>RHMF01000916.1_pt1 | contig 13256 bp, 16 predicted proteins | sample 5365151 | NCBI WGS metagenome assembly RHMF01 (sample SAMN10266501, study PRJNA497801) | feces metagenome | isolation source: feces | host: Bos taurus | place: China: Prairie of Fairy Mountain | collected 2017-08-14 | reverse complement strand
AAAGGGTAAATTTCTTTACCCTTTTCTAACTTGTGATTATGCTGCAAACGGATCAGAAAAATCTTCCCACTCTGTCCTATAAAATGGACTCACAATAACACCATAATCTCTACCCTTTGCTTCTATGATACTATCATAACCAATATAAACGCCTATATGCCCTTTTCTGTGAACTAAGCAACCTGCAGTTGGATAATCAACTTTCTTATATCTTTTAATTAAATCATCTGCACATAAATCAAAGTTTAAACTTTCTCTTCCACAGGATGATAAACAGTGACAAACTAAACCACTACAATCATATGCCTTAGTTTTTGAAGTTAACCAGTTATAAAGCTTTAATAAACTAATATGCTTTAATACTCTATTAGCATTAGTTTCAGATGTTTCCATCTTTCTAATATCTTCTTCTGAAAGATTAACAACCTTTTCACCTTGCGCACTCCAAAGATATATTGCATGGTTGTTTACTGCTTTTACAAGTAAAGAAATAAATTTATCCCTTAGTTGCATCATTATCACCACCTAACTTATCAACTAACTTTTGTATAACCAGTGTATTATTATGTATTGCTTCTGTCAATTTTGTACTTTCTTCTTTGTGTTCTTTACTCTGATCTAACATAGTTTTATATAGTACAAAACAGAACACTACTGGAAAACCCACTGCAGAAACTGCAGAAACTAATGTAGCAAAATCCATATTATTATCCTCCTGCTATAGTTAAAATGTAATTATCTGCAGGTATATCAAAAATAAGTGCATCACCATTTGACTTAGTAAAGGGAACTGTTTTAACTTCCTTATTTGCTTGAGTCCAATACATATTATCTGAAAAATAAGCATTATTCAGACTTTGCTGCCTTTCTATGACTGCTTTATTGCTTAATATACCTGCATCACTATCACCCTTCCATGATTGCAGAACATCAACTTTCATTTCTACTTCTTCCATGTTTCCAGATTTAGCAGTTATACCCATTATATAATAAAATCTTTTAAATAATGGTATATAGCAGTAATTATAATCACTAACATCACCTTCTATTAAGAAAGTAGGATTTAATAATGATTTATTAAATAATATTTTACCTTCAATAGTATTAATATCACCTGTACCACTATCCCAAGTTTTTCCAATAACATTTTTATCAGATTTACACTTTAGGAAAATTAAACCATTATCTGTGCTAGATGTAGGTGTATATGAAGGTGTTTCTGATCCAGATGCAATAATAACACCATTTAAAAGTGCTGCTTCTATTTCTTCCCTTTCACCTTCTGTAGCTGCTATATTATCCAGGTGAACAGATAAACACTTTGTATATCCAGTGCATGAACTTAATTTTTTAGTTATAAAGGAAGGTTTTCCTACAAACTTCTGTTGATCTGCAGCCACTTTTTCTTTAGGCTTTTCAATTACCAAAAATGCAGATTTACAACCTATCATGCCATTAACACTGCCTGATCCAGATGAAAATTGAACAGTAGGTGAACTATTCATGCCATTAGCAAGCATTGAAGAAGCTGCACCAATCATTAAAGGCGCTGCTAAACCACCAGTAGCAATAGTTGCTAATGTACTTCCCACTGTAGCACCTGCAGAAAGAATACTTGAATACATTCTACCAAAATCTTCTGAACTTGTCGGAATCTGTATTCCACAACTACCACCAAAGAAATATCTTGGTTTACCATCTACATCTATTTCTGCTACACATGAACCTGTTAAAAAATCAAATATATAAATTAATGATAACTGCTTGCCTACTACATCTGAAGGAGAAAGACTATGCTCACCAACAAAAGGAAGATGAGCAGTAACTTTTGTATAAGGCTCATAGTCTAAGAAATTGCCCTTTTCAGCCTTAACTTCTGCATATCCATAAGTATCTTCAACATACTGATCTGTTAAAGGCAAACCATAAACACCTGTTGAAATACCACCTGCTTTTACTTCTTTAGAAGTACCAGTAGTAGGTATTACTGGCATCAAAGTTAAGCCTACTATAATTTCTCTTGGATCATTGAAAAACTTTTTAACTACATCAACAAAATTATCACTCCATAAGAAGTTGCTTAAATTTTGCAACTGTGTTTTACTCATTCTGTACATAGATGTAAAACCAGTATCTATAGCACCATATAAAGGTTTAGTAATACCAGTAACTGCAATATCTGGTTGATATTCTTCAGGTGTTCCTTCATCTTCTTCATTATTTTTTGGATCATCTTCAGGATCAGTGTGTGTTAAAAGCCATAACCATAAATTATGCATTTCTGTTTCTGTTTGACTTGGTACTGTCATGCTAAAATATGTTACTATACCTGCTTCTCTAACTGCAGTGTAGTAAACCACTTTAGCAACTTCATTTTCATTATCAATAATAAACCCTAAAGAATTTGTTGATAGATTACCTTCTATACTGTAGATTGTATTAACATTTAAATTGAAGTCATATAGATTAGAATATCCATCATGCTTCATTGTTATTGTTAGATTATCAACCAAACCTGCATATATAACTGGAGTAGGTACACCATTAGGTAAATTTTGCTGAAGTACTGCAAATCTTGCAGGAATACTTTCTGACATATCAGATAATTCTATCCTTGCTATACTATCACCAGTTAGTAAACTATCATCAAGCACCTTTGATAACTCTAAAATCCCATTTTTACCGCTAATACTCGGAACACTCTGCCAAGTGTATTGTGGTGGTATTAGTCCTTTTATTATTTGATATAATTCTTGCTGATATGCAACACTTATAGTTGGATATAATATCCAAGTGTTGCCATAATCAGTTGCAAACGCACCAACACAATAAGCACGTTCGTTTACTTCATCTATCCAAAAACAAGTATCAGCACGTTTTACACTACTTCCACCACCACCAGTTGCATTCATAAAAACGTGACTTGTTTCAATACTTGCACAATATGTAGACCTTTGACTTGACGCTATTGAAGTGTTTATTTGCAGTTTGTTGTCAATATTCCAAGTTTTTGTTCCATAACCGTCAGACCTTTGCCAAGCACTACTATTTTGACCTAAAACAAGAACATCTGCTTGCACATTGTCAGTCGGTGGTGACGATATACCACTTAAATATGAAATAGATATACCACCTATTTCAGTTAAACTTTGCCACGCCATTCAAGCACCACCTTTCTAATAACGATAAAATTACTCTTTTATTGCTGCTATGCATTAAACATAACAACAGTAATAATCGAAAAATCTATTAATCCATCTTGAAACAAAATCATTATCGTATAATCTGATAATCTGACCTATCATATCACTGGAACTAAGAACACCAATATTCCCTTCAATATCTACTGTTTTACCATATACAGTTTCATCTTCAAAAGTTCCTTCCTGTTCAACTGTTTCTGATCTACTACCAGTAGTTGCAGTTTCTGTTGTATATGTACCAGTGTGTGATGTTTCTGTCTGATATGTACCAGTATGTGATGTTTCTGTCTGATATGTACCAGTATGTGATGTTTCTGTCTGATATGTACCACTTGTAGTTTCTGTATCAGTTTTTGTTCCTGTAACAGTTTTATCTGTTTCATAAGTTCCATCCTGTTCTGTTACAGTTTGATAAGTTCCACTTTGCGTTTCTGTATCAGTTTTTGTTCCTGTAATACTTTTAGAAGTTTCATAAGTTCCTGCCTGTGTTTCAGTTTCCATTTTACTATGCTGCTCTGAACTCTTTGAAACATTAGCAAAGTCACTACCATTAAAAGGAATAACTGACTCTATTGATGCACTTGCATTAAGTGTAGGACTATTTCCTGCAGTTTGGTTAGTTTTTACCCAATTAGTAGGAGTCTGTGTTTCAGTTTCATTATAATTAGTAAAACTTTCTGTATTGGTTTTCTGCCACTGTGTAGGAGTCTGTGTTTCTGTTTTCTCCCAATTAGTAGGAGTCTGTGTTTCTGTTTCATGATAATTAGTATATGTTTCTGTATTCTGCTTCTGCCAATTAGTAGGAGTCTGTGTTTCTGTTTCCTTCCAATTAGTAGGAGTCTGTGTTTCTGTCTGTTTCCATCCTGTGGGAGTCTGTGTTTCTGTCTGTTTCCATCCTGTAGGAGTCTGTGTTACTGTTTCTTTCCAGTTATCTGGTGTTTCTGTCTTAGTCTGCACCCAATTAGTAGGAGTCTTAGTTACTGTGTCACTACCACCATATACTTCATGTCTATCATAGTTATATATAGGGTTATACTTTCTTAAAAGTGCATCAAGTTCATCAGCTATAAAATTTTTATTTCTATTAAGCCACTGCGTATATTTATTTTTAAAACTTCCCCATGGATCATTAGTAACTGCTACATATATAGATTTTTCACTATTCATATCAAATACATCTTCAAACTGGCTTTCACTCCAAAGTTGTATTGCTTGTGCATTTGTTTCAAATGTAGGTGTTCCTTCTGCAGCAAAGAAGTTATTTATATTGGTAAAATCTGCTATATCTTCCAACTTATACCACTGTTTCTTCATCTTCTTCACCTTCCTTTTCTGTAACTTCTTCTGTTTCAGCAGTTTCAGTTACTTCTTCAATATCACCATCTTCATTAATATCTGCTTCTTTCTCATACTTAACTTCTTCTACTTTCCATGCCCTGCTAAAGTCTATATCTGCATCTTCAGAAACTAAATTAAGTTCTTTCATCCTTTCTAACCACTGTTTTCTTTGATATAACATATCATTAGGAAGTACAAAAGAGAAAGAAGTTTGTCCATTAACTTCATCTACTGTTTGCTGTGCTAACTTTCCATTACCCTGGATATTCTGCCCATACAAACTGCAGCACCATCTTAAATAATCATCTACAGTTTTAGCAATATACTGTAACTTATCAGCAAGTTCAGGATCAGAAAGATTAATAACCTTATCTATCTTAACATTTCCCTCTGACTCTATTAAATCATCCCAAATATTGTTACTTGCTATTGCTAATTCATCATCATTATTTTGTACTTTCTTCCAGTACTCTTTAAGCGCTGCCTGTTCTTTATCATCCCTTGCTTTATAAATAGGATGGTTTTTACTATAGTCTATGCCTGATCTAAGACTTAATAGCGCTTTACTAATTGCTTCAGATGAAAGTATAATAAACTTTCTAAGTGATTTATGTGCTGAATTATTAAAGCCTACTGCATACTTATTAAATCCTGCTACATCATTAAAACCATTACAACCTGTAACAATAACTTGATTGCCTAAACCATAAATATCTAACCCAACACCATCATTACCACCTGCAGTATTAGAATGTAAAAATACTGCTTCACCTTTATAAATACCTTTATTATATTCTTCTGGAACTTTACCTGCTGCTACTTCTCCATACCATATTAAGTATCTCTCTGCATACTCTTTAGGCATAGACTTAGGAAAATTCTTATAATCAAACATAGAATAAAAGAAGTTTTCCATAATCTGTATAATATAACTCTGTATATTAACAACATTAAATTTTGATTTTCTTAATGCTTTTAAATCTTCTAATATATTCATATAAGCCATAAATACACCACCTTTTAAAAAAGGGCAAGGCTATATTTTAGCACTTGCCCATATTTAGGAAGCAAACAACCATCAAATTGTTTTATGTTGCATCTGCTGCAGCTTCAACAGTTACTGCACATGTATCTGTATAATCTACACCATTTACTGTAATAGTAGCAGTAATAGTTGCAGTTCCTTCAGCTACTGCAGTTACCTTACCAGTACTTGAATTAACAGAAGCATATGTACCACTATCTGATGCACTATATGTTACTGTTTGAGATGCAGGATATGTAACTGCCGATAAATCAGCAGTTTCACCTTCTTTAAGTGTTAACTGATCTGGTGAAACAGTTACAGAAGGTGTAGTAGAAATTATAAATACCACTGCATTCTGTGTAGGCAATACTGCCCTAAAATCTCTAAACTGTACAAAGTTCTGGTAAATATTCTCTGGCTCATGATATTTGATAGCAGTTCTTCTACCCTTAATACCATGTATACATGCCCATCTGTCTGCCATAAGTGCAACAATACCAGTTGCAGAAACTGGTGTAGTACCATCTGTTACACTGATCTTTGAAAGTTCATCTAAAGATAATGCAGTACTATCTGCATCCTGTAAACCACTGCCCTGCCAATAAGGAACTGTTTCATAGTTAGGAAGTGCAGTAAACATTTCATGGAAAGTACCACTCTGTGAAACAGAATTAAATGCCTGCTCTGCATAACCAAGTATCTGCAACTTAATACGATCTTCAGGAGTAAATGTTGCTCTCTGTGCAATATTAAACAGTTTTGACATTTTCTTAAAATAATCTTTGAACTCTGTTAACTTTCTTGCCATGAACTTTAAACAATCTGGATTGCTTAAAAACTGTTCCTTTGTTGTAATTGCATTAGCAGGTGACATTTCATCATTGTATGCTTTTCTAAGGTCAACAACAGAAAGAGAATGAGCAGTTACCTTTGCATCATTCTTAATACATTCTGCTATTAAAGCATTTCTTAAAACATCATCCAATTCTTCATCATGTGCTTCAATAGCATTTGCAATAGCAAGACGGATAGCACCTACAAATGCTTCTACTTCACTTTCACTTGTCCATGCATCATCCCACTGCTCACCTGTAATATCATACTGTATTTCCCAAGATGAAGTTTTACCATATACAGTTGCATCCACAGTGGGAATTTTAATACTATATGTTCCTATAGTATCACCTGTGCTAAATTCCTTCCAATTATGTGCAGCCTGTACTTCAGGTGCAGTAATAGTAATAGCCTGTAGAATAGCCTTAAACTGCATATCTTCAGTTCTGAAGCCATAATTCTTTGATCTTCTGTACATGCTATCCATAAATATAGACTTAACACCCTGCAGAATTAAAGCCTTAGTGAACTGCTCGCGATAATCACCCAAAGAACTATGTGCAATACCACCATCAATAAAATCTGCTAAAGACTCTGTAGCAACTGCCTTTTCTCCTGCAGCCTGCTTATATGCTTCATTAACTAAAGAATAAACTGCATTTGAATTTAAAATTTCAACTGACATAAAAATCTCCTTTCTAAAATAGAGTTATCAAGAATTAAAAAAGGGTAAAGGTGTTTACCTTTACCCTAACTATACTACATAAGTAGTAACTTGTCAAGCATCTTCAAATGGATTTTCTGAAAACAGGTTATCTAAATCATCACCACCAAACATATCATTAATAGTTTGGCTATGAAGTTCCTTAACCAGAATAGCAGCAGGATAAACTGCGCCTTTCTTAATAGTAAGTGAGAGTGCTATCTTACTTCCATTAATATTACCACCATTTGCACGAATGTACTCTGACATTGTACCCTTATCAAACATTCTATTATTCACACCAAGTTCACCAATGCGAATATCAAAACTGCTTGAAAAGTTTAAATACTCTGTTTCTGCTGCATCCTTCTTATACCAATCAGGAATCCACTTATCATCTATACCTTCAAAGTATCCTTCTGCTGCATCCTTCAGTGCCTGAACTGCTGCAGGTTTAACTTTAATAGACACCCTGTACTTTTCAGTATCATCACTCTGACCTGTTGAAAAGTTTCGCTTGCCAAACATAGCAGTAGTAACTACACCTGCTATTACAACCTGCTTACTGTCCTTCTTTGCTACTTCCTTTGTTACTTCCTTTTTCATAAGTTCCTTCTTTCTCCTGCTATTTGCAGGTAAATATATTTAATAAAGCACTATTGCCTTATTATCAAAGTTTATTTGCTCTGTTAACATAACTTTCTATAGCATAGCCTGTATCATTATCACTAAAATACCATCTGTTTGCATTGTACAATTTCCAAATAGTTTTGTCAATCGGTTTACACCCAAATTTAAAACTTTCTTCTTTTTTTGTAATATCATCTATTGTATAAATGCGTTTAGGCTTGAAAAATCTGGTTACTGGATGAACTAAACAGTGTTTACCAAGTGTAGGTGAAATAGTTAATTCTATTCCTATTTTTCTACCATTGTACTGAAGATATATACCTTTTAAACCTTCTAACCTTTCATCATCCCTTTCTATATGCTGATAGTTTTTAACTTCCCATCCACCACCAGTAATAGATGCAAGTTTAGGATTAGGAAAACCATAAAACAAACTATTAACCAATTTTCTTTGTGTGTTCCTATTTCCAATCAAATGCACAAAAACCTTTGTACCTACAGGTGTTAACTTTATAAAAGGTTTATCTTCTGTTAACTTTAAGCATTCATCTTGTATGCATAACTCCAATAAATACTGATTATAATAATCTGTACTATTAGCCAAAAGAACTATAACACATCCATTTGAAATACGATCTCTGTATATTGTTTTTGTTAGCTGACAAAAATTAACAAATTCATTAACATCATATGATGTACTAATAAATTCATCAAATAAAATTAAATCTCCTAAAGGCTCATTTACTGTACTTTTATATTCCAAATGCTTATTTATGCCTAAACCCCTTAGAAAATAATCATTACTTTTTGTAACTTTTCCTGTTTCTGAATCTGTTTTAGTAAAATACATTTTATGCCCATAGTAATATACACCAGTATATTCACCATTTGTTAATTTTTCAATATAGCCATTCTGCAAAATAACGGATAAAAAACTATCCATATTCTGCTTAGTAACCATTTCTTCTCTCTGCCTAACATACATTATCTTAATACCATACATCAAATACAAAATCATACCAATCAAAACTATATTGGTAGTTTTTCCTGTTGATCTGGTTGAAATTAATATATGCCATCTTGCACTTTCTGGTTTAAATTCCTTAGAAGGGTTATATACATTTTTAGGGCATCCTAACTTATCATAGTATTTAAACACTTTCTGCCAATCTACTATAACACCCTTCTGCATGTCATCATCAACATACTTTAGTTCTTCCTTTTTAATCTCCATAGCGCTTTTCTTTCTGCATCCTTTCTATAGTATTCTGCACCATCTTTTTATAAACATCATCCAAATTCATACTAAATGTAATAGGATAAATAACTGCACTTGTAAGTTCCTGCATTAAAGCACCATCTTCAAATAAACATTCTGTAGGATGATCTATATAAGAAACAGTATTTTTAAGTGAAACTTCAAAAGATAATGTCATACCATGTTCGTTAAATTTTTCAAATGGATCACCATTAAAATTCTGTACTGCTGCCTTTGGCAAACCAGATATAGTAGCATGAACACCTAATACACCCTTTTTATCATAACCTTCTGATAAATAGCGTTTTGCACCTAAAGTTTTAAATCTTGTATAAGTATGTTTATAATACTTAATATTTCCTTCATGCTCATACTGCCCTAAATCGTTAAATTCTTCATCTGTTAAACCTGCTGCAAGTACTCTTTTATAAACCCACTTATTATACTTTTCAAATATCTTAGCAATACCACCATCTTTATCAATTACTTTATTACTATCTGTATCATTATAAACTATAACAGATGCACCATATTTCTTTATGATTTCAAAAATAGGCATCATTAACGAAAAACGGGATTGAGAACACACCCAAATTCCCCACTGTGGAAGTAATATCTGTTTCTTTCTTTCCTTATCATAATCTATAGCATCTTCTTCAATACTCCATTCACCATTCTTAAACACCACTTTATTTAAATTTAATCTTGTTACCATTAAACCATATGCAGCATTTACAAGTGCCTTTGTAATAGCATATTCTACAGTTTCAGATAAACCTGCCTTTTTAAGTGCTGCCTTTTTCTTATAATGTCTATTAAGTACATTAAGTATAAATTTTGGAAGTCTACCACGATCTGATACATATAAACATCTAATTTTACAATCATCCCATGTATACAACTGTTTATAAATTTTATAATCCAGTTCAGTTAAGCACACTTTAACATATTTTGCTTCTGCTATTCTACCATTATCTATTAAACCATCTATAACTTCTTTAGGTTTACCAGATGCAGATATAATAGTTTTCTTACTTATATCTATAGTTTTATGTAAACTTTCATAAGAAATAGATGTTGTACGCTTTAACCCATAAAATTCTGCAGTTATTATGCAACAGTATTTATCTATTACTTCATCAATATCAAAATCATATAATGCTCTGAAAGGAGTCATAGGATAATAACCTATATTCATCTGTGCAGGATAAGAACTTGTTATATCATAGCCATCTACATCTTTTAAAGTTATACCAGTATTAACTATATTAGAATGCACATAACCACCACGAAATAGATATTTAAACCAGTATTCATAAGTATTTGCACCTGGAAAGGCATTATAAACCATAGTTTTATATGCTTTTAACTGTTCCTTATCCAGTAGCGTAGTAAGTTCATCCTTAACTTCTGCCCTAAGTAAACCAGTTTTAGTTAATGGTATTTTATTAGTAGGAATAATGTACTTATGAAATATAAAATAACTCCATTCTGACAAAATCAAAACATCATTAATACAATACATTTCTTCAGTATCTTTTTCCAATGGTGTTAAATATGATCTTCTTACACTATAATCTAAATCACCTTTTAATTTTTGTGTATAAGTATAATCTTTTGCGAGTTGCGCTAATGATCCACCAGAAATAGTAAGTGCCTCTCTTAAATCAATACCATTTATAACAGGTGCTGATAATGGATGTCTTTCTTCTTTTGCAAAAAAATTATCACTGTCAAATTGAAACCTTTTAGAAATAAATGAATGCTCAAAACCTAAATTTGCATCCCATACTAACAACTTATAAACATTACCACAACTATAAAAGGTTGTTATTTTCTTCCATAAATCTTCTAAATCTTCCCATCTTCTTCCAAGAAAAACATAACCACCATTAAGAAAACAAAATGAAAATTGCCAATGATACATAAAAGCCATTTTGTTATCTGGATCATCTAATACATTAGTAGTTTCTATATCAAAACCACAATAAATATGATAATATCTATACTCATGTTCCTTCTTATCTATCCACTTAGAAATTTTAGTAAACTGAACTTCTTTAGGATCAGGCAAAAATGGTATAGCATCACCTTTTTTATAATGTACTATATATGCTTCAGTTTCATGTAACCTATCATCCTGCAGTTTATAACATAGCTTTACCCCTGTCATAGTCCTGTTCATATTGGTTAATGTTTGCTTGTCTGCTCTGTACTTGGGCATCTACTTCACCTTCCATCTGTTCTATTATCCTTGCTAAATCTACATAAGACTTAATACCACCACCTTTAAAAAATTCTTCAAAATCTGCACTATATTCTATTCTGCCATTTTCATTTTGAAAAGCCTTTACTTTTTCTTTAGCCTTCATTCTTAAAATAGCATATTCATCTGTTATAGTTTTTACTTCTTCCTTTAATTCCTTAGAAGTATAATCAACTTTACCTGCCCTGACAAAGTGCTTATCTGCTATCTCTTTCTTAGATGCTTCTATTAACTGTTTAGCAGTAGGCATACCCAATCTTAAACCTTTTAACTGCTGCAGTTTAATAGTACCAGTTGCCGCCTTGCCTTTACTGATCTGAATCACACCACCTTTATTAACATAAGTATGTTCACCAACTGCACCTTTAACTCTATTAACTGCATTCTGGTAAACATCACTATCCTGCCCAAATACTTCTGCATACTTTCTTAACTGTGTATTTAATAATGTTATTTCATGAGAAACTTGTTTTTTATACTTTAAAGTTCTTGCCATTCCTTTATCTTCCTTTCTATCAGTTTAATATTTCTTTCTAACTGCCCTTCCTTTAGATTAGTAAAGAAATACTTATCAAACAATGACGCATATTTAAGTTCTTGATTAATAAAAGTAAAATCTTCAATAGCAGTTTCACATGATATTTCTTGTTCTACCATCTTTAATAATTTTAATAATCTTGCCTGCGTTGTTGGAAAGAAATTAAATATTTTTATACTCATAGCAAACCTATTACCATCAAACATATTATAACTAAAATTAATTGATTTAAAATCACCAAAATATGTCTTAATCATTATTTATCCTTTCCTATAAAGTATAACACTGTTAACCAGTTTCTGACAACATCATCTTTCATTCCAAAATATTTTGTACAGTCAACCTGCTGCCCTGTAGACAACTGCACAATCACATGATTATTTCTTTCAACTGTTAATGATCTTGCATCAATAGACTTTGCAATCTTTCTTATTCTGCCAAATTCAACAAACCTTGTATATTCATCTTCATCATAAACTGTATTCAATAGACTATCCTTATAATCAATCATATATTTTATACCCCTTCTTATATTTAACCAATTATCAATTTACCATCCACAACTCTAACTTTTTCATCATCTTTTACAGCTTCTGCAACACCTGTTCTTAAATTAACTGCATAATTTTTATATGATGATGTTGATTTACTTGAATACTCATCATAATATTTAATAAAAAGTTTCATATAATACTCTGAATACATTACAAAACATGCACCTGCCTTCAACTCTGAAAACTTTTTATTAATTGTATAATCTTCAATTATCATTTTACTATCCTTTCTTTGTTCTCACAATATGCAACAAACTTTATTCTATCAAGTTCTTTCTTATAAGGTAATAACTTCTTCCTAATCTTCTCCCACTCAATTCTAAAATCTACATAACTTATACAACCATCATAATTCTTATTCATATTAATCTCCCTTTAATCATCCAAATTTTCAATCCATGCATCATAACCATTTTCTTTTGCTTCCTTCCACTCACCATAAGCATCTGCAGCACTATCATAAATCTGCCCTGTATATTCTACATTATAGCTATCATCCCTAATAGTACTCCAAACTTTAACCTTAACCATAAAACGATCCATAACTTACCACTCCTTTCTTATAAAATAAATTACATCTGCTAATATAGCACTACCACTATCTGCAGTAATATCACACCACTTTTCACATGAATAATCATCATACTGTATTACTGCATATTCATCACCAAATTCTTCAACATACTTAATATTATCTATGTTACTTGCCATCCTTGTATGCTGCAGTGCTTCACATAAATAATCAAGTATCTTTTGCTTATCTTCCTTTCCAGGCATCTTGTTCACTTCCTTTCTTTCCGTCATTAGTGGATTTAACAACACCTACTATATAATACCTAAATATGCATACTTTCTGCACATCTATATTATAGCAGTGGAACACTATCAGGTGTATTAAATAAATA
>RHMF01000915.1_pt1 | contig 13257 bp, 29 predicted proteins | sample 5365151 | NCBI WGS metagenome assembly RHMF01 (sample SAMN10266501, study PRJNA497801) | feces metagenome | isolation source: feces | host: Bos taurus | place: China: Prairie of Fairy Mountain | collected 2017-08-14 | reverse complement strand
TCCTGATAAACAGGAATTTCAATTTCCCCTTGGGGAATCGGAACACTAGCCGTGGCGAGCGCTTGAGCGATTTCCGCAGCCTCATATCCCTGACGCTTCATAGTTTCTTCAATTCGCTTATTTGCAACTTCTTGTAGAAATTCAGTATCTTTCCAACGATAATCTCTAAATTGTTTTAATTTCATTTTTGAAAGATAACGTCCAACAATAGTTGTACCAGTCAGCTTTGAGCGGTCCTTACCGTATGAAGCCAGTAATTTATTCCATTCTTCTGGGACATAAGGAACATCACATTCTTGCAAAATCCATAAATAACTATCAGGATTAAAATTGTCTACATGCATTGTAGTACATTTCTTACACTTATGTAATTTTCCTTCTGGATACTTCTCAAGGTTATTAGAACCGTAGAACTAATCAGCATTCATTGTTCTATTACATTTTTCGCAATAATAACTTTCAGCAGCCATAAAATTCCTCCTTTACTATAATTGAAAAATTCGAGTCGGAATTATGACTTTTTGGCCTTTGAGTTTCTGCAACATTTGCAAATACTATAAAAGCCATCTTTGGAAGTCTTATTTTTACTAAAGTATTTATTATGTGCTAATTTAATCTCGCCGCAGCGACTGCACTTTTTGTACTTGCCTTTCATTTCATTCAGGAAGTACCAATCTAATAATCTATCCTCAGCTTCTGAGGCAATTAATTTAGGAATTTTGTTTCGCCACAAACTTGAAATATATTCAACGCTGTGCTTAATTCCAAATTCCTCTTGAATTTTTTCTTGAATGTCGATATTTTGTAACCCGTCGACCTTATATTCACAGATGCGGTCATATAAGGGGTAATCCTTTAATGCGGCGTCTGCGACTTCATCGAACTCCTACATTAAATACCATAAATCCTTTTCAAACTCTCCCCAGCTCTCTTGCTTCATAAGAGAGTAATTACATAGGATTGCTGAAACGACCTTTGGGTTACATAAAGAAACACCCTCTGGAATCACATAACCTTCATCATCAAAACTAAAATCGCTTTCTAAAGGTATAAAGTGTCTCGAGCGTGTGATGTTTTTTGGAATTATAGGCTTATACCAAGCATCCTTAAGAATATATTGGTCTTTTCGTAAATCGATAATCGCCTTCTTGATAATAAAAGCATCGCGCCCGGAAGCAGTCTTTAATCTTTCTTCCCAATATTTAATGGCCTCTCTTAACTGTTTTAATCCAGGTACTTCTTCTACATCTTTTTTCGTTATCATTACTTTAGGTTGGAAAATCTAATTTTTATCATTACTAATCATATTATAAATGCCGTCTTCGCCATTTTCAAGTTGGGAAACAAGTCCTTCGAAAGAGGTTTCACGTTTGTTAACTGTCGCCATGCGGTTCTCAGTTAATAGCTTACGCTCCTTTTTCTCTTGCTTCTCCATACAAAGAACCAGATAGTCCGCAAGGGTCTCCAGATACTATGGGGTAGGATTAGGACACTCCTCTAAAATCTTTTCGACTAACTGTTTTCTTTCTTCTGGAGATTCTAAAGTATAATCTAATTTAAGCATTACTTTACCTCCAGTCTTTCATATCTATAGTATACCAGAAATTTTTTCTTGAGTCAAGTTTTTCCGGAAAATTTCCCCAACTTTTATATAAAAATTCTAGTATAAAATTTAATAGGTTTTGGCCACGCCGCATCGACTTGACAAAGAAAAAATTTTTTGTTATAATAATTATGTAAATAAATAAGATAAGGAGTAATAGATATGATTGTCGCAATCATAATTCTAAGCATTCTGCTACTGGGCGCAACTGCCTTTATTTTTTGGTTATTCCAGGTATTAAAAAATACCTATGACATTGCTGAACAGGCCATGGATATGGCACAAGGCAAAACACCAGAAAAATTCAAAACCGCATACGATGGTAAATATTACCCTGCCACAGTCATCTCACAAGTAAAATTTGATTGTGATGAGGAAATGGTTGTTACAGATTTCTCTTTGTATGAATCTAAAAAAATAATAGGTTTTACTATCTGTACCAAGGACAGTCCGCAAAAGTATGTAGGCGCTGCCGCAGATGAAATCGACGAAGAGATTTTGGAAGAGGCATTCTGCACACCAAGCATCTTTAAGAATGTTATAGTCTATGCTCCCATGGAGGGTATGTGGACATGGAAATCAGCGGAATAATTATTGCAATTTTATGGAGCGCCATGTCGCTCCTGGTTATGATTCAATATGCACCGGCCTGCAAAGATTTATCTTGGCAAGACCAGCTATTGGTCGGAATTATTTTTATCATTGGCGGTCCCATATTCACTATCGCTAATGTATTAGAAGCTATTTTAGATTGTATTTTACCGGAAGGGTGGGGAGACGACGATGGTCCTTGGCAACATTAAAGAATATACAAAAGAATTAAAAGAACAGTTTAAAGAACGAATCGCAGTAATTGGTGATGCTCCTAAGTTGGCAATTATCCAAGTTGGTAATGTAGAAGCATCCAATCGTTACATTAAAAACAAAGTGAAAGATTGTGAGGAAGTTGGTATCATCGCCGATGTTTACCAGTATCCAGAGGATATTACAGAAATTGAACTCTGTGAAAATATCAAATTGGACCAGCCGCACTATGACGGCGTCATCGTGCAACTACCACTCCCACCCCACATCCGCGAGAAGGCAGTGGTTGCCGCAATCGACCCAGAAAAGGATGTTGATGGTTTCCACCCTGATAGTCCTTATGCTCCTGCCACTCCTGGCGGCATTATGAAGTATTTACGAGCTTGTAACTTTGACCTTACCGGCAAGGATGTTGTAATTATCGGCCGCAGCAACATTGTTGGTAAACCTTTGGCGAGAATGATGACTGACGCAGACGCGACAGTAACCCTCTGCCACAGCAAATCAAAATTGTCAAAACACGTTTATGGTTGTGACTTACTTGTCACGGCTGTAGGTAAAGCAGGCTTTGTGAATTGCTATCCATTACATATGCCTATTATCGACGTCGGCATTAATTTCGACGAGAATGGAAAACTGTGTGGAGATTGCTTTAACACAGAGGGTCGAGATGTTACACCAGTACCAGGAGGAGTAGGACTTTTAACCAGAGCCGCACTTCTGGATAATGTTATCGAAGCAAAAGCAAGGAAGTGTTTAAAACGTGGATGATTGGACATTAATTTTACTTGATGCAGAGAGTATGTGGGAAGCAGATTCCTATGCTCATTATTTGGGTCAAATTGGTTGTGACCCACAAAAGTACCGCATTGAACGAGATACTTTTAAAGCAGAACGCATTTATGCTCTATATGGATATGATTATTTCTTGCGCTTCATTGAGCGCTGCCCGCATATCCAAGAGCTAGCAAACAAATATTTACCCTGCAAACAGCCGGGCGCACAATGCTCGATGTTTTGCATTCATTATATAGGAGGATGCACTTATGCCACAGAATGAATGGATTAGGGGCGCAATGATGGTACCGGAAAATAGCACTTACAAAGTTGATGGTTCTGGTCGCATTGTAATCCCTTCTCACTTAAGAAATAAATTCCGCATTGAACCTGGCGACCAAGTTGAATATTTTACGAGTTTTATTGATGATTGTTGGTTCTTATGCGTACGTTTGGACGCAAAAACTCAAGCTGAGCGAGCAATGGCTGCAATCGAAGAAGCAGCCGCCGCATTGGAGGAAGTCCGCAATGAAGAAAATATTTAAGTATAAATTGCCAAGAGATGGTGAGATTATCACCATCACCGCAAATGTAGTTAAATGGTTAAATATCCAAGAGCAAGATGGCTGGCCGATGATTTGGGCAGTAGTGGACGATGCAGGATATGAGAGCGAATATGAAATTATAGCCTGGGGTACTGGTTGGGAATTCCCCGATGAGTTAAATCATTGCCGGTACATGGGTACAGCACAAGATGGAGCTGGATATGTATGGCATTACTTTATGCAGGAGAAATCCAAGAGCTGGTCACCTGCGGATTCCGGTATTGCGACCGTACCAATCCAGGGTATTGACTACTGGAATGGGCTGTTGACTACGACTCCAGCGACAATTCAAGATTATACTGTGACAATTTCTTGCGGCGAGCCCGATTCAGCGGTCTCTGGATTGACACTGGATAAGGCTTGCACTAACACTACAACAACTATTGATAATTTACAAAGTTGGGTAGAAAGTGTAACTGCGGCCGTAGCAAGTAGTAACACGGCGACGCTAAAGGCGTGTACATAAAAATAATCAAAAGACGGAACTTCGGTTTCGTCTTTTTTATTTTCCCGTATTCCGAAATCAAAAATGAACTTCAGGATTATTTTGCCCAGAGCAAAACAAAATAACAAATTAAAAAAATTTTTTTCCCGAAATACACCCCCCACTATAGAGGATTAAAGTTTTTATCTGGGTAAAAATATAAAGTCTATTGTCTGCTTCCTGACAGCTGAAACGACCAATGAATACACCACCCCCACACAATACCCCTATACACAGCGAGCCGCGAATGGGCGGCGAGGCCCTAGTTGACAGCAAACAGAGACCTTACAAAAAATCTTTGTGCAAAATAACGAAGAAATAATTATAAAAAATTTCACGAAACCTCTTGACAAGCGCATCATCATGTGCTATAATAAAGCTACAAAGAACAGAGAGAGGTAACACACAATGAACTACAAAGACCTGCTAACTGATGAAGTAAAGGAAGCCTTCCGCAAGGGTGATGCCTACTACAAGAGCCCCTTTAAGAAGATGCCTGCGCGCAGTGCTGTACATTACATGAGTGCTACCTCTGTGTACTGTACTACTAATAGTGGTAAGGTACATGAAGCACGCATGGACAGAATGATTAGTAGACAGTGGGACTAAGGAGGACAGGACAATGGAGGGTAAGCTTAACGCCTACGCCACCACCATGATGGGCAGACCTATCATGCGTAACACACTAACACAGTACACACCTAAGCACAACACTACAACTACACAACAAGACAAGCCTATCATTGTTACAAGGAACAAGGGATACAACCTATGGCAATGGCTAAGGAAGTATGGTAAGTAAGTAGCCACCGACTACGCGCGTGTGGTGCCCTAGTGGGGCCTACTGGTAGGGTGCTAAAAAAAAGTTGCGCAAATAGAGAAAATAACTCTTGACAAACAACTCCCGATAGTGTATAATAAAGATACAAAGAAACAAGAGAGGTAACGAACAATGACTAAGTACACCATCAATGATTACATCGCACAGGTAAAGGCTCTGCGTGAGCTAGGGCAGATGCTCGTAGAAGACCAGTACAACTGGCAGGACGAAGTAGCACCTTGGGTAGACGAGGTAGAGAACATGGACATGCACCTTAAGTGCTGCCTATCTATCCTCGCAGAAGACTGTGGTGTAGCGGAGGACTAAGGCATGGGCAAGACAGTGAAGGGCGTAGCTGCAGCGCTGCTAGTGCTGTGCATGCTGTGCGCATGCAGCTATGTAGAGACACACTACACACGCAAGGACTGTGTAGTAGTAGAGACACAAGGACAGCTTGTGTATGTAGTAGATACAGTAGGCTATGAGTGGTGCTATGAGGTAGAGGGTGATGTACCTACAGTAGGTACAGTAGTAGATGTATACATGCACACAGCACATACAGATAACTACATCTATGATGATGAGATAGTAGATGTAAGGGTAGTGGTACAGTAGGTGTATCACTACCCTTTGTGCATGTTGTACAAAAGGCCACATAGGCGCGCCCACATACGTCAGGCGCGCTAACTACCATTATAACATACCCTCAGCAATTTATCAAGAGAAAAATGATAAAAAAAAATAATTATTTTTTTTCCTAAAAGGGGGTTGACAAGCTAGCACCCATGTGCTATAATAAGGATACAAAGAAAGAGAGAGAGGTACACACTATGAACACTTACACTATCTACCTTGGAGCAAACCCTATCGCTTGTATCGCAGGCACTGAAGCTTGCTATGCTTGCTACGAAGCCGCAAAGACTATTGCGGAAATGACTGGCAAGACTGCATCCCTTGTGTGGGATGAAACTGGGGAAGTGGTCGCAGACTACGACCCCGAAGAAGAATAAAAAAAGTTAAAAAAGGGGTTGACAAAACCCCTTGAGTATGTTATAATTAAGATACAAAAAAGAGATACGAAAGAGGTAATTAAAATGATGTATGGCAATAGTTCTATGGGTTACAGCTATTCCCCCGACCGCAGAAATGACAGAGTTGACCATTCCAATCTCCGTTCCCAGTTCCTCGGTGCAAGCGGTAATAGACAGGGTGGTTACTACTACTCCCCCACTTCTTACTCCGCTCCCAAGCCTGCGTCCACTGGTTGGTACGATGGTGCAGGAAGATACCACGAAAAATAATTAAAAAAGGGGCTTGACAAAAAGCCCCTTTCGTGCTATAATTAAGGTACAAAAAAGGAAAGGAAATAATTCAAATGAAATTTAGAGTATACTTCAAAGATGGCAAATACTTCCCCACTTACTTCAAAACCAAGAGAGAAGCAGTTGAGTTCCAGGCTCGACTCGGCGGAGAAATCCAGCGCAAGATTGGTTGCGAATGGTTCGGTTATTAAAAAAAATAAAAAAAGGGTTGACAAAATCCTCAACTCATGCTATAATTAAGATACAAAGAAACGAAAGAGGTAATTAAAATGACTATTGAAATCATCACCGCTCAGCTCGACCGCATTTCCGCAGACTCTTGGTACGATGTCAATGACAACAACATCGATTTAACCATCGACGATTTTGAAGGCTTCGACGAAAACTGGTCTGAAGTAGACCGTGAGTTCGTAGACGCAGACGCAGTTGAAGAAGTCCTCGAGTGGCTTGAAGAAAACGCAGATTGCGTTGATGGCGATTTCTATCGCTACTATCACTTCGGTGAAATCGTTGTTGAGGTTGGTTACACTTCCTTCGACATCTAAAAAAAATAAAAAAAGGGCTTGACAACAAGCCCTTTTCGTGTTATAATTAAGATACAAAAAAGGAAAGGAAATAAAAACTATGTACTTCTACGAAATCAAGAACACCAAGACTCAGGAATGCGGCAAGGGCATCGCCAAGAACTTCACCGAGGTGTGTAAGGCACACGGTTGGAAGCCTCAGCATTGCAAGTGCATTTGGAAAGCATCTCCCGAAGCCGCCTACTAAGGTGGCTTCTTTATTTTGGCCGCCCGGGCACGTTCGCGCGCCCGGGAATTTCGGCATAATAACCAGTTTCAACAATTTTTTCTCGCAAACTTTTGTGTAAATTGACTATTGACAAATCCCGAAAGCTGTGCTATAATTAAGGTACAAAAAACAAAGAGAGGTAAATACAATGAACAAAGAAATCATCAAGGCAATGAACAAGAAAGAAACTACAATTGACCGCTTCGGCAAGTGGTGGAACAAGAACGGATACAAGGTAATGAGAGTTGTCCTCTTCCCTATCTGGGGTTGTGTGTGGGCAAAGGGCAAGATTGAAAACTATCTCAACTCCAAGTGCGAATGGAGCGAAGAGAGAGCAAATGAAATTCTTTCCTACTACATTCCTCGCAAGGCTAAGTGGCACGAAGATGACAAGTGCTTCTATTTTGCAGACAACGGAATGGGTTGGGGAATGGCTTACAACAAGAAGTTCATCAAGTTCCGTGACCGCAGATGGTGGGAGTGCAATCGTGGCTTCTGGGGTGGTAAGATTAGAACTTATTTAATTGAAGAGTTCGAAATGGAAGGCTTCAGAAAAGAAGTGGGCGACACTTACGACCAGTGGGCAGAAGTTACTTTCTACTTGATTGAAAAATAATTGTAAAAAGGGCTTGACAACAAGCCCTTTTTGTGTTATAATACAGACAGATAAAAGGAAAGGGAATGAAACAAAATGAAAATCAAAATCGGTCAAACCTGGAAACACCCGTACGGATACATTCTCAAAGTAGCAAACTATGATGATACAAGCGGAAAGTGGCTAATGAAAGTTTGTGGTCAGAACTATTATTTTTACGCAAGACCTCAAACAATTTTAACTTGGAAATTGCAAAAAAAGGCTTGACAAAAACCTCAAGCTGTGTTATAATAAAAATACAAAAAAGGAAAGGAAATGATAAAAATGACATTCAGTTATCACGCAACCTATGAGCGAGCGGACCGCTTGCAAGCACTGGAAGAAGTCCTCGGCTTCACAAAGATAGTTGTTGAAGTTCCAGTAGTAGAGGAACAGAAACGATACTGTTTAACCTCAAGCGGTATCCTCATCGTCAAGAACCTGCACCGAGAGTATGTAGTAACCGCATTTATGGCAACAATTGACCAAGCCTACCGCATTTGCCGAATGGCTGGCAAGTCCCAAATTCCGCCAAAGTTGGAAAAGCGAGTTGTAAAGAATAACGAGCGACACAGAGAACTGTTCTACATTTAGGGGATTGAAATAAATCCCCTAAGTTTTTTAAAAAAAGTATTGACAAATAATAAAAACTATGGTATAATTTAATTACAAAAGAAAGAGAGGTAAACACAAATGGCTAAGAAAAATAAAAACAAGGTTGACCGCAGAATGTTCAAGAAAGAGGGAGAAGAACTTCAGCAGTATCTTCACTTCCGCAAGCGTGGCTCTGTGGTAGAGAACAAAAAGGGCAAGGGTGCCTACAACAGACAAAAATCCAAGAGAGTGGGTGATGATGAATGAGCAGAATTAAATGCCCCAATTGCGGCTCGACCTCCCAGCCTGAACTGGTGTGGGAAGACCGAGACAGCTATGGCACGAAGAAAATCAAAGAATACATTTGCGGATGCGGGTGTAAGTTCGAAGCAGTGTTCGAGCTGAAAGAAACAAAAATTCTTGAGATTGAAGCACCCTATTTTTAAAAAAGGGGTTGACAAAACCCCTTTGGTGTGTTATAATACAGATACAAAGAAACGAAAGGAAATGAAATAAAATGAAAATGATTGTTACTAATGGACAGATTACCTCTTTGGAAAATGTGAAAGAGGTTGTCGTAATAGGCAATGATACTATTCGAGTGTCCTACATGGAGGGATACATGATTCCTTCTTCCCAGGTTTTCGCCCATCACTCCACAATGATTTATCATGTTAAAGACACAGACGCAGTCATGAAACAGATTGCAGAAATTCTCTCCGAGAAGGCGTAAGCCTTCTCATTTCATTTTCCGACCGCGCGGCCACGGTTGTCCTGGCCGCGAATTTTTATTATACCACAGCCCCACCAATTTGTCAAGAGAAAAATTGCACTAATTTGCCTCTTGGTTTTTTCCCGTTTTTGTGCAACATTACCTATTGACTTTGTGCCTGCGGTGTGGTATACTAATTATGTCAAGGGGCGGGGCGTGAATCAATCTCAACGCGAGCCGCTAGGCTTGCCGAAGACGAGTGGATTGGGGCTGACCGAGTCGACAGTCAGAGCTGCCCACCTTAGCCGATTCCAAAATAAATAATAAAAAAAGTTTGGAAAACCCCTTGACAAATAGCCAAATGTGTGCTATAATACAAGTACAAAGAGGGAAGCAAGGCAGAAGTCGTTGAGACAAGACCCACGAGAGTCGAGTTAGACCTTGACGATAAAGTCCTCGACCGCACGGTCGCTCCGTTGTGCGGGATATAAATGTGAACCAATCCCGAGGCTGTATTAGGGACTAGGCGGAGTGAAAGCCACAAAAATTCAAAAAACTTCTTGACAAACTGCCAAGAGTGTGCTATAATAAAGAAAAAACGAAAGAGGTAATAACTATGCTGAAAACTGGCGATGTGAAATGCCCCACTTGTGGTGGCGCTCTGGAAGAACACGATTGCGTTGACATCGAGGTTGATGTGAGCCGTGTGCGTTTGTTCAAGGTAGGCGCTTGCCCCTACTGCGGAAACCACTATCAGTGGCACGAGGAATTCACCTACGAGGGTTACACCACTCCCGAAGAGACCGATGGAGAGTGCGACGAACCCGATGTGGACGAGTGCGGATTTGACCCCTACGAGGGTTGCTACACCTACGATTGTTAATCGTAGGTGTAGAAAAAAATTAAAAAAAAATTTCGGAAAACCTATTGACAAATCGGTAAATCCATGCTATAATTAAGGTACAAAAAAGGAAAGGAACTGAAAACTATGAAGACTATGAATATCACAATCAACTTTGACATGGACGGCACAATCGCCGACCTCTACGGAGTAGAGAACTGGCTCGAATACCTCATCGCAGAAGATGTTTTCCCTTACGCAAACGCAAGACCTCTGCTCCACCTCTCCGCACTGGCTCGCAAGTTAAACGCACTTCAGCGAAACGGCTACAATCTCGCAGTTATCTCTTGGCTCTCCAAGAGTGGCACAGAAGAATACAACGAAGCCGTTACCGAAGTTAAAATGGCTTGGTTGAGAAAGCACCTTCCTTCTGTCAACTGGGACGAAATCCACATTGTTCCTTACGGAACTCCTAAGCAGAACTTCTGCAACAATCCTCTCGACATTCTGTTTGACGATGAAGAACGCAACAGAAACAACTGGACTGGCAGAGCCTACGGAGTGGAAAACATCTTGGAAATTCTCAGAGAAATCTGAGAATTTTCCAAAAAACCTCTTGACAAACCCCCAAAAGCATGATATAATAAAGAAAAAAAATAAGTGAGGTAATAAAACAATGAAAAAGATTTTTGCTCTGATGCTCGTTCTGGCGTGCCTGGTCGGTTGCTTAACTGGTTGCACCGAAGCCGAAAATGTGAACTACAATCTGTCCCAGGCGGCTGACAACTTTGAGGTTGTGCGAAAGATTACGGTCTACAATGCACGAACTGACATGATTGTCATGGAAATGGAAGGTCTGATGAGCCTTTCCAACAACGGCTCAAGTGAACTGGTTGTGACTTGCCGAACTGGTGAAAGCGAATACAAGAAGAATTATGTTTACTTAAATGACTATGTGATTTATGTGGTCGAGGACATCACCGGAACTGTCACTGACCCTTACCACTACAAGGTTCATTTCTATACTGCTCTGCCCGACTTTGATTGGAATGAGTAACGAAAAGGCGAGGGGAAACCCTCGCTTTTTTGTGCATTTTGCCTATTGACTTTTCGACGGCGCGCGCACGGTCCTGGCGCGCCGTTTTGTGCATTATTACCAACTCCAGACATTTTTTCGGGCGAAAATTTGTGCACATTTACCTGTTGACAAATCCCAAAAGGTGTGGTATACTTTAAGTACAGTAAAGGAAATGAGGTACACACAATGATTAAGAAGATTTTTGATTGCAAGGACGGTCGCTCCTTTGAATTTAAGGTGCATCGTGATTTTAATGGGGCAATGGTCTGTTGCGACATTGCGGAAATCGTTCACCCCGAACGCAGATTCTTCCGCACTCGCTATCTGTGCCACAAGTCTTTTTGGATTGCAGACTACCCCACAGTTGAAGAAGGTCTGAAAAATTGCCTTGCCCACTATCTTGCAGACGAAAGAGAGTGGAAAGAAAATAATGAAAAATTTGAAAATTTTGAAAAAAGGGCTTGACAAATAACCCAAGCCGTGCTATAATAAATACATCAAATGAGAGAGGAATTGATACCAATGGAACACAAAATCGACCGCCGACACATCTACGGCATTTGCCTTGACACTGAAACTGCAAACACTATCGTGACCGAAGATGGTCAGCTTGATATGAGCAACACACTTTTTTACGACCTCGGTTTTCAGGTCATCGACTCCCACGGCAGAACCTACGGCAGAGAGTTCTCCTTTGTAAACTCTGACATTTTCGTACACGAAGCAGAGTTAATGGAAAGTGCCTACTATGCAAAGAAAATTCCCCAGTACAGAGAGGACTTAGCAAACGGCACTCGCACCCTTGCAAATACCTACGAAATTCGCAAGACTCTGTGTGATGTGGTGGCTGAATACGATTGCAAGTTTGTGATTGCCCACAATGCACGATTTGACTACAACGCACTCAACAACACGCAGAGATGGACAACCAAAAGCAAATACAGATACTTCTTGCCTCGTGGCTTGGAGTGGTGGGACACTTTGAAAATCGCTCGTTCTGTGATGGGTGAAATGCCTACTTACAGAAAATTCTGTGAGGAAAACGGCTACATCACAAAAACTGGCAGATTGCGCTTCACGGCTGAAATTTGTTACAGATTTATTACAAAAGATAACACTTTCAAAGAAAGCCACACGGGTTTGGAAGATGTGAAAATCGAAAGTGAAATCTTGGCTTACTGTCACAGACAGCACAAGGCTATGAAAAAAAAGTTATGGGGAAATTAAATTTTCCCCTTGACAACTCTCCAAAAGTGTGCTATAATTAAGATACAAAAAAACGAAAGGAAATGATAAAAATGAGAGAAACTGTTGTTGAGAAGATTGTGGATGCTTGGGAAGAATACTCCGTGGGTGTGGCTATCCTTGCCATCATCGGCATTATCATCGGTGCTATCGCCTGGTGTTTCGGTGTGATGTGCTTCCAGGCTTGGCTCGTAATGCTTCTGTGGAACTGGGTTGCGGTTGACCTGTTCGGTGCTCCTGTCCTTGGCTTTTGGATGGCTTTCGGTCTGCGTTGGCTCTGCTCTCTGCTTTTCAAGAGCAAGGTAACTGTCAATAAAAAGTCCGAGTAAAATTCAAATTGGGGGTTGACAAACCCCCAATCCTATGGTATAATAAAGGTACAAAAAAGGAAAGGAAATGATAAAAATGATGAAGTATGTTGTTGAGAGTTTCTACGATGATGCAAAGGTAACTGTCGAAACCAATGACCCCGAGGTTGCGGTACTGGAAATGGTTCGCCGTGACATGGACGAAGTTCATGCCCACTGCTTCAGCGGTGAAACTGGTGAAGTCCTTGCCATCGTCAACTGCCCCAACGGTGAGAACTACTCCACTCCCGAGTTCGCTCTGATGACCCTCGGTGTGCTGATGGCACACCAGTGGGGCGAAGATGACGAACCCGAAGAGGTCGAGGAAGATGTGACTGCTGGTGAGATGGTGCTTGCCATCATCTCCGCCCTCTCCGAAGAGTAAGCCAAGAGCCATCCCGAAAGGGGTGGCTTTTTCCATTTCAATTTTCAGCGCGCCGCCCTCGAATGTGGGCGGCGTGAATTTCCATTATACCATACCACCAGCAATTTGTCAAGAGAAAAGTTGTACAAATTTTTGTGCCGAGAAATTCCCGATTTTGTGCAAAATTACCTATTGACTTTTGGTGCGGTCTGTGGTATACTAATAATGTCAAGAG
>RHMF01000914.1_pt1 | contig 13261 bp, 13 predicted proteins | sample 5365151 | NCBI WGS metagenome assembly RHMF01 (sample SAMN10266501, study PRJNA497801) | feces metagenome | isolation source: feces | host: Bos taurus | place: China: Prairie of Fairy Mountain | collected 2017-08-14 | reverse complement strand
CGAGTTTGGCGACATTCCCACCCTACTCGCTCGCCGCGATGAGCTGAAGGGTGCGCTGAAGAAGAAGGTGGACGAGAATGTGGAGCTCATCGAGCTGAGCCGTTTCCTGGCTACCATCAAGACGGATGTGCCCATCACGCTCGACCTCGAGGAGCTGAAGCGCGAAGCACCCGACGAGGAGAAGATACAGGCATTGTTTGAGGAACTGGAGTTCCGCACGCTGCTGAGAAAGAAGGCCCCCCTCTCATCACCCCTAGGGGTGAAGGCCCCATCGTCGCGAAACAAGTCGGCTGATACAGTACAGGGCGACCTCTTCGCTGCAGCAGGAGGTGCAGTGCAGGGTGACCTTTTCGCGATGGACACGACAGAGTCTGCCGGTGATCTCTTCCATACCAGTCTCGACAATCTCTCCTCTATACCACACACCTACACCTTGGTGGATACCCAAGAAAAGCGCGATGAATTGGCAGAAAAACTCGCCTTGGCCGAGGCCTTTGCGTTTGACACCGAGACTACAGGTACCGACCCCATCACGGCCGAACTGGTGGGCATGAGCTTTGCCGTCGAGGAGGGCGTGGCCTACTATGTGCCCGTGCCTGCCGAGCGAAGCGAGGCACAAGGCATCGTGGAGCAGTTCCGTGCAGTGCTTGAGGCTGAGCAGGCGCAGAAGATAGGGCAAAACATCAAGTACGACTACCTCATCATGCAGAACTATGGCGTGGAGCTCGGCGGCCCGATGTTTGACACCATGGTAGCGCACTACCTCCTGCAGCCCGAGCTGAGCCACGGCATGGACTACCTGGCAGAGATTTATCTGAAATATGATACCATTAAGATAGAGTCGCTCATCGGCCCTCGAGGACGTGGACAGAAGAATATGCGCGACCTCGCCCCTGCCGACATCTGCGACTATGCCTGCGAGGATGCCGACGTGACCCTGAAGCTGAAGCATATCCTCGAAAAGGAGCTGGTGACGGCCGGTGCCGACAAGCTGTTCTACGACATTGAAATGCCGCTCGTGAGGGTGCTTGCCTATATGGAGCGCAACGGGGCACGCATCAGCACCGAGGCCTTGAAGGAGACCTCACGCTACTTCACCGAGCGCCTGATGCAGATAGAGCGCGAGATATATGAGTTGGCTGGCTTCTCGTTCAACATCGCCTCGCCCAAGCAGGTGGGTGAAGTGCTCTTTGAGCGCATCAAGATAGTGGAGAAGGCCAAGAAGACCAAGAGCGGACAGTACAGCACGTCGGAAGAGGTGCTCGAAGGACTGCGCTCGAAGCATCCCATCGTGGAGAAGATTCTCGACCACCGTGGGCTGAAGAAGCTCCTAAATACCTATGTGGATGCCCTACCCGCCCTCATCAACCCCACGACGGGCAAGATACACACCTCGTTCAACCAAACCGTCACGGCCACGGGGCGCCTCAGTTCGAGCAACCCCAACCTGCAGAATATCCCCATCCGCAACGAGGACGGCAAGGAGATACGCAAGGCCTTCATCCCCGAGCCCGGTTGCGAGTTCTTCTCGGCCGACTATTCACAGATAGAGCTGCGCATCATGGCCCACCTCAGTGGCGACGAGAACCTCATCGAGGCCTTCCGCTCGGGCGAGGACATCCACGCGGCCACAGCAGCGAAGATTTACCACTTGCCCATCGAGGAGGTCAGCCGTGAGCAGCGCTCGCGTGCCAAGACGGCCAACTTCGGCATCATCTACGGCATATCGGTGTTCGGACTTGCCGAGCGCATGAACGTAAGCCGCAGCGAGGCTAAGGAGCTCATTGAAAACTACTTCGAGACCTACAGCGGCGTGAAGCGCTACATGGACGAGAGCATACAGGTGGCTCGCGAGAAGGGCTACATAGAGACCATCCTACACCGCAAGCGCTACCTGCCCGATATCAATTCGCACAACAGCGTAGTGCGCGGCTATGCCGAGCGCAATGCCATCAACGCACCCATCCAGGGCAGCGCGGCCGACATCATCAAGATAGCCATGATAGAGATCTACCGCCGCTTGCGTGCCGAGGGACTGCGCTCCACGATGATACTGCAGGTGCACGACGAACTCAACTTCAGCGTCTATCCCGAAGAGAAGGAGCAGGTGCAGCGCATCGTCATCGAAGCCATGGAGAGTGCCTACCGGATGCAGGTGCCCCTCCGAGCCGACTTTGGTTGGGGCGTAAACTGGCTGGAGGCGCATTGATGAGTCTTATCTGAGGAACTAAAACTGGATGAAAATGAGAAAACTATTTCTATTTCTTATAGCAAGCATCGTACTCTTCGGTGCCTGTGGCAACAAGGCCTCGAAGGAAGAGAAACAACAGCGTGAAGCCATACGCGAATATGTGGAGGGCTTTCTTCTCCGTTACCCCAAGGCTACCCTGCAGGATATTTATAAAGGTAGCTTTCAAGATTATTTCGGTCCGGCACATATCGTCAGTGACCGTGAGGCTGCCAAGCGCTATATCCTGCGCGAACTGGCTACTGCCGATACGCTTGGCGGTGAGCGTTACGAGCCGTGTGGCTGGCGCGAACAGTTCTATCGCGTGAACCTCTCGGTGGTTAGGGATAGCTTGGTGGAGCTTGATAGCTTGGTCGATGCCTTTGTAGAGAGTGCACAGGGAGAACCTGCATTCAGTAGCGAGTGGACCGATGAGTGGGCCATCATACAGCAAACCGTCAGGGAGGTATGCCCTACCCTTCAGGGATTTGCCGAAGATTCCGCCCAACTAACTCATCTGCTGAGCGAAGGCAACTACGTGGTACACCACAGCCGTGCCTTCAACGAGCATTATCATCCCCACTACCGCATCGTACGGCGCGATGTGTTTGAGCGAAAGATACTCCCCGTTTCTCTCAGCGAGTGAAAAGGATCTTCAAGCATCACCTACAAAAACATCCAGTTGTTTTTTGAGAATCAGATATTGTTCGAACCTTTGTGAAAACAATCCATAACCCATTAAGAAATGCAAGGCTACAACACCAAACAACACCTCGTGCCCGTGAAGCGGTATTGCCGCACCATGGACCTCAAACCCGACGACACGCTCATACGCGAGTACATACACCGCCATAGCGAAGGCGAGGCATGGCCCGAAATCCTCGGTGGCATACGCGAGGTGGGCATCCTCGAGATGGAAATATACATCTTCGACAACCGCCTCTTCATGATTGTGGAGACTCCCGTCGACTTCGATTGGGACAACGCCATGGCACGCCTCGCTACCCTGCCACGCCAGCAGGAGTGGGAAGACTTCATGGCCATCTTCCAGCAATGCCACGAGGGTGACACCGCCGAAGACAAATGGAAAATGATGGAGCGTATATTCTATCTATACGACAAGTAGTAGTTCCTCCTCCATACAGTAGAATAACAAGAACCTCATACAGATTTTACAAACCGCTTGACGAAGGGAATCTGGCTAAGCGGCAGGTCGTGCTTGATAATGTAAATGATGAAGAGCGCGAGTAATGCCGTGTTGGCAGCCATACGCAACCACTGATTGTCCATAGGCCACAGTTGCGACACGGCAAAGAGGCCCAAAGCGATAGCAAAGTAGAGAAGGATACCCTTGACGTCGTAGTCGATAGGGTGGTAGTGCTGCCCAATGAAGTAGGAGAGGAGCATCGCCGTACCGTATCCTGCCACGCCACCCCATGCACAGGCCATGTAGCCATAGCGGGGCACGAAGATGATATTGACAGCCAATAGCACCGCACAGGCGATAATAGACATGATAGCACCCCAATAGGTCTTGTCGGTGAGTTTATACCAGAACGAGAGGTTGAAGTAGATGCCCATGAATATCTCAGCCATCATTACGATGGGTACCACGCGCAGTCCCTCCCAATAGGTGGGTCCTACGAGGAGTTTGAAAAGGTCCATGTAGAACACTACCACGAGGAAAGCCAGCAGGGTGAAGATGACGAAATACTTCATCGCTACGGCACACATGACATCTTTGTCCTGATTGTGGCTTTGGTTGAAGACGAAGGGTTCGTAGGCATAGCGGAAGGCCTGTAGCAGCATGGCCATAATCATGGCTATCTTGGCACAGGCTCCGTAGATACCAAGTTGTACCTCGCCCTCAGCACCAGGCATGATGAAGAGATAGGTAATCTTGTCGGCCACCTGATTGAGGATACCCGCAATGCCGAGAATGAGGATGGGCATAGCATAACGCAGCATGCGGCGGGCCAATTGGTTGTCGAAGCCGTAGGCCAGTCCCTTCAGCTCGGGGATGAAACCAAACGTAACACTTACCGTGCAGATGAGGTTGATGATGAAGATATAGCCCACGCTATATTGTGGGTCGTACCACCCCATCCACTCGGGGTGCGAGGCGTAGAGGAGGGGAGCAGCGAGGAAGATGAAGAGGTTAAGAATAATGTTGGAGAGAATGAAGGCCATCTTCAGCGTAACAAACTTGATGGCACGTCCTTGCTGCCTGAGGTGGGCAAACATGATGCTCTGCACGGCATCAAAAGCCACAATGGTGGTCATGCAGGCAATGTATTCGGGATGGTCGGCATAGCCCATCCATGCACTGATAGGAGCATTAAACACGAGGCACAACACGGCAAACGTCATCGCCACACCCGTAACGAGACGCAGTACCGTGCCATACACCTTGCGTGGGTCCTCATCCTCCTTCGTGCTGAAGCGAAAGAGTGTGGTCTCCATACCGAAGGTGAGCAGCACCATGAGCAATGCAGTGTAGGCATACACGTTGGTCACCACACCATAGCCACCGCTCTCGGCAGTAATCTTGACAGTGTAGAGCGGCACCAATAGGTAGTTGAGAAAACGTCCCACGATGCTGCTCAGCCCATATAGGGCGGTATCTTTTATAAGTGATTTAAGTTCCATAGCATTCGAATAAGCGACACAAAGGTAAAGAAAACTGACGAATAAAGCGCCCGATAACCCCGAAAAACGGAATCTATACGAAGCATTTGATAAATTTAGAAGCAGATTTTGAGGTTTTTCGCCCTTTTTTGATTACTTTTGTAGCGAATTTGGGAGAGGTATACCTTTTCCCGATTTTGCATCTGTTACTACATATACTGCAATGAAGCAAAAGAAGAAAAGAACGATAGACATCCAGTTTGTCACGGCTACTATCAGCACTTCGCTGGTGTTACTGTTGTTAGGTGTCGTGGTGTTGGTGGTACTCTCGGCCAAAAGCCTGTCTGATCACGTGCGCGAGAATCTGGAACTCTCGCTGCTACTCAATGACGATGTGAGCGAGAAGGAAGTCAACCGCATCGTAGACTACGTAAAGGTACAAGAATACACGAAGGAGGTACAGTATATCTCCAAAGAGGATATCCTTGCCGAACAAACGGCTTCAATGGGACTCGACCCCACGGAATTCCTGGGCTATAACCCCTACACGGCATCCATCGAGGTGAAGCTCAAAGCCGAATATGCTAATACCGACAGTATCATACCCATCAAGAGCCGCCTGATCCGATACACGCAAATCAGAGAAATCTCTTATCCGAGCGAACTGATGGACAATGTAAACAGCAATATCCGCAAGATAAGCATCCTACTCCTGGCACTGGCCTTGGCACTATCAATGATTTCATTTGCACTGATCAACAACACCATCAAGCTCACCATCTACTCGCAACGTTTCCTGCTGCATACGATGAAGCTTGTCGGAGCCAGTTGGGCCTTCATACGCCGTCCGTTTCTGACACGCAACCTTGGTATAGGCATCACTTCGGGCGTATTGGCCAATGCACTCATCGCAGGTGGCATATATCTGTTACTGAGCTACGAGCCTCAAATGAGCTATTTGGTGACATGGCCAACACTCAGTATCGTGGGAGGAAGCGTAATGCTCTTCGGCATACTCATCACACTGATGTGTGCATACTTCTCCATCAATCGATTCCTCAAGATGAAGGCGGGAGACCTATATTACATATAACGAAAAAACTCATAATTAAACCGATATGAAAAAGAATTTTGCACTTGGCAAGACAAACTTTATCCTCATAGCGATAGGTATTGTCATCATCATCGCTGGTCTGCTGCTGATGAGTGGACCGAGTTCTACAGAGACTCACTTCGAACCCGACATCTTCAGCACACGCCGTATTGTGGTGGCTCCCATCGTATGCTTCGTGGGATTCGTGTTTATGATATTTGCCATTATGTACAAGCCGAAGACAAAGGAGAAAAAGAACCTTTAACAGCAACTGAGAAACTATGAGTGTATTCGAAACCATCATCATCGCCATCGTTGAGGGACTGACCGAGTTTCTGCCCGTATCATCGACTGGCCATATGATTATCGCCCAGAATCTTTTGGGTGTAGAGAGCACAGCCTTTGTCAAGGCGTTCACCTTCATTATCCAGTTTGGTGCTATCCTCTCCGTATTGGTACTCTATTGGAAGCGTTTCTTCCAGCTCAACCATGCACCAATCCCCGAGGGCACACCACTGGTGAAACGCTTTCTTCACAAGTATGATTTCTATTGGAAGCTGTTTATCGCCTTCATCCCCGCAGCCGTATTCGGACTCCTGTTCAGCGACGCTATCGATGCCATGCTCGAACGCGTTGAGGTGGTGGCCGTAACGCTTATCCTCGGAGGCTTCTTTATGATATTCTGTGACCGCATCTTCAACAAGGGAAGCGAAGACACCGTACTCACCGAGAAGCGTGCCTTTATGGTGGGCCTCTTCCAGTGCATCTCCATGATACCGGGCGTATCGCGCTCGATGGCTACCATCGTGGGTGGTATGGCGCAGCGCATGACCCGCAAAGCAGCAGCCGAGTTTTCCTTCTTCCTTGCCGTACCCACTATGTTAGGTGCTACAGTGTATAAAGTATATGACCTTATCAAAGAGGGCGGCATGGAGATTATTACCGACAATATCTCTACACTGCTCATAGGCAATGTGGTGGCTTTCATCGTAGCCCTGCTTGCCATCAAGTTCTTCATCAACTTCGTCACCAAATACGGGTTCAAGGCCTTCGGTTGGTACCGTATCGTGGTGGGAGCGCTCATACTCACCCTGCTCTTCACAGGGCATAACCTTACTATCGCCTGATGGATTTCAAAGCCGGAGAGATAATCTGTATCAACAAGCCCTATACGTGGACCTCATTTGCGGTAGTCAATAAGGTGCGCTACCTGCTATGCAAGAAGATAGGAGTGAAGAAACTCAAGGTGGGCCACACTGGCACGCTCGACCCCTTGGCTACAGGTGTAATGATACTCTGCACAGGCAAGGCCACCAAGCGCATCGAGGAGTTCCAGTACCAGACCAAAGAATATGTAGCCCACATACGCTTGGGCGCTACCACACCATCGTACGATCTAGAGAAACCCATCGATGCCACCTACCCAACCGAACATATCACCCGTGAGATGGTGGAGGAAACCCTGCGCGGTTTCATCGGCACCATCGAGCAGGTACCCCCTTCGTTCTCGGCCTGTATGGTCGATGGCAAGCGTGCCTACGAGTTGGCCCGTAAAGGCGAAGAGGTGCAGCTCAAGGCCAAGACTCTCGTTATCGATGAGATTGAACTGCTCGAGTGCAACCTGCCCGACATCGTGATACGGGTCGTATGCAGTAAGGGAACCTACATCCGCGCCTTGGCCCGCGACATTGGCGAGGCTCTGCATAGTGGTGCTTACCTAACAAACTTGGAACGCACTCGCGTGGGCAACACCACACTGGCGAACTGTATGAATATCGAGCAATTCACCAAATGGCTGGAGGGTGTGGAACTCTCCGAAAATACCCAACAAGACAACTAAATAAAACCCAATCATATGAAGCTATCACAATTCAAATTCAAGCTCCCCGAAGAGCGTATCGCCATGGAACCCACATTCCATCGCGACGATTCCAAACTGATGGTCGTACACAAAAGTACCGGTGAGATAGAGCACCGCCTGTTCAAAGAAGTACTCGACTACTTTGACGAAGGCGACGCCTTCCTCTTCAACGACACCCGTGTATTCCCCGCCAGACTCTTCGGCAACAAGGAGAAAACTGGAGCCCGCATTGAAGTATTCCTGCTGCGCGAGCTCAACGAGGAATTCCGCCTATGGGACGTACTCGTCGACCCTGCCCGTAAAATACGTATCGGCAACAAACTCTACTTCGGTGAAGACAATGCCATGGTGGCCGAAGTTATTGACAACACCACCTCACGTGGCCGCACCCTACGTTTCCTCTACGACGGTCCCCACGAAGAGTTCAAGGAAGCCCTCTATACACTCGGAGTAGCTCCATTGCCCGACTATATCAACCGCGAAGCTACAGCCGAAGATATCGATCGCTTCCAAACCATCTTTGCTAAGAACGAAGGTGCCGTGACAGCCCCTGCTGCCGGACTCCACTTCAGCCGCGAGCTGATGAAGCGTATGGAAATCAAGGGAGTGGAAGCCGCCTATGTAACTATGCACATAGGACAAGGCAACTTCCGGGAGATTGACGTGGAGGACCTTACCAAGCATAAGACCGACTCAGAGCAGATGTTTGTTGAGCGCGAAGCCACCGAAATTGTAAACAAGGCAAAGAGCGAGGGACGCAAGGTTTGCGCCATAGGTACATCCGTAATGCGCGTGCTTGAAACAGCTGTCGGAGCCGACGACCGCCTGAAGGAATATGAGGGTTGGACCAACAAGTTCATCTTCCCACCCTACGATTTCCGCTTTGCCGATGCGCTCATCACCAACCTCCATATGCCTTACTCCACCATGCTCATGCTCACAGCAGCCTATGGAGGCTACGACCTCATCATGCATGCATACGATGTAGCCTTGGAGGGTGACTACCGCTTCGGTGCCTATGGTGATGCTATGCTGATTATCGACTGATGATAGCATACCTTGGTATAGGAACAAACTTAGGCGACCGCACAGCCAATCTGAGCCGTGCGGTCGCCCTCATAGCCGAGCAGGCAGGCCGCGTGCTTGCCTGCTCCTCTTTTGTAAAAAGCGAACCGTGGGGATTCAATTCCGAGAACACCTTTCTCAACGCCGTAGTAGCTATCGACACTCCTCACACGCCACACCAATTGTTGGCCGCCACCCAAGCAATCGAAAAATCAATGGGCCGCCAGCACAAAACCACCAACGGTCACTACACCGACCGCATCATTGACATTGACATCCTGCTATACGGCAATTTCACCATTGACACCCCTGACCTCAAGATTCCCCATCCCCTCATCTTGAAGCGCCCTTTTGTATACGAGCCTTTGCAAGAGATTGCTCCCGATATAATTACAGCAGGGAAGAATGAACTTAACTTAGACTCACTTGCTCCTCTTCTTTAGAAGCGCATAGCGACACCCAAAGAAGCACCCTCATAACTTATCGCAGGGTATACGAAAGCATCACAACCCGTGAGGCGGTACATGGCCTTCCGCGTATAGGGAAGCAACCAGTAGCCAATACGAGCACTGAGAATGCCGATACCGGCACCAGCAAACACATCGGTAAACCAATGCCTTTCATTGTACACACGCAACACGCCTACCGCAGCAGCTATTGTGTAGGCCCCTACAGAGTACCACGGCGAGTCGTCGCCATACTCGATACGCACCAGTTCGGCTCCCATAAACGTAGTTGCGGTATGCCCCGAAGGGAAGGAGTTGCGTGCCGACCCATCAGGACGAGGTTCACGTACAGTATACTTGATGGCATTGACCATAAGGCCAAGAGCTACGTATGAGGTAGCAAACTCGAGGGTACGGTCCACATAGCCATGCTTGGCATCGGCACCGAGCATGCTGAGTCCGTACACCGCACCGAGAGGTACGTATTGCAGATAGTCGTCTACGGTGACACGATGGTCGCCACGCCATTCGTCAAGATAGTCGCGCACCTCAAAGCGTGCGTTTTTCAATGGCTCCACGAAGCCCAGCGTACCCGCTCCAACCAATGTGAGGGGCATGATGAGCTCGCCAGCCTTGAAGTCAGGCTCTACGGCAAGGCTATCATTCACTCCGGCCGATAGGGGCAAAGTTAGTGACAAGGCTAACAAAAGCGATAGTAGTCTGTGCATCGGAAACAAAAAAGTCAATTATTCGCCTGCAAAGATAGTGTATTTTACGGAATTGCCTTATCTTTGCTAGAAATTTAGCAAAAACAGACCCATGTTTACACTGAAAGAACTCTACCGTATAGGACACGGCCCATCGAGCAGTCATACGATGGGTCCGCGCAATGCAGCCACTCAATTCCTCGGTCGCAATGCCGGAGCCACACACTTTGAAGTCACACTCTATGGCAGCCTGGCCGCCACAGGCAAGGGACACATGACCGACCAGGCTATCCTTGATGTATTGGGCGAAGAGCGCACCACCATCGTATGGGAGCCGAAGGTGTTTCTCCCTTTCCACCCCAACGGCATGAAATTCGTGGCGCTCGATGCCAATGATTGTCCGCTGGCCGAATGGACGGTATACAGCGTAGGCGGTGGCGCCTTGGCCGAAGAGGGACAAAAAGCCGTGGAGCACAAGCATATCTACACGATGAACACTGCCACGGAGATACTCTCGTGGTGTATCAGCACCGGCAAGAGCTATTGGGAATATGTAGAGGCGTGCGAGGGTCCCGAGATATGGGACTACCTGCGTGAAGTGTGGGAAACGATGAAGAATGCCGTGCAGCATGGCCTGGAGCAGGAGGGAGTATTGCCCGGCCCGCTCTGTCTGAGTCGCAAAGCCGCCCTCTACCATGTACGCGCCGAGGGGTATCAACAGTCGATGCGTACGCGAGGACTGCTCTTTGCCTATGCCTTGGCTGTGAGCGAGGAGAATGCCGCCGGAGGCAAGATTGTAACAGCTCCCACCTGCGGCTCGTGCGGAGTATTGCCCGCCGTACTATACCACCTCTACAAGTCGCGAAGCTTCTCGGAACAACGCATCATGCGCGCCTTGGCTACAGCAGGACTATTTGGCAATATCGTAAAGACCAACGCCTCCATCTCGGGAGCCGAGGTGGGATGTCAAGGTGAGGTAGGCGTAGCCTGCGCCATGGCGGCCGCCGCAGCAGCACAGCTCTTCGGCGGACTGCCCTCACAGATTGAATATGCAGCCGAAATGGGTCTTGAGCATCACCTCGGACTCACTTGCGACCCCGTATGCGGATTGGTACAAATTCCCTGCATCGAGCGCAATGCCTACGCAGCAGCACGCGCCATGGACGCCAACTCATACGCCATGTTTACCGACGGCGTGCACCGCGTCTCATTCGACAAAGTGGTGGAGGTGATGAAAAAGACCGGCCATGACCTGCCTTCACTCTATAAGGAGACAGCCGAAGGTGGACTTGCCGAAGACTACAAGCAGATGTGGAACAATAAAGACTCTGCAATGTTCTTCTAAAGTAAAGACCAAAGGGTTTATGATATGATAAAAGGTTAGCAATGCTAACCTTTTATTGTTTGAAGCAACCCCTCGCACGCATCTTCCAAGATATCAATCACATTCTCGAATCCCTGCGCACCACCATAGTAAGGGTCGGGCACATGGTCGGCCACCATACGGGTGCAATACTCCGTCATGCGGTGTATCTTGTCCTCAGCCTCAAGGCTGGGAGCCAAGTCGTGCAAGCGGCTGATGTTGCTATCATCCATACCGATGATAAGGTCAAAGTCATAGAAGTCCGTCATACGTACAGGGCGCGACAGATGCGTTATATGGTATCCACGGCGCAATGCATGAGAGCGCATTCGCGGGTCGGCCTGCTCACCTTGGTGATAGCTGATGAGTCCGGCCGAGTCTACCTCAATCACCTTGTCCAACCCCTCGCGCTGCAGCACAGTGCGCATAATCTCCTCGGCCGTACATGAGCGGCAGATATTGCCGAGGCAAATAAAAAGAATACGGGTTACCTTATTTTCATCCATAATTACATGATTCTACTATTTACCTGACGGATTGCATTATCTACAATCCGTCCGTAGAGCTCCACACACGTCTCAGCTCGGGGTTAGTCCTTCAAGTAATAATCCACGCTGGTCACCACACGCACATTCTTCATATAGGGAGTATTGCTGTCGCGGTCGGTGATGGAGAACTGGCCCTGCGTAGCACGCTTGATCTTGCCCAGCTTGCTGTCGCTATCGGCGGCAAACTTCTCCGCTGTCTCGCGGGCATTCTTGGTGGCCGTCTCTATCATGGCCGGCTTTATTTCATTGAGTTTGGTAAACGAATACACCGTCTGATACTCCCAGCTGGCAGCAGTGGCAATACCGCGCTGCAGCAATTCTCCTTGGCGCGACTGCAAGGCGATGATTTCGTCAACTTTATCAGTGCAAACCGTCACCACAGAGGTGACAATATAGGCGTAGCGGTTCTGACTTCCGCTCCACTCGGTGCGCGTGTCAACGACCTTGGGTGCCGCTATCGTAATCTCCTCTTCGCTGATGCCGGCATCCTTCAAAAACTCGATGATTACGCCGTTTTTCTCCTCTATCGTACGGTACAGTTGCTGTAGATTATCGCCACCCTCCTTGTATGCAAAGGGGCATATCACCTTGTCGGCCTTCACCTCCCGCTCGCAGAGTCCCTTGACAGACACCACGCGGTCATCGGCACGAGAAGCACGAATAGCATTACCCAACAACAATGCACCTACAACAAGACCTATCATCAGGCAACAGCCCAATCCTTCGTTGTCTACACTTATCTTACGCGCTTTTTTCGGTTCTTCCATACGCTTTACTTTTTATATTACCACGCAAATGTAACAAATAATCCTTGTAATTGGCTTATCTACGAAGAAAATTCATAGAAAAAGCCTACAAGACCTGCGAGCACATCTTCGTCCGTCCTTCGCAAATCTTGTAGACTTTTCCTTGAGGCTGCGAGCCTATTAATAGTGAGTATCAGAACCCTATGCCGAGATGCACGCCAAGGCAATGTGTCGAAAGTGTGGGGCCAAGGAAGATATGCAGATTCTTGTAGCAGCGCACTCTGATGCCGGGCTGCCAAGAGAGATAAAATTGTACATCTCCTTTCTCGACACTAATATCATCCATCTTTGTTGTCCCGTCTACAGGGTCAACCCAATAGGCTCCTTCGATATCTGTCACAACAGCTGCGCCTAACGCCAAGTCGCTGTAGAATGAGAATATCTTGCGTTCACCTAAATGGAAATATCTGCGACCATACAGAGCTGCACTAAAGCTATTGACGTCTGTATAGCCATGAGTAACAGTGTATACATTTACATTCTTTCCCACCATTAGGCCCAATGTGCGCTTCTCGTC
>RHMF01000913.1_pt1 | contig 13261 bp, 11 predicted proteins | sample 5365151 | NCBI WGS metagenome assembly RHMF01 (sample SAMN10266501, study PRJNA497801) | feces metagenome | isolation source: feces | host: Bos taurus | place: China: Prairie of Fairy Mountain | collected 2017-08-14 | reverse complement strand
TTTTTATCAATGGCATACCGGGAAAAACTTTAAAGAAATAAAAAAATATCTTCCTATGAGTGAGATATATAAGTTATATCCAACTTTGCACGAAGCATCGGAAGAAAAATTTATTGATGTTGCAAATTCAATTCTTGAACGTAAAAAATTACCTACAAAATTACAAACTATTCGCAAGGCAGTAAATCTTACGCAAGAGCAGCTTTCAGAAAAATCTGGAGTCACAACACGAATGATTCAACAATACGAACAAAGAGTAAGAGATATAAATAAATCAACTGCAAGTAATCTTTTCGCATTGGCTCAGGCTCTTGGTTGCAAAGCTGAAGATTTGTTAGAACAATGATTATATAAACAATAACTGTTTTATGCATCACTTAATTGTGGTGCATATTATTTCACTTATATTCATTTTTCACTTTTGCATTTCATCATAACAGAAAAATATGAATTATTACCATATAAATAATATATAGAATAATTCTTTTGTTCATTGTATAATTAATTTGGTAAACTTGAATTAATATCAGAGGTTTTGATTTCTATCCTCTAGAGGTAAACCAACAGTCGGTTTACTTTTTCTAGGGTTAGCAGTAAAATTTAATTGAAAGGAGGATAATTATGGATGCGAAAAAAACCGGAAATTTTATTGTTAACCGAAGAAAAGCAATAAATATGACCCAAAAAGATTTGGCTGAAAAATTGCATATCACAGATAAAGCCGTAAGCAAATGGGAAAGAGGCTTGTCATTTCCTGACATATCCATTTTAATTCCACTTTCAGAAACTCTAAATGTAAGCTTATATGATTTATTAACGGGAGGTAGCAATGATGAATAGAGAAGAAGCTGAAAAAGTAGTAAAAGAGACAATTGAATACGCAAATCAAGAAATTAAGAAAAAAAAGAAGAGGTATTTAAAAATATTTGTGGCTATATTAGGAATTATAGTTTTACTAACATCTGTATATTTGTTTGTGTTTGAATATGAAACACCTGTCAAATATAGTAAAGACATGGTTAATGTTATTGTTCCTGAAGATAAAGGTTTAGATATAAAAATTAATCTACCAAATTATAAAGAGACCAATGCAATATTAGTTAAGATTGATGAAAATTCTTACGATTTGTATATTAATATTACTCAAACAATTTCAACGAGAATATTTGATGATAATGATAAATCAGATAATATGTTGAGGGTTGGAAATGGTATGGTAGTTGATTTTCAATCTGGTTTGTTGCAAGAATATTTGCCAAACGGAAACCCTGGTGAAAGCATAATGCATATATACTATATAGATAATTTATCTGATAAAACTATGACAATGGATGATAGTGAACTGATAAATTACAAGAACAAGATTTTGATATGGACAAGAGAATAACATAATAAATTATTACAATCAAACTGAGAAAATCAAATCTGTATGTTTATCAATATATTACACAATATAAGCCTATAAAATTAGGAATAATTGGTGTGATGTCTAGGCAATAATAGAACTACATTTTTAAGGATATGCATCACTTAATTGTGGTGCATTTTTTATTTGTCAAGAGAATACTTTTCTGCGTTTTCTTGCATTTTGACATGAATAATCTGCATTTTGACATTCAACTTGCGTTAAAGGGTATATTTTGATAAAATCAAATTGAAAACTGGGGTGTTTTTTGCAAAAAAAGGAGTGAATATAAATGCGAATACTTATTTGTGATGACGAAGTACAATATGTAAATGAGTTGAAAGTTTATGTACAAGAATATATGAAAAATCATTTTATTCAATGTAGTATTGATACATCTTCTTCTCCTAAGGAAGTTTTAAAAAAGAATGAAACCTACGATTTAGTATTTTTAGATATTCAAATGCCTGAAATTAATGGTTTGGAAATAGCTCATAAACTAAAAGAAAGAAACAGCAAAGTTGTTATCTTTTTTGTAACAGCATTTAATAAATATCAAGATGATGCTATGGACTTACAAATATTCCGTTTTTTTGAAAAGCCATTTGATGTAAAACGTTTATATTCAAGTTTGGATAAAGCTATGGAATATATAGATGGTTCTTATGTTGATGTGTTTGTTCAGAATAATACAGAGCATACAAGAATTTTAGTTGATGATATAATCTATATTAAAAGAGATAACAGAAAAAACTATCTTTTCACAAAAGATAATACATATATTATCCGTGAATCAATTATGGAGTGGAGCAATAAATTACCTACAACATTTTTCTATTTAGTACATAAATCATTTCTTGTTAATTTGCATTATGTTACAAAGTACAACTATACTGAATTGTTTCTAAATGGAACAATCCGTGTTCCAATCGCATCAAGAAAACAAGCAGAATTTCATAAATTTTGGTTTGATTATTTAATAAGGAGATAATTATGGTTTATACTGGAGTATTGTTAGTTGTATATATTGTTGAAATGCTTACAGCTTATATTTTCTTTTCACAAACAGGAACAAAAAAATATAAACCTATTTATTGCTACTTAATTGGGACAGCATTATTTATCACAGCTTTACTGATAAATGTTTTAGGTGGTAATATAGTATGGCTAAACATGTTGTATTTTACTTTAATGAATATTGCATTTGGCTTCTGTTGTTTTAATATCAAGTTTCAAAAAATCGTTGTTTATTCTATTATACTAGTTACCATTTCCAATATATGGGAATATACAACTGAATTCGTTATAGCTGTTTTGCTTGAAAAACCAATTACATCTTATTTAGATAGTAATATAATATTGATATTAATGGCCACGATTAGCAAAGGATTGTATTTTATCAGCGTGTTTGTATTATCAAGATTTATTGTAAAAGATAAATCCGTTAAAATACCATCTTCACTCTATATTTATCCATTTACAATTTTTGTAGGTACAACTGTAACTTGGTATGTATGTGTCTATTGTGGAATAAACGCAATGGGACAGCTTGCATTAGCTGCAATGTGTTTAATACTTCTTTTACCAACAATAATTTTATTTTTGACTTATCAAAGAACCATTGAAAAAGAGAACGAATTTTTTCAAATGAAAAATGAAATGAATAAGATTAAAATTGAAAAAAACTATTACGATATTCTTGAACAGCAAAATCAAGACCTTTTGATTTATGCACATGATGCAAAAAAACATTTAACAACAATTAAAAATCTTAATGATAACCCCAAAATTGAAGAATATATAAACATTATGGCTGAAAATCTTGATACATATAGCCAGGCTAGTCAAAGTGGAAATCGAACACTAGATGTAATTCTAAATAAATACATAACTGAATGTAGAATAAAAAAGATTAAACTTTCATTTGATATACGTTTGAAAAATTTTGATTATGTTAAGGATTATGACCTCGTAGCAATTTTAGGTAATCTTCTTGATAATGCCTTGGAGTCTGCTGAAAAATCAGAAAAACGAGAAATTACATTATCAACCGATTACAGAAACACCTATGATGTTTTAATTATCACAAATAGTTGTGATTCTGCACCAAAATCATCAAACAATCATTTAATAACGACCAAAACTGATAAAAAGATTCATGGTGTGGGTATTAAGAGTGTTATAAAAACACTCGAAAAATATAATGGTGATTATGATTGGAGATATGATTCTAACAACAAAACATTTACATCAATTGTGATGATTTCAAATACCAAATAACTAATATAAAACATCAGCATCTCATTTTTAAATGAAACAATTCGTATTCCAATCGCATCAAGAAAATAGGCAGATTTTCATAAGTTCTGGTTTGACTATTTAATAAGGAGATAATTATGCTATATAACGTCGTAATGTATATCGTATATGTTGTTGAAATGTTAATTTCATATATTTTCTTTTCTAGACTTGGCGAAAGGAAAGTAAAGCCATCATATTGTTGGCTAATAGGAATTTTACTGTTCAGCACAGGTTTTCTTGTCAATCATATATTTGCTAATACAGTTTGGTTAAACATTACATATTTTGCCATAATAAATATTGTTTTTGGATTTTTGTGTTTTCATGTTAAACTTAAAAAAACTATCTTTTGTTCATTGGTATTAGGTGCGTGCTGTTTAGCTCTTGAATTAGCAACTATCTTTTTAATCTCATCACTATTCAATATTGAAACAACATCACATTTAAATCAAATATCAATTCTAATATTAGAAGGTATAATATCAAAAGTTTTATATTTTATAACTTGTGTTATCTTAACCAACTTAATTAAGAGTGATAAAAACAATATAAAATTCCCACTTTCGTTCTATCTATATCCAATCGTTGTTTTATGTTCATTACTTGTTTCGTGGTATATATGCGCACACTCACAAATTAGTAATATCACTCAAACATTATTATCTATTGTAAGTGCAGCGTTGTTTGTTTCCGTTGTCGTATTATTTGTTTCGTATCAACACAATATAGAAAAAGAAAATGAACTTTTTCAATTAAAAAATGAAATGGATAAAATTGAAACTGAAAAAATATATTACGATATTCTTGAACAACAGAATCAAGACCTTATGATTTATGCACACGATGCAAAGAAGCATCTTACTGCAATTAAGAATCTTAATGATAACCCACAAATTGAAGAATACATAAATATCATGGCTGAAAATCTTGAAACATATAGTCAAGTTAGTCAAAGTGGCAATCAAACCTTAGATGTTATTTTAAGCAAATATATGACAGAATGCAAAATTAAGAATATTAAAATATCATTTGATACTCGTTTAAAGAACTTTGATTATGTCACAGATTATGACCTGGTTACAATTCTTGGTAATCTTCTTGATAATGCCTTGGAATCTGCAGAAAAATCAGAAAAACGAGAAATCTCGCTATCAACCGATTGTAGAAATACTTATGATGTATTAATTATTACAAACAGTTGTGATTTAGCACCAAAATCATCAAACAATCATTTAATAACGACCAAAACTGATAAAAAGATTCACGGTGTGGGTATTAAGAGCGTTATAAAAACACTCAAAAAATATAATGGAGATTATGATTGGAGATATGATTCTCTAAATAAAACTTTCACATCAATTGTAATGATTTCAAATACCAAATAACCAATATAAAACATCAGCACCTCATAACGAGGTGCTTTTTTCTTGCAATTTGACATAAATAGTCTGCATTTTGACATCCCATATTGTGTTTCAATTAATTATTAAATAAAATTAAGTTGCAAAAATTATATTTTTATACAGGGAGGAAATATTATGAAAAAGAAAGCAACTAAATTAATTAGCGTTATCTTATCGGTACTACTGGTAATTTCAGTAATGCCAATGACAGTTTTTGCATCAGATTCAGTTGCATCTGTCACAACAATTTTAGGAGAAGTCACAGAATTTGCTACACTTGTTGAAGCAAAAGACTATGCCTGTGCTAATGTTGGCTCAACATTAACTCTTTTGACTGATGCAGAAGTTGTCGACAAGGAATTTCACATCATTGACTGTGATTTTACACTTGATTTGAATGGAAAGACATTATCCTCAACAACGGCTTATGAAATTATTCGTATTCATCGTGGTGGAAAACTTACCATAAAAGATAGTGTAGGTACAGGTGTTGTCACTTGTGCTGATTCTGAGAAAAACTCAAATGCTATACTTCACTGTGGTGAACTTGTTGTTGAGGGTGGCACTTTTATAGGAAAAGATTACGCTGTTGTTTCCTGTGATAATATTATAGTAAAAGATGGTACATTTATCGGAGATGTGCGTGGTCTTGAAATATTCAGGACTGCTGCATTAAAATTTACTTGTGAATGTGAACTTCTTGAAAAAAGACAAGGAGAATATCTTAATGGTTCAGGTCAGCTTTTCGGTGGTACATTTGTAGGTGGAATATATATTAATAATTATAATAGATGGGATGATGTTTTTGGTCCTATATATATTCCAGACCTTATTCCTGATGGATATGGTTTCTTTGGTGAAGATGGTAACGAAGTTTTTGCCGATATATATGATGTGTCAGTGAAACAAACAGTAACTATTAAGAAAAGCAACAACGAAAGACCAAATGTTGCCAAAGTTGAACTTGCAACTGGAACAACAGAATATTTTGTAGATTTTTATGATGCTGTACGTTATGCAGGAATATGGGCAGGTAGAACAGGTGGTCATAATCCGAAAATTGTATTATTAAAAGATGTTAATCGTACAGGTATGATAACATTTGACGGTTGGGGTCGTAGTACAATTGATTTGAATGGTAAAACATTATCAAGCAGTGGTGGAATAACATTGGATGTTCAAGAATGCACTATTACTGACAGTGTCGGTGGCGGTGCAATCGTAAATACTGCAGAAAGTAATGGTACTGCTATTAAGTGTTCACATACTATAATTGATGGTGTAAATATAACAAGTAATTCAGATGCTGGTGTATCAACAGGCACTAATGTAACAATTAATAATTGTAAAATTAATGGTGGAACTTACGGTATATTATGCAGTCACAAAAGTGGTTTAAATCTGAACGATAGCATTTTAATTGGTGAAGAATACGGAATCTATATTGGTGAACTTGTAAAACTCAATGTGGATGATTGTACTATTTCAGGTGGTACAATAGGCCTTTATTACTGTTCAAGTAGTAATGCAGACCGACCTGTAATTTGCTTATCTGATTGTACAATATATGGTGGAATGGAAAGAGCAAAAGGTAATACTCAAGATTTCTCGGAGATTATTGCAGAAGGATATGAAATTTATGACATGGATGACAATGTTGTAGATGTTGAAACAAGAATACCTGTTAATGAATTCCCACATATAGTATATAAAGTAGAAGAAGATGTTGTAATTAAAAACAAATATCCCGTATCTGTTATTCAACCTGACGGTACAACAGAATATTTTCCAAGTGTTGATGAGGGCGTAAATTCAGCAAATAAAGATATTGATAGCATACTTAAAATACTTACTGATATTCTCTTAAATTCAACACTAACTTTCAATGGTACAACAACTCTTGACCTTAATGGTAAAGATGTTGCAATAAATGATGATTATGGTTACACAATTGCTGTTGAAAATGGTGCAACACTTAATATTGAAGATTCAAAAGATAACGGAACTATCGGTGGCGGTGGTGTAGCCGTAAATGGTGGCACACTTAACTTTAATAGCGGTAATATTGAAAGCACTATGGATGGCATATACAATAATGGTGGCGATGTAACTGTAAATGGCGGTACAATCTCCAGCGAATATGGATATGATGATATTTTTGTTGATAATGAGGGTACAACAAAAATCTATGGTGGTACTTTTGAAGATGGCTTCTCTATCTGGGGAGCAACAATAAACGAATCTCTCGGTGACGGATATGCATTCTATAGTGCTGATGGTTTTGTTGAAATTGATGATGACCAGATAGAAATCAGCGACAATGTTGTAGTTTATGAAAAGACTATCGTAACTGCTATGTCATCACAAATCAGATTCAATAAAAATGATGATGGTTCTTATGCAGGTGCATTTGATGTAAGAACAAGAGCAAAGATTTCTGATGCTGACTTTAACAAATACATCGCAGGTTCAAATGAAAATGCAACAGAAAAAATCTCAAAAGTAGGCTTTGTTTATTCAACTGCAGAAACAGAATTTAGCATTGATGTTGCAAAAACTGTTGCACAAGGTGGAACTGCAGATGGTTTTGTTGATAAACCCATCAGCTATATTCAAGATGCAGACGGATATTATATGTTTACTTGCCTTGTAACTGGAATACCCGAAGATGAACTTGACAACGGACTCACAGCATATGCATATATCTGTGTTGATGGCACTTGGTATTTCTTCCCTGTTGAAGTAACAGCAGAATTCGGAGAAATGTATAACACATACTATCCAATCGCAGCAGAAGAGTATGGTTGGGAGGTGTAACTATGAAAATTGTTAAAAAGTACGAAACTCCCGACTTCGATGTAACTATTTACGAAGTAGAAGATGTAATCACAGCATCAGGAAATCCCACTGATGAAGAAGTAACATTTGGACCATCCGACCCGAATGAAGGTGGAGATTGGTTTGGATAATATAAAATAATAGGAGGTGAATTATCATGAAAAAATATAGTAAAATTATAGCAGTTGCAATGGCTGTTCTTATGATTATGATGACAAGTATAACAGCATTTGCTGATTATCCTGTTTTAACAGAAGGCGAATTACATGGTGTTAATATTGTTGGTGAGGTCGAAGAAACAGTAACATTTACATTCCAATCAGACGAAACAGCAGAATATGTTCTTCGTTCTTATAATAACGAAGAAGACGATGACATTGACCCATTTGTATATGTTTACGATGAAGACTGGGAATATATCGCATCTGGTGATGATACTGATGAAGATTATAATTTTGTAGTAAGCTTCACAGCTGAAGCAGGAGCAGTATATTACATTGAAGTAGCTTCATATCTTGGTGACGATTCATTCGATATTATGATTGAAGCTTGTGATGAACATACAGAATGCTATGATAATGATTATGACGCATACTGCGATTGGTGTGATGAACTTCTTTGTGACCATATCTGCCATAAAGGTGGTATTGGTGGTTTCTTCTGGAGAATCATAAATTTCTTCAATTCATTTTTCTTTATAAACCCATTCTGTGAATGTGGTGCATGGCATTATTAATCCACTTTCCCTATTCAATATTTTAGAGAAAAAACTAAATAACTAATATACAAATTAGGCACCAACAATTACATTGGTGCTTAATTTTTTTAGCATTTTTGTCATATTTTGTATATTTATTTTAAAAGAGATGTTATTATTAATGTAACTAAAATCATGTGTCAATTAATTATGACATGTGTTTTATTGCGAAAATGCAGGAAAAATCTGCAATTTTGCAATTTACTTGCTATTGAAAGTGATTTTTGATAGAATTACATTGAGTAAAAAGATACTTTTCCATTAAAGGAAAGGAGTGATTTTATGCGAATACTTATCTGCGATGATGAAGTTAGATACATAAATGACCTGCAAGGATATATCGAAGAATATATGACCAATCGCGGTATTGTATATCAGATTGATACTACCACATCACCGAATGAAATTTCTGCAAGTGATGCTTTTTATGATTTGGTGTTTCTTGATATAAAAATGCCAGTGTTTGACGGTATTGATTTGGCATATGAACTGAAGCAGAGGAACAGCAAAGTTGTTATCTTTTTCATTACTGCGTTTAATGAATATCAGGATATGGCGATGGATTTGCAAGTTTTCCGTTTCTTTGAAAAGCCATTTGATGCAAATCGTCTTTATTCAAGTCTTGATAAAGCCATGGAATATATTGACGGTGCTTATGTTGATGTGTTCATTTATAGCAACAAAGAACACAAAAGAGTTTTAATTGATGATATTATTTACATAGAAAATGAAAACAGAAAAACTCACCTTTATACTAAAGATGGTGAATATATTGTCCGTGAAGCTATTGATGAGTGGAACGAAAAACTGCCTACAACATTTTTCTATCAGGTACATAAATCATTTATGGTGAATCTTCATTACATTACAAAATATAGTTATGAAGAACTTTACCTTAATGAAACTATCAGAATTCCTGTTGCAACGAGAAAACAGGCAGATTTTCATAAATTCTGGTTCAGATATTTGAAAAGGAGATAAATTATGATTTTAGTTTTTGCTGTTACTTATATTCTTGAATTCATTGCTGCACATATTTTCTATTCGGCTGCTGCAGAAAAGAAATACAAACCGATTTATTGTTATTTAATCGGTGGCGGATTATTTACATTTGGTTTCCTTATACAGTTCCTGTTTCACCATATTGTTTGGTTGAATCTACTTGTATATATAATCATAGACGTTTTATATGCATATCTATGTTTCCACCTTAATATTAAAAAATCTATATTTTATGGTTTTATTGTTACGCTTGTCGGTGTGATTTGGGAGGTTCTTGTTGCTTTCGCTGTCGGTGCTTTTGCAGATGTTTCAGCTTTAGCACTATTGACAGATGTGTTTATTTCAGCAATTTCAACTGTATTAAGCAGAGGTCTATTATTTATAACAGTTCTTATTCTTTCAAGATTTATTGTTAAGGACGGTAGTTTTAAAGCACCGTTATCATTCTTTATTTATCCTCTGGCACTTATGGCTTCGCTTTGTGTTTTCTATTATGTTTCTGCTTATTGTGGTGTGAATTCACAAGGACAGATGGCTTTGGCAATAATCAGCCTTATTCTTATTGTGCCAACAACACTTTTGTTCCTTATTTATCAGCGAAGCATTGAAAAAGAAAATGAACTTTTCCGTTTGAAAAATGAAATAGACAAGGTTGAAACAGAAAAGACTTATTATGATATTCTTGATAAACAAAATCAGGATTTAAGAATTTATGCTCACGATGCTAAAAATCACCTTGCAGCTATCAGAAGTCTTAACACAAATCCACAGATTGAAGAATATCTTAACAAAATGACAGAAGGACTTGCTACATACAGTAAGGTTAGTCGCAGTGGTAACCATTCACTTGATGTTATTATCAATAGATATGTAACTGAATGTTCAATCAAGGATGTTAAATTCACCTTTGACACAAGACTTAAAAATCTTGAATATGTTGAGGGCTATGACCTTGTAACTATCCTCGGTAATCTTCTTGATAATGCATTGGAATCAGCTGAAAAGTCAGAAAAACGAGAAATCGCATTATCAACCGATTTCAGAAATACTTATGATGTTTTAATAGTTACAAACAGTTGTGACACAGCACCGAAGACATCAAACAATAAGTTGATTACGACAAAAGTCGACAAAAAGCTTCACGGTATCGGACTTAAAAGTGTTGCAAAAACATTGGCAAAATATAACGGTGACTATGACTGGGAATATGATTCTCAAAATAAAGTTTTCACAGCAACAGTAATGATTTCAAATATTAAATAACACATGTCAAGACTTTAGCACCTTTTTATGAGGTGCTTTTTCTTGCAATTCTGCAGAAAAAATCTGCAATTCTGCATTTTGTATTGTGATTATATTGATTTTTGAATAAAATTTAGATGTGCAGAAAAAAGTCCAATATTTGTACAAGGAGGATTTTATTATGAAAAAAACAAGCAAGATTTTATCAGTTGTCTTAGCAATTCTAACGGTGATAACCATCATCCCAATCACAGCAAGTGCTGAAACACCCACGTCGGGTACTTGTGGTAAAAACATGACATGGGAATACGATGAAACTACAAGTACGTTAACTTTCTCGGGTGAAGGTCAGATGTATTATTATGAAAAATACTTTAATGCCTCCAATGATGAGGCAGATGACCGTCCATGGGGACCATATTCATCAAAAATAAAAAATATCATAATAAATGAAGGAATAACAACTATTTCTGAAAAAGCATTTTACAACTTTAGATATCTTTGTTTTGTTACAATACCTTCAAGTTTAATTCGTATAGAAGATAATGCTTTTTATTCCTGGGAAGAAATTAAGGCTGTTAATTATTTAGGCTCCGAAGAAGAATTTAATAACATTGATATAAGAGATGGCAATGAAGATTTATACAATAGTGAAAAGTTTTATTTCAAAGATGATTATGTTTCTGTTTCTGGTTCTGGTACTTGTGGTGATAATCTTACTTGGACATTTGATGCTAAGACATTTACCTTAACGCTTTCTGGAACTGGTAAGATGGAAGGTTTTTCAGATAATGACGGTAACTTGCTTAATAAACCAAATAGATTCGATGGATGGCGTCCTTGGGAAAATTATGAGTATGAGGTTAAAAAAATAGTTATTTCAGATGGGATAACATCAATTGGTGGAAATGCATTTGCTATGTTTGTAAATCTTAAAAGCGTAGAGATTCCTGACAGTGTGACACAAATTGGTTCATATTCCTTTGGATACTGTATTAACCTTACTGATGTTTATTACTCGGGAACAGAGGAAGAATGGAATAATATAATAATGGGTGATACATTCAATGTAGGTGGTTCCGATATACTACTTGGCAATAATTATAATGAGGAACTCGATAATGCAACTATTCATTATAATAGTGCAGGAGCACATATACACGATTATACATCAGTAATAACTGCACCTACTTGCACAGAACAGGGTTACACAACTTATACTTGTGAATGTGGTGATAGTTATGTTGATGACTATGTAGAGACATTAGGTCATACAGAAGAAATTCTTCCTGCGGTAGCTCCAACTTGTACAGGAACAGGACTTACAGAGGGCGTGAAATGTTCCGTTTGTGGAGAAACACTTACAGAACAGAAAGAACTCCCTGCAAATGGTCATACTCCTGCAAACACAGTTGAAGAAAACTATGTTGTACCAACTTGCACATCAAATGGTAGTGTAGATAAAGTCGTATATTGTTTAGTATGTAACGAAGAAATCAGCAGAGAAACAGTAACATTAGAAACGACAGGTCACACAGATGTTCATAATGACGGAATATGTGATAGTTGTGATTTACAACTTTGTGACCATATTTGTCATAAAGAGGGCATTATAGGTTTCCTCTGGAGAATCATAAATGTATTCAATATGCTTTTCAATTTGAACAACACTTGTTCTTGTGGAGTATCACATTATTAATATACTAAGGTAAGGCGGGAGCAAGCTCCCGCCGTCATTGGTTTATCTGTTAACTCTTTCAGAACAGAATACCTTGTAGGGGACGATGCTCACATCGTCCCATCCCAAAACTCCGTTCTGTTGATGTGTTTGTCATTCTGAGGAGCTTGCGACGAAGAATCTCAATATGTAACGCGTAGGGACAGACATCCTTGTCTGTCCGTATTAAACACATAATGTAGAGCGAGGGATGCGGGTGTCCAGCGAACATCCGCATCCTACCATTTTATTTAAATCTGCCTCTTTTTAGTATCGTTTGTCAATTTGCACATAAAAATCATCCAAATGATAACATTTTTATTCATTAAAAATACCAAATTCGAAACACGCGGAACAGTTTACAAAAAGGTGCAAAAAAATTGAAAAAAGTTGTTGACTTTTGTCTTGCGTTTTGATATTATATACGAGCGCCAAGGACAGAGGCTAACGCCGAAGCCCTGAAACGCAAACAACTTGAACCTTGAAAATTAAACAACGACGAGATAAAAAAAGGAACCCTGTAGATTCTTTGAGGGTATAAAGATACTCAACAGAGAAATACAAGAAACAGTAATTCTTTTGGATAACAAAAGAGT
>RHMF01000910.1_pt1 | contig 13277 bp, 15 predicted proteins | sample 5365151 | NCBI WGS metagenome assembly RHMF01 (sample SAMN10266501, study PRJNA497801) | feces metagenome | isolation source: feces | host: Bos taurus | place: China: Prairie of Fairy Mountain | collected 2017-08-14 | reverse complement strand
TATATTATTTGAATGAGCACAAAACCTATTGTTATTAACTGTTAATAATGTTATACTATACATGACAACATGATGAAAGTGAGGTATTAAGAAATGAAAGTGCTGTTGATTTACAAGGTCAATAATACACCGGTCTTTATTGACAACGCTATTGCGGTCCGGATCGAGCGTGACGCGCGTGGTCTCGATTCTTGGGTAATTGAAACTGCAGAAGGGAATCAGCTCTTTACGTGTATGAACTGGTTCGTATATCTGCACTATGATCAGGAATGAGGTGATAAAATGTCAAATGAACGAATAGAAAAAACGCCGGTCGCAATCGTCTCTCTGAGCATCGACCGGGAGCTTCTCAACCGGCTCGACGAACAGGCTGAGATCGAAGATCGCACACGGTCCAAGATGATAACTCGAATGATCGAGTTTTATCTTGAGCGCAAGCATTTTGCAATGCTTGATATGAACGTGAAGAGGGATCGGTGATCATATGTCCAAGTCCGTTCTGAAGCACGACCCGGCATGGTACACGCCATCACACACCCTATCGAAAAGCGTCAGCTCGTCCGAGCTGCGCGCCGAGTACAAGCGCCTGCGTGACGTCGCCCGGCACCGGCTGCGCTCGTTTGAGACGTCCGAGGGTGGCTATTGGAAGGGATCCGAATCTCACATGCAGCTGAAAGATGCGTATCAGGGCGGCGCGATGCGCGGACTGTCCGATCAGGAAATTGCCATGAAGCTGTCTGACCTGTCGCGCACGCTGAGCGATTACCGATCTTCGGTCTCGACGCTGCGTGCTCAGCGTGATCAGGCTCTCGAGACGCTGCAGCAGAGTGGCTATGAATTCGTCACGAAAGAGAACTATAAGGATTTCGGCGAATTCATGCGTGAGTACCGTGAGAAGAAGCTTGACCGCATCTATGATTCAGGTGACGCCGCTGAGACCTATCGCGCGATTCGTGACAAGGGTCTCACGCTAAAGTCAATCCGGCGCGATTTTGATTTCTGGATTAAGAACCGCGACGTGCTCGACAACATGACAATGAGCAAAGGCAAGTCGGCTCACAGTGCAGCGGCGTATCGTAAGCGCATGAAGCGGATCATACAGTGACATGTTAAAAGAAAAGATCATCACCGTTGACGAATTCAAGATCACCGACATTACCCGCCGATCGAAGCTATTAAAGCGCCCGGCGGGTAATCCGGCGTGCCGTGGGAAGAACAAGCGCAGGTATAAGGACTTGATCACGGCGTTCGACATTGAAACGACGAGCATTGATGAGGTCCGGCAAAATGTTATGTACATATGGCAATGGTGTTTCTTCTGGGACGAAGATAACTATTATGTGGTGATCGGTCGAACATGGTCCGAATTTTTGACGTTGTGCGAAAAGATCGCAAAGGCGCTTGCCGATGATGTTTACATCGTCGTGTTCGTACATAACTTATCATATGAGTATCAGTATTTGCGCGGCGTTTACCAGTTCGATCCGGAAAACGTCTTTGCGATCGACCGTAGGAAGATCATGAAATGCGACATGATGAAGCATTTCGAGCTGCGCTGCTCATATCTGCACAGCAATATGAGTCTTGACGTGTTCACGACGAAATTTAAGGCGTCGCACAAGAAGCTGTCCGGTGATGAATTCGATTATAATAAGAAGCGGTATTGGTATACAGAGCTGACCGACCGCGAAATGCAATATTGCGTGAACGACGTTATCGGCTTGTGTGAAGCTCTGGCGAATGAAATGGCAGCAGACGGTGATAACTTATATACGCTGCCGTTGACGTCGACCGGCTACGTCCGGCGCGACGCAAAGCGTGCTATGCACGAGGTCAATCATATGTTTGTCAAGAACCAGCTTCCAGATCTGCCGACCTATCAATTATTATCGGAGTGTTTCCGGGGTGGTAATACACATGCAAACCGCTATTATGTGAACATTACGATCGGTCAATACGAAATAGTGAAAAGCGCTGACCGGTCGAGCAGCTATCCGGAAGTGCTGATCAACCATCTATATCCAATCTCGAATTTCGTTATGCAGCCCGGACCGATGGCGTTTGATAAGTTTATGGGGTATATGGACCACAATCGGGCGATCATCTGCCGGGTGAAGATGTGGAATGTCCGGCTGAAAAATCCGTACTGGGGAGCGCCATATATCTCCCGGCACAAATGCCGCATGCTGCAATGTGGCGCGAACGACATTGACAACGGTCGCGTGCTGCGTGCTGCCTATCTGGAAACGTCGTTTACTGACGTAGATTTCCGGATCTTTCTTGATGAGTATGACGCCGATCAGATCGACGTGTTCGATGTTGCAACGGCTCGGTATGGAAAGCTGCCCGCGAAACTGCTCGACGTCGTCCGTGATTATTATGTACGAAAAACAGTGCTGAAAGATGTTCCCGGCTCGGAAATTCTATATGTTAAATCGAAGAATAAGCTGAATTCGATCTATGGCATGATGGCTCAGAACCCGGTCAAGCACTCGATCAAAGAGATCGGGAACGAGCCGGTTGATCATGTGCTTGACGATTATAATTATTACCGGATCGCAGATGGTTTCGCGAAATCTATGGTCGGAGACGAATCCGGTTATGCTGAGGTTGACGAGGATGACGCTGACATTTTGACGAAATATAATCGCCGGACGTTTCTCTGTTATCAGTGGGGAGTGTGGACCACTGCATGGGCGCGGTTTGAATTAGAAGAAGGTTTGAAGCTCGCTCATGCCGACGGTGCGGCGTTCGTCTACGCCGACACAGATTCGGTTAAATACATAGGTGATATAGACTGGCGAAAGTATAACGAGCAGAAGAAGCGTTTGAGCCGTAAGAACGGTGCATTTGCAGATGACGTTAATGGTGTCCGGCACTATATGGGCGTCTATGAATATGAGGGGTCATATAAGAAATTCCGGACGCTCGGCGCGAAAAAGTATGCCTATGTTGATGATAACGACAAGCTGCATATCACGATCGCGGGCGTGGGAAAGTCGAAAGGCGCTGCCGAGCTTGCTGAAAAAAACGGCATTGATGCATTTCGTGAGGGGTTTATCTTTGACGCGAAACATGGTGCTGCCGGCATTGAAGCCACATATAACGATCATCCTGCTATCACCGAGTACGAGACGCCGGACGGGATTACGATCCCGATCACAAGCAACATATACATGTCGCCCTCGACGTATATCGTAGGACTGTCCGGCGATTACTCGCGGCTGCTGAACGGCATACAATTATTTGCATCCGATGAGGTGTAATTATTGACATTTGATTTTGCGTCCGATATACTTATTATATCAAGTATAAGGACGCTTTTATTATGCTGAAGAATGTCGATGTTAAGGATTTCATAAAGCTGCTCGACGCACAGGTCGATACCGCAATCTATGTTTGGGGTGGAGACGGTGAGGACCTATGTCAAATGACCGATCCGATCAAATGGATCAGCAGCAAAGAAACGAGTGCGTCGAATTATAAGCGATCGCTCAATTTGTTTGAGAAACGCCTAGCAGCCGGCAAAAATCCGATCCGGGCGTTTGACTGTTCTGGGCTCATCTACTGGGCGCTGCGAACATTGGGGATCCTTCGCAAAGACATATCCAGCCGAGGACTGTATAAGGAGTGCCGGGAGATTGACGAAATTGAGCTGCAGCGCGGTGATCTCGTATTCATCTATGACGACGACGCCGGTCAGATCGTTCACGTCGGAGCATACGTAGGCGACGGTTATGTGATCGACGCTCGCGGGCGCGATGTCGGCGTTGTTCGGACAAAGCTTGCTTCCCGAAAGTTCAATCGGTTCGGACGGCTGCCGGGCGTGTTTATCGATCACCCGGAGATCCCGGAGGGGTATCACGTTCTGCAGGTCGTAGGCGGTCGGGTGCATGTACGCGCCGGTGATAATAAGCATAGCAAGAAGCTGAAAACAGCGCTGCGCGGCGAAATATATCCGATCGTCGGGCGCGGGGCGTCCGGTTGGTGGGAGATCGAATACATGCCGGGTATGACCGGATATATTTCGGACGATTCAAAATATACGAGGGTGGTGTTGCCGGATGAATGATTTTGATCTGCAGGGGAAGATCGTCGAGATGTCGACGAACATCAAATTAATATTAAGCAATCAACAGGACCATGAAGACAGGATACGGGTGCTTGAACAGAAGCCGGTCCGGCGATGGGATTCTCTGATCACTGGGATCATTACCGGCATCGTCGGGATCGTGATCGGGATGTTGGTAAACGGGGGTTTGGCAAAATGACAAAGACTAATTGGAAAGAATTCCTGATGGCAGCCGCGATCAGAGCGCTGCGCACGTTCGTACAGGCAGCGATCGGCGCGATTGCCGTAGGCAGTGCGTTTGAAGATGTGAATTGGCTGCGAGTTCTATCAGTTTCCGGCGTGTCTGCCGTTCTGTCGATCCTGACGTCGATCGCGACTGGACTGCCGGAAGTTAAAAAGGCGGGTCTTTGATCTTTTCTTCCCGCTAAGCCCGCTGACGATTGGCGGGCTTATTTATTATTAATTATTAATAATTTTTCATTGACAATCTATGAATGCCATGTTAATATAATAATGCACCGGGAAAACCGGCAGCAGAAAGGAAAGAAAAGAAATGTTGAACATCATCAAATCCGGAAAGCCGGACGGAACCGAACTGACCAAGCAGGACCTTTACTATCTGACTAAGGCGCCGAACGCGCAGAAGATGAGCTTTGCTGACGGCAGCAAGCTTGAGATCTACGCATGGTGCATCTACACCGACAAGACCGAGGACGGCGACGAGCGCGAGATCTTCGCCCTGAGAACGCCCGACGGCGAGGTGTTCGCTACGAACAGCCCAACGGTCGTCCGGTCGATGTATGACATCCTTGACGTCTTCGATCCGACCGAAATCAATGCGCTCCTTGTCTGCTCTGCACAGAGCAAGGCGGGTCGTACATTCTATACGGTGGTCTACGCGGGATGAACATCTATCAGAAAAGCGGATATCTGGACATCAGGGAGATCCTTTCGCAGGGTCTCCCCTTTAACTTTATTATCGGAAATCGTGCCTGCGGCAAGACGTATGGAGCACTCGAAACTGCTGTCGAGGACGGTATCACATTTCTCTTTATGCGCCGGACGCAGGCGCAAGCCGACATCATCAACAAGCCGGAATTCTCGCCGTTCAAAGTTCTCAATGTGGATAAAGGGTGGAAAGTGGGGACAAGTCCCATCACAAAATACAATTCGGCGTTCTATGAGATGCAGGAATCCGACGGAAAGCTGACGCCGGTCAGCGCGCCGATCGGTTACACAGCCGCGTTGTCGACGTTCTCGAATATTCGAGGGTTCGATGGATCGGACATTAAGCTGCTTATCTATGATGAGTTCATCCCGGAGAAGCACGAGCGTCCGATCAAAGGCGAAGCGACTGCGTTTTTTAATACCTATGAAACGATCAACCGTAACCGTGAATTAACCGGCAAACCGCCGCTGCAATGTCTTTGCCTTGCAAACGCGAACGATCTGGCTAATCCGATCTTTCTTGAATTGAATCTTGTGCGCCGCTGTGAGAAGATGCGGGCTTCAGGGCAAGAGGTCCATATCGACCGGAAACGAGGGATCGGGCTTTTTATCCTGCACGACAATCCGATCGCCAAGAAGAAAGCACAGACCGCGCTATATAAGATGGTGGGCGACGGTCAGTTTTCGCAGATGTCACTTGGGAATGATTTTTCAATGGAAGAACGCAGCCGGATTGAATCGCGCAAGCTTGCCGAATATAAACCGGTTGTTATGATCGGCGAGCTGACGATATTCCGGCACAAGTCAAGGCGTGAATATTATGTAGCAGCATGTAAAGCCGGCGGCTGCCCGGTGTTCGGGACCGGTGACGTCGAACGCGCTCGTTTCCGGCGAGCATACGGTAATATATGGCTTGAATATCTGAAAGACCATATTATTTTTGAAGAATATCTCAGCGAGATATTATTCAAAAAATATTATGGTTGACAAAAGTTTTTGTTATATATATATTATAGGTAGGCGGCAGACCGTATGCAGCTCCCGGAAGGAGTGGTCACGATCGGGCACGATCACGACGCCGCCTATAATTTTCATTAAGGAGAAAAGATCATGAACATCAACGACATTATCGCACTGTCCAAAGCAGGGTTCAATTCCGAGCAAATCGCGCAGATGGCGCAGCTTGAAGCGCAGCAGCCGGCAGCGCAAGCGCCGGATCCGACACCGGCAGCACCGGTAACACCGGCAGCACCGGCAACACCGGCAGCACCGGCAGCGTCGGCAGCGTCGGATAACCAGTCTAGTTTTGATGCGATCATGGCGGCGATCGGCGGTCTTAAGACGCAGATGCAGCAAACGGCGATCCAGACCGCGCAGCAACCGGCGCAGCCGACGAAAACCGCCGACGATTTTATCGCAGCGATCATTAACCCGCCGACGGCGGCGAATGATAAATAATATGATAAGGAGTAAATGATATGGCAAACACTCTCACCATTGACCAGGTCTCAACCGTATTGAACGCGATTGTTGCACAGGCTACCGGCAATGCTGCTATCGCAACGGCTGATACCAAAGATTTCGTGACCGTCGCCCAGACAGGTCTTCTTGCCGGCTACGATCCCTTGATCGCCGCCATTTCTCAGGTTCTTTCCAGAACGATCTTTTCGGTCCGCCCCTACACGCGTAAGTTCAAGAGTCTCGAAGCGGATTCGATCACCTATGGGAACCACGTCCGTAAGCTCAACATCGCAGATAAGGCGGCTCAGAACGACGGACGGCTGCCGCTGACTGACGGTGTCGCTGTCGATCAGCAGCAGGTTTCTAAGCCCACGATCCTGCAGACGAACTTTTACGGCGCTCAGACGTATGAACGTCAGTATACGATCTTCAAAGATCAGCTTGATACGGCGTTCAGCTCTCCGGAAGAGTTCGCCCGGTTCATTTCGATGGTCGTTCAGAACGTCAGCGACATGATCGAACAGGACCACGAGCAGTTTGCGCGTCTGACCGTTGCAAACTACATCGGCGGCGTGATCTCCGGTCCGAACGCTGCAAATCAGGTCGTTCATCTGTTGACGGAGTACAACACCGCGACCGGACTCTCTCTGACGGTAACGACGGTTCTGCAGCCGGCAAACTATCCGGGCTTCATCAAATGGGCGTTCGCAAGGATCGCGGCGCTGTCCGCCCTTCTCACCGAGCGCTCGGAGATCTTCCACACCAACGTGACCGGCAAGCCGATCAAACGTCATACGCCGGAAAGCGATCAGCGCATCTATCTGTACGCACCGTCGAAGTTTGGCATCGAGAGCAGGGTTCTCGCTGACACCTACCATGATAACTATCTCTCCATGGCGCAGCATGAAGCGGTCAATTTCTGGCAGGCGATCAAGACGCCGGACACGATCAACGTGAAGCCGACGTTCATGAAAGCTGACGGCACGCTGCAGACGCCGACGAACGCCGTTGTGCAGGCGAACGTGTTCGGCGTGATCTTCGACCGTGAAGCCATGGGCTATACGACGGTCAACCAGTGGAGCAGCCCTGCGCCGTTTAACGCCAAAGGCGGCTATACAAACGTGTTCTTCCACTTCACGGATCGGCACTGGAACGACTTCACCGAAAACGGTATCGTGCTTCTTATGGACTAAGCCCGCTTGATCTCTGCGGCTCTGACATAGGCGCGGCGGTTATCATAAGCCGCTGCGCCTTACTTTATAGAAAGGAAGAAACACATGTCATTTAGTGTTATATTGTACGACTTTCAAAAGCGCCATAATTCGACGCGACGCCCGGACGGCGGAAGCTGGAATATATCCGGCACTCTGCGTGAGGGCAGCTCGCTGATCACGCCGACGATCGCGTTTGAATTCGGAACGGATTTCTCGCCTATGAACAATAGCTTCAACCTGAAATTCAATTATGCTTATGTGGCGAAATTCGCTCGATATTATTGGATAACTGATTGGACCTATGACGGTGGGCTGTGGCATGCTTCAATGAAAGTGGACGTCCTTGCGACATTCCGACCGCAGATTCTTGCGGCATCGGCGTTTGTTGCTTATGATGAATCGACAAATACCGATATTGTAGACAGCCGCTTGTCGATGATTACTGCTAAGACGATTGAATCGAAAATAGGAATGTTCTCAAAGCTTGGTCAGAATGACACCGCAGGCGGCGTTGTGATTGTCTCGTGTACCGGAAAGAATTCAACGGCAGCATTTGCTATGCAGCCGGTCGCTATATCGCAGCTGATGAACAACGTCGTCACATGGGGGAACGCAACGTTCACCGATCCGGCTAGCTCTTATCCAGGATCGCCGAATGATTCGTTCGGTGAAGCGCTCTGGAATGCGTTGACGGGCTCCGTATCATGGTGGAAACGTGTTGCCGTCAATCTGGCTTCAAATGGTAACGCTGCTGAGAACATTCGAGCAGCAGTTCAGCTGCCTCTGGATATCGCCGACATTTCAGGGAACACGCAACAGATTATATTGGGGCAGTATGAAACCAATATCAATGCGAAAAAGATCAGCAGCCGGGTATTATATGATAGCTGTCAGGTCCAGATACCATGGCGTTACAACGATTGGCGAATGAATGAGCCATATACGGAGATCTATCTATATATCCCATACGTCGGAAACATTAAAATGCCGAATGGCATTCTGGTTGGCGAAACCGATCTGCGTATCTATGCTTACGTAGATCTCCTGTCAGGCGACGCAGTCTTTCAGGTATACATCCAACCGTCTGACAAGCTGATCGCTGCGTATTCAGTCAATATCGGTGCGAGCTATCCGATCGGAGCGTCGAACATCAGCCCGGCACAGACTGTCACAGGTCTTGCAGGAGCTGCTGGCGCGATTGCCGCAGGTGTCGCTAAGGGCGGGGCTGCTGGTGCTGCTATCGGAGCTCTCGGAGCGATTCAGGGCATCATGGCGGCGAACACGCCGAACAGCAGCAGTATCGGCGGCGGCGGCGGTGGTGCTACGCAGGGGCTTCAGGGCACTTGCACCGTCACGGTGATCTCTCATAATACCGATCCAATACCCGGAGATCCCAATGCTACTGCGATTATGGGCACGCCGACTATGCGCGTAAGGTCCTTAGCAAATGTCGAGGGCTATCTTGAAACAAGAGGGGCGGCGATCACCGGGAACATGACCGCAACAGAGCATGCTGAACTGAACGCGATGCTTGACAGCGGAATCTATGTTGAGTTAGGAGGTTGATAATATATGAGTAATATCGGAATTGGCGCGCCGTATGAATACGATTATATCAACGCACAGACGCAGGCGGTCAGACCGTCGACAATGCACCTGCGCGATAATGGTATGCAGCGGTTTTTCCGAAAGTATCTTCTCGAAAAGGCGTTCAGCGTATTCGAGTGGAAGCTTCCGGAAACATGGTCAAGGAATTATTTCCTTTATGTTCTGTATTGTTGGGGATATATCGCCGTGATCAACACGGACAAGTTCGGCGTGATCCCACAGGGCTGCGGGCTGCAGGGCTACAACGTCATGTACGATCCCACAACGGCGGTGATCTCTAATCCGCTGCTTACCGGAATCCTGACGCCGACGATCGGGCAGCAATGCGAGCTTATCAAGCTGCAGCCGAATTATTCCGGCATTCTGGATATCGTCGATTTTTACGCCGACATGTTGGCGCTTTCAGCATCGACGGCGACGACGAACCTCTTCAATTCTAAACTTGCTTACGTGTTCGGTGCTGTAAATAAGAGCGCTGCTGAATCGTTCAAGAAGATGTATGACGAGGTTGCTTCGGGCAATCCTGCCGTGGTTGTGGATAAAAATCTATTCAACGATGATGGGTCTCCGAATTGGATGATTTTCAATCAAAACCTGTCGCAAACGTATATCGCCGGAACGATCCTTGACGACATGCGAAAGTGGGAATGCAGGTTCGATACGGAGATCGGGATCCCGAATTCGAACACTGAGAAGCGGGAACGGCTTATCACCGATGAAGTCCAGAGCAACAATATCGAAGTGAAGAGCAAGGCAGCGTTATGGCTTGAGACGCTTCAAGAGTGCGTCAGAAAGGTCAATGCTATGTTCGGGACAGAGATATCTGTTGACTGGCGTTTCAAAGAGCAGAGCGCATCTCAGCGCGTCACGGAAGGCGGTGAAACGAATGAGTAAGCTGTCGATCTTAGGATTATATCAGCATGATCATTCACTGTTCGACAACATGCAGATGCCGGCTGAATTCACGACCGACGACCGCGAAACACTCATTAATAATCTGTTAATGGAGTGCGCGGAATTTGAATGCATTTATCCGGCGTTTGAATTCTGCAAGGCTGCCATTGGCTTCTGGAGTAAAGCCCGGCTGCATGTGTGGCAGAAGCTGTATGATACCATGTTCTTCGAGTATAATCCGATCTGGAATAAGGATGGCACTGTCACCGAAACGAGGACCCGCGAATACTCTGATGAGAAAGCCGGAACTGTTGCAAGCACGAAAAACACAACGTTGTCGGTGGAAGACGGTACTGCCAGTACGAGAATGTTACAAGTTTCGACCGACGACACAACAACCACAAATCAAACTGCCGGGTTCAATTCAAGTTCTTTCGTCAATAAAGACAAATCGACCGTAGATCATGAATACCGTGACACGCTGACCGGCAGCGAACAGAGAACTGTAACTGATACCGGTGGCGAACAAGGCAGCACGACCGAATCCGGCACGACGAGCGGTGATGAGACAGAGGAATATACTCGTGTTGAGCAGGGCAATATCGGCGTAACCAGTACGCAGCAGCTGATCAAAGAAGAACGAGAGGTTGCTATGTTTGAACTCGACGAAGTTATCATCAACGATTTCAAAAAGCAGTTTTGCATCTTAGTATATTAAGGAGGAGAAACCATGATATTCGACAAATACCCTTATACGAACTTTCATGAAATGAATGACGACTGGGTCATTCAGACGCTGCGTGCATTTGATCAGCGGCTCGACGAGTTCGTCTCAGCGAATTCGCTGACCTATGCAGACCCTCTTGCGTATGACACATCGACAACGTACCCGGCGAACACTGTGGTACTTTATGACGGCGTAGCATATGTGTCAAAGCGTGCTGTCCCGGCAGGACTGTTGCCGACCGCTGACAGCAACTACTGGCTCGAAATCTTCCCGTTCGGCGATCTCATTGAGCAGATCATGTCTGAATCCATGGCTGTGGTTACACAGCGAATCGACGAGTATATCGAAACGGCAAGCGCTCAAATTGCACAGCTCGAAGATGACGTCGAAGAAGCGATCGGCAATATTCCGGCAAGTGTAAATGCGTGGATGGATGCGCACCCGGATGTCACAACTACTGTTCAAACCGGCTCGATCACGTTTCCGAAGCTTGCGTCATCGCTTAAGCAGGTAATTCTTGCTGGATATGATGAATCCGCAAATTCGACGCCGATCAATAAAAGCGAGTTCGTTCAGGGCGGATTAAACTACACCAACGGCAACGAGACGACGGCAACTAACGCGTGTCGCACAGGGTTTATGCAATTCAACCAAGGAATTGTGCAGATGCACACAGTGACAAATTATATGGTCAGGGCATTCAGATATGACAAAGCAGAATTGTTCATCAATATGCCGATGACTGCTGTGGAAAGTGAATGGCAAGCATTCTCAGTAGATGATGAGCATCTCTACAGATTCGTAATCATGCGGTCTGATTCTGCAGCACTCAGCCCGGAAGATCTTCCTGATATTCCAGTATGGTATTATTTCGAAACACCCAGATATGCTGAGAAGATCGGAAGATATCCATATATGACTGTCGGAGATGCTGAACAGCTTGTATCTGCAGAACGGGTCGTCAATATGGCGCCGTATAGCTTCAGGATCACATGCGACGGTAGGGGTGACGTTGGCAATCATGTTTCGGAAACTGTTGTAGGCGGCACTATTAACTGGAACCAGTTGTGCAATGGTTCGTCCACATCTGTTACGAACGGGCACAAGTATGTTGCGCACATTGGCGGCTCTTGGTCGGTTGATATCAGCAACGGGACTGCGTTGTCTACGAACGCATTGACTGATAATGTATTCGATATTACGCAGATGTTTGGACCCGCAATCGCAGACCATATCTACACGATAGAGCAATCCACACCCGGATCCGGCGTTGCATTTTTCCGCAAGCTATTCCCGAATGATTATTATCTGTCTGATAATGCGATGTATTCGGTCAAAACAAAAGAACACGTCACTGTCGGGTTCAACCAGTTCGACATTGATCACATGAATTCGTTCCCGGGTTTTCTTGACACAACAAATATTGCCAGTAGCGGCGGTCGGTTGCTTGTCTATATACCCTGCCTGCCTGACACGCAATATACGATTTCCCGGTCCAGAGTGATAAACAATGATAGATTCGCCGTCGCGTGTACGCATGAAGTGCCGGCTCCCGGTGTTTTGATCTACAACAGGGAACAGGCATCGAATGTCGGCACAGTTGGTGAAAAGATGATTCTTCATTGCAGCACTGACCATCAGGCAAAATATCTTGTAATCTGGGCGTATTGGCTTAGTGCATCAGAAGCCCTTGACGATCTCAATATCTCATTCACGTTGAACGGATTCAGGGATGGAGATTACGAACCATATGAAAAGAATGTATATTCACTCGCAGCAGCTCTCACACTTCGAGGGATCCCGAAGCTCGACAACTCCGGGAAGCTCTATTATGACGGCGACACATACGAAAGCGATGGCAAGATCACCCGGTATTATGCTTCGAGAGCATATCAGGCTGGCGATGAAGCCCTGCCGGACGCGATCACTGACGGGTCGACGACGGTCTACAAGCTCACTACTCCGGAAGTGACATATGTTGCGCCGTTCATCAACCCGCAGCTCGTCAACAATTACGGCACTGAAGAGTATGTCGATTACGATGTAGAAGCAGGTTCGCGAGATGTCGCAGTTCCGGTAGGTCATGTTTCAGTATACCACCTGAATCTGCGCGACAAGATCGAAACAATGCCGAATTTGCCCGACAGTGACGGTGCTTATGTTCTGGTAAGGCAGAACGGGCAATTCAGCTATATGCTGATAAATATCTGAACGGTATTCATAGGCGGGCATGCCCGCCTTATTTTTATGCCCGATGATAATACTCAAAGATTGAGTATGATGCATGAAGCGGTCACAGATTGTATATAATTCCATGCACGACGGCGACCGGAAGCGTGGGAACCGCGCTCGG
>RHMF01001092.1_pt1 | contig 13283 bp, 9 predicted proteins | sample 5365151 | NCBI WGS metagenome assembly RHMF01 (sample SAMN10266501, study PRJNA497801) | feces metagenome | isolation source: feces | host: Bos taurus | place: China: Prairie of Fairy Mountain | collected 2017-08-14 | reverse complement strand
AACTGGGCCATATTCTGGTGGATACCATCATCAAGGAAAACCGCTAAGCAAACCACACCGACCGCGTCCGGGATTTCCGGGCGCGGTTTTTGTTATATTTGCCTATTTCGTTAGATTGAGACTGTGGAACGGAAAGAAATGAAATCCAAAGATTTTTACCCCTTTCAAAAAATATTACACTTGCCAATGTGGGGTTGTTGTGGTATCATTTTGGCAAATCCTAACCTTGAATTCCGCAGATACGGAATTCTATTGTGCGAAATGACGAAGGATATCTCTTCTTTTCGTGTAAAACGGAGAGAAAGATGACCTGATTCAGGAAGCACAAAGGGGTGGGGTATACGGCAGAATTCCGACTGCCGGGCAACTTCGTGATACATACGCTGTTGTACAAAAAATTATAGGAAGGTGTAAGAAAATGAAAAAGATCATCGCAATGCTCCTGGCTCTGATCATGGTCTTCGCTCTGGTCGCTTGCGGCACCACCGAGAAGCCCGTCGAGTCCGAGAAGCCCGCCGAGTCTCAGCAGCCCGCCGAGTCTCAGAAGCCCGCTGAGTCCCAGCAGCCCGAGGTTACTCCCGAGCCCACCCCCGAGATCACCTTTGACGGCGAGATCGTGCTCGGCCACATCGCCGACCTGACCGGCGTTGAGTCCCTGACCGGTGCTGAGTCCGTCGAGTCCATGGACTTCGCTGTGAAGCTGATCAACGAAGCTGGCGGCATTGCCGGCAAGAAGGTCGTTGTCATCCATGAGGATGCCAAGTCCTCCACTCCCGAAGCTAAGAACGCTGCTCAGAAGCTGATCGAGAACAACAAGGTCGTCGCCATCCTGGGCCCCACTCAGGCCGGTCATAAGGGCGCTGTCGGCGGCATCGTCACCGAGCTGAAGGTTCCCGCTGTTTACTACAACGCTACTCCCTTTGGCATGGCCAAGGGCAACCCTTACATCATCTCCGCCGGCGGCGGCACCAGCCAGCTGCCCACCGTTATGGCTGACTATGTCTACAACGACTTGGGCTGGCGCAAGGTCTACACCATCACCCAGGACAACCAGGGTGGTTACAACTACATGAACCCCTTCATCGACAACTTCAAGGCCATGGGCGGCGAAGTCGTTGAGTCCATGTGGGTTGCTGCAGGCGTTTCCGACCTGACCTCCTACCTGTCCAAGATGAGCGATGCTGACGGCATCGTTGGCTGGCTGTCCAACGCCGACGGCATCAAGCTGTGGACCACTTGGTACGAGCTGGGCCTGGATAAGGATCTGCCCATGGTCGCTCCCATGCACGGCGGTTTCACCGACTACTACATCCTGGACTCCATCGCTCAGACCAACCCCGAAGTGGTTGACGCCATCCTGGAGTGCGCTGTTGCTCCCGTTGCTTACACCTACGAGGCTGACAACGCTGTCAACAAGGCTTTCGTCGACGCTTACACCAAGGAATTCGGCCATGTGCCTCTGGCTACCAACCTGCCCGGCGCTATCTACGGTGCTCTGCTGCTGGTGAAGGAAGCTGCTGAGAAGGTCGAGGGCGAGATCACTTCCGAGGCTCTGTATCAGGCTTTCATCGGCTGTGACATTGAGAGCCCCGAGGGTCACCTGAAGATGACCGACACCCGTCTGGCTGTCAAGGATATCTACATTGTCAAGCCCATCAAGACCGATGCTGGCTACAACTATGAGATCCTGAAGGAGTACCTGAATGTCGGCCCCAACGGTTTGACTGTCGGCTAATCCGTTCAACTGCATATTGATCTGAACGATACTTGATCAGGTGCGGGACGCTATCCAGCGTCCCGCACTTTTTTCTGTCGTCCATCGAATCCAAACTCTCGCATTCAAAGGGGATGAATGTAATACGATGCGACGGAAATTCTGCGGTATTTTGCGTCGAAAGCGTAAACAACTGGGACCATTGGCAATGGAATGCAAATAGGGTGGGATGCTTTCCGTCTGGTATGTGTCTGAGACGAAAACCCCATATGGTAAAATCATACAAAAGTCTGGAAAATGCAATTTGTTTGGATAAACGAAACCCCAAAAATAGTTCACTTTTTTAAAATATCTTCCACCTTGCAATCAGGGGTGAGTTGTGATATCATGCTAACATGCTTATGCTGTCCTTTCGAAGAAAGAAATGGTGTTGTGCAAGTTGTCCAAAAATGGGACGAAATTATGTACAAAACAGAAAACGAACCGGTTGGGACGTGATGCTTTCTTTGGATTGCATAGGTGTAGACCCGCGTAACTTACGGGTAAACAAATGCAGGGCCCCTTTTGAGGGAGGGTGCGCTGCGTTTCGGTGTGATACACCATGTCCTGCCGGCGGGGCCGGCAAACGAATCTTCGCTCGAAAAAGAAAAGGGGGCAAGCAAATCAAATGGAACTGTTGTTAACTCTTCTCCGCATCCTGATCCTGGGCGTATCCTACGGCCTGATCCTGTTCCTGATTGCTACCGGTATGTCGTTGACCTTGGGCCTGATGCGCGTGGTCAACATGTCTCACGGTGCAATCTACATGTTCTCCGGCTACACCGCCGTGTGGGTATTCATCCAGACCAAGAGTTGGATTCTGGCTTTGGTGGTGGGTACCGTGGTTGGTGCTGCTCTGGGTGCAATCCTGGAGATCGGCTTCCTGCGCCGCTTGTATAAGTATCCGACCTATCAGGTGTTGCTTACCATTGGTATCATCAACATTCTGAATAACGTTGCTGAATGGATCTGGGGCGGTATGCCGCTGAGCGTTCCTACCCCTGACTTCCTGCGTGGCGGTATTATGATCGGCACTGCCCGAATCCCCTATATGCGTTTCTTTGTTATCGGTGTGGGTATCGTGCTGGCTCTGCTGCTGTGGATCCTGCAGGATAAGACCCGCATTGGCGCCATGGTTCGTGCCGGTATGGACAACCGTGAGATCGCTGCTTCTGTTGGTATCAACAACAAGCTGGTCTTCACCGGCGTGTTTATTCTGGGCTCCGCCGTGGCTGGCTTCTCGGTTATGACCGGCGGCACCATCACCGGTCTGAGCGCCACTACTTCTTGGGATGTTCTGTTGAACTCCATCATCGTGGTCGTGGTCGGCGGTACCGGTTCTATTCAGGGCGCTCTGCTGGGCGGTATCATCATTGGTCTGGCCAATGCCTTCGGTACCGTGTATCTGCCCCAGCTGACCTCCTTCCTGATGTACGCCGTTCTGATCATCGTTCTGCTGATCAAGCCCTCCGGCTTGATGGGCCGCAAGGTGGACGTCAACAAGGCCATCGAGGCTGATCTGGAAAAGACCGGCGCCAAGGGCCACGGCGATGTCATGCCCAAGGCTGAGGTTGTCATCCGCAACGGTCGCATTACCACCAAGCTGCGTGCTTACCGCTACGCTCCCTTTGTGCTGGTGATCGTTCTGCTGGCGCTGGCTCCCATGGCCATCCACAACCAGTTTATCATCTCCATGCTGACCTCCTCTCTGATTTACGCTCTGTTTGCTGCCTCTCAGGACGTGATCATGGGTTACGGCGGCATGCGCTCCTTCGGTCACGCTGCCTACTTCGGTCTGGGCGGTTATGCCGTCGGTCTGTTCTTCAAGTACACTCAGATCAACAACTTCTGGCTGAACATCGTGATTGCTATCGTGGTCTGCGCCATCATGTCCGCCATCATCAGCTACTTCACGCTGAAGTTCTCCGGTACTTACTTCCTGATCGTGACCATGGCCTTCGGTCAGCTGCTCAGCGTCACCGCTCAGAAGACTCCCAACATCACCGGCGGCTCTGACGGTCTGACTGGCATTCCCCGTCCCAACCTGGGCATTGCCATCGAATGGGATCAGGTTAAGCTGTTCTACCTGATTCTGGTTATGTTCGTGGTTTGCTTTGCTGTCCTGCGCCGCATCATGACCTCTTCTTTCGGCCGCACCATCGTGGGTGTCCGCGAGAACGAGGGCCGTATGAAGGCTCTGGGCTACAACACTTGGAAGACCAAGTATGTAGCCTGTATCGTGGCTGGCATTTTTGCCGGTATCGCAGGTATGCTGTATGCCCACGTCTACATGATCATGGTTCCTTCCGATCTGGATCTGACCAAGTCCGCTCTGCCCATGCTGATGGTCATTATGGGCGGCGGTTCCACCCTGTGGGGTCCCGCAATCGGCGCATTCATCATCACCCTGTTCCAGACCTTCGCCGGCATCCTGTCGCCTCAGCGTTGGCCTCTGATGCTGGGTCTGCTGTACGTGCTTTGCGTGCTGTTCCTGCGCGGCGGTATTTCTCCCTATCTGATCCGTCTGTACCACTTTATCGGTGCCAAGCTCTTCCCCAATGGCAAGGGCACCTTGATTATCAAGAATGCTGAAGCTGCCGGAAAGGAGGTCAAATAAATGAGCCTGCTGCAAGTTAAAGATCTGAATAAGTCCTTTGGCGGTCTGAAGGTTCTGCAGGGCGTCAACTTCGAAGTTTACGAAGGTGAGAAACTGGCTCTGATTGGCCCCAACGGCGCCGGTAAGTCCACCCTGATCAACGCCATCGGCGGTCAGGGACCTGCCACTTCCGGTGAGGTTATTTTTGATGGCCACGACGTTACTCAGCTGACCCCCGACCAGCACCTGCACAAGGGTATGTCCCGTTCCTTCCAGGGTAACAACCTGTTCTGGAAGATGTCCATTCTGGACAATGTTCTGCTGGGTCTGCACGGCGGTGAGAAGAATCACCTGCAGATGACCCGCACGCTGGAGACTCGTAAGGAGTTTCTGGATAAGGCTGAGCATCTGCTGAAGACCATTGACATGTGGGATAAGCGCCATCTGGTGCCCACTCTGCTGTCCTACGGTGAGCAGCGCCTGCTGGAAATGATGCTGGCCTTCACCTGTGAGCCGAAGATGGTTCTGCTGGACGAGCCCTCCGCCGGTCTGCCTACCGTGGAAGCCGGTAACTTCGCCGAAAAGCTGCGCAAGATCAGCGAAGGCACCACTCTGCTGTTCTGCGCTCACGATCTGGACCTGGTCTTTACTCTGGCTGACCGCATCATGGTTCTGTACTTCGGCCAGATTCTGAAGATCGGCAAGCCCGAAGAGATCCGCAATGACCCGCAGGTCAAGGAAATCTATCTGGGCTCCGAGGACTAATTGGGAAAGGGAGGAACAGAACAATGTTAAAAGTTGAAGGCATTAATACCTACTATGGCGACAGCCACATTCTGTTTGATCTTTCCATGGAAGTCCCCGAAGGTAAGATCATCTCCATGCTGGGTCGTAACGGCATGGGTAAGACCACCATCTGCCGTTCCATCATGGGTCTGACTCAGCCCCGTGACGGCTCCATCACCTTCCGTGGTCAGGAAATCAGCCAGATGGATACCCACAAGATCTCCAAGATGGGCATCGCTTATGTGCCCCAGGGCCGTGGCATCTTTGCATCTCTGTCCGTTAAGGAAAACCTGACTGTGGGCGCCCGCGGCCAGGATAAGCCCAACGCCTGGACTCTGGAGCGTGTGTACGATTTCTTCCCCATTCTGGAGAAGCGTCAGCACATGCCCGGCAACCTGCTGTCCGGCGGTGAGCAGCAGATGCTGGCTGTTGGCCGCGCTCTGATGACCAACCCCGACCTGCTGATCATGGACGAGCCCTCTGAGGGTCTGGCCCCCCTGATCATCAAGCAGATCGGCGAAGTTATCACCCGCCTGAAGGGTCAGCTGACCGTTTTCCTGGTGGAGCAGAACTTCAATATGGCTCTGTCCGTGGCTGACAGCGTCTACATCGTCTCCCGCGGCCAGGTCGTCTATCAGGGCGATCCCGAGGCTCTGCGTCACGACGAAGAGACCAAGGCCAAGTGGCTGGCCGTGTAATCGAAATTACACCCTTTTTCGCACCCTCCCGACTTGTCGGGAGGGTGCGTTTTTGTGTTTTTCTGCCGGTTGGTTGGTGGTGTTTGTGCGAGGATAGAACGGTTCCGAATTCTTACAGGAAAGGAGAAACTTGGGTAGAATTCCATTTTTGTACATGTTGTGGTTTTTTAGTGAGGTGAATTGTGCATAGCGCCGAAACTAAAGTGAAAAAATAGGGGTATTTTTGACGAGAAGGTCAAAAACCTCTTGCAAGGACAGTTCAAAAGGTTTATAATCGCAATATCATAGTCGGTAAAGAAAAACCGGCAGTTTCGCATGACTCTGAGAGGATACAGGGGAAGCGGAACGAACCATTGTGCTGCGGTCGGGTTGCGACCGCGCTCAGTGGGGTCAAGAAAGGAGAAAATGATATGAAGAAAACCATGAAGCGCACTCTTGCCATCGTACTGGCTCTTGCCCTGTCCTTCGCTCTGGTCGCCTGTGGCGCCAAGGATGAGCCCAAGGATACCGCCTATCACATTGGTTTCAACACTTGGGGCGCCGGCACTGCAACCTTCGATTTCATGGCCGACGTGACCACCAATGCTCTGGATGTTTACGGCGCTACTTATGACCGTGCTTCCGATGATCACCAGCCTGACAAGGAACTGGCCAACATCCAGAACTTCATCTCCGCTCAGGTGGATGGCATCATCATGCAGACCACCGCTGACCCCGTTCTGCCTCAGGCTGCTGCCGAGTGCGCCGAGGCCAAGATCCCCTTCGTTCTGGCCGTCTTTAACGGCAACGATGCCGATCGCGCCAAGATCAATGCTGAGAATGACTACTATCTGGGCTCCGTCAACGCCGACATGGTGGCCGAAGGCTACATCATGGGTAAGGCTGCTGCCGAAGACGGCATGAAGACTGCCGTTCTGCTGGGCGGTAACGTGGGCGATGTCCACTTTGAGCAGCGTATCGCCGGTTTCACTAAGGCCTTCGTGGAAGAGGGCGGCGGCACCATTCTGGCCGAAGCTCGCTGCGCCAACCCCGGTGAGGGCCAGGAGAAGGCCAATGCCATGCTGAGCGCCCACAAGGATGCTGACTGCCTGTTCGCCATGGTCGGTGACTATGTGCCCGGCGCCGTCAACGCTATGGCTACTCTGGGTATCACTGATATGCCCATCTATGTCACCAACGCCAACACCGACGCCATCCCCTACATCAAGGACGGCACCATTGCTGCTGCCACCACCGGTAACGATCTGGTCTGCGCCGTTGCTGCCGCTCTGATGATCAACTATCTGGACGGCCACCCCATCATGGACGAGAACGGCAATCCTCCCGAGCTGAAGAGTGTTGGTTTCAAGGTTGACAAGTCCAACGTGGACGACTATCAGGCTCTGTTCCTGGATGGCCATCCCTTCACCGATGCTGTTCTGGAGACTCTGTTGGTCCGCAACAACAAGGATGCCAACTATGCCTTCATCAAGGCCTTCGTGGAGAACCACCTGAATCTGGAAGCTCTGCTGGCTGATATCAAGTAAGCAATCGCAGCGAACCAAATAGCATCTGATTCGAGCCCCGCTTGCCGCGGCAAGCGGGGCTCTTCCTAAGTTTTATAGTTCCGAAGAGGAGCGTGACTTACCTTGCAAACAAAGATTGCCAACAAGGTGGAACGAAAGCAAAGCTCCGCCCTGTCTCTGCTGATTCTGATTGCCGCCATGGTCGCGGTAGGCGTCATTGTCAATCTATTTACCGACGGCCAGTTCCTGGCTCCAAAGAACATTGAAATCATCGTGTCCAACTCGGTGTATCCTACCTTTATCGCCTGGGCCTTGTGTTTCCTGTCGGCCTGCGGTTATACCGATCTGTCTATGGGCGGTGTACTGGTGCTGGGCTCCTTTGGTGCCTGTGCCGTGGGTAACGCCATGGGTTATCCCGGTGTGGTCATTGGCGGCATCGTGGTGGGCACCTTGCTGGTGTGCGTCAATTTCGGTATCTTTACCGCGACCCGGATCCCCTCCTGGATTGCCAGCATCAGTCTGGCTCTGATTTATGAGGCGCTGACCGTAATTCTGCGCACCGGAAAACTGACCAAGCCGCTGGTGGATACCGAACTCGACCGCGGTTTCCGCGCACTGGGTCAGTTCCCTATGAACGTGATTATTCTGATCATCGGATTTGTTGTGGTGTACTTTGTGTACAACCGGACCACCATAGGTCTGAATGTCCGCGCCGTGGGCGGTAATGCCAACGTGTCCAAGGCACTGGGTATCAGCGTGCCCAAGACGGTCCTGTCGGTGGGTTTGATCGCCGGTTTGCTGATGGGTGTGGCCTGTGTCATTCAGGAAAGCTACAACGGCAAGACCTTTGCCATGTCCGGCCTGACCAGTATTCAGATGATCTTTAAGCCCTTGGCCATCTCTCTGCTGGCCGAGATTCTGAGCCGCCGTATCAACATTATTCTGGCGGTGCCCTTCTGCTCCATCATCATCTATGGCGTATTCAACATTATGACCTTCTTTGGTATTCCTTCCGGCACCCTGCAGGATGTATTCCTGGGCGCCTTCGTCATCGTGTTCGGTATTGTTGGTCAGCGTGGTACAAAGGAGGTCGTGAAATGAGCGAGAACATTTTTGTAATTCGCGGCCTGAACAAGAGCTTTGGACCTACTCACGCCAACGTCAACATCGACTTCACCCTAAAAAAGGGTGAGATCCGTGGCCTGATTGGTGAGAATGGTTCGGGCAAGTCCACCCTGATCTCCCAGATTGCCGGCATTTATCCCCCCGACAGCGGTACCATGACCATCGGGGGAGAGGAATATACGCCCAAGAGTCCCGCCGATGCTTACGATCACCGCATCTCCATGGTTTTGCAGGAGCTGGGTGTGGTGGGCACTTTGCCCGTGGGCGCCAACGTGTTCCTGGGCCGTACCGGTCAGTTTACCAAGTGCGGTGTAGTCAACCTGAAGGCCATGAACAAGGCTGCCGCCGCAGTCTTTGAGAAGTGGGATCTCCCCATGCCGCCCCTGAATGCCAGCCCGGGAACCATGCTAATCGAGTCCCGTAAGATGGTGGAATTGGCCCGCGCCTTGTCGGTAGATCCCAACATCCTTCTGCTGGACGAGATAACCCAGTCTCTGTCTCTGAATAACCGCCAGAAGCTCTACGATCTGCTGAAGAAGCTGAAGGCAATGGGGCGTTCGGTGGTTCTGATCACCCACGATGTGGAAGAGATGATCGCCATTACCGATACCATCACTGTCCTGCGTGACGGCGAAGTGGTGGGCAATGTGGTCTCGGCCGAGACCACCCCTGACGAGATCAAGCACATGATGGTGGGCCGCAAGATGGATGGCGATTATTATCGCGATGATAAGTGTGCCGACTACGATGAGGAAGTGGTGCTCAGTGTCAAGGATCTTACCGTAGCCGGGGAGTTGGAGAGTGTGTCCTTCGATCTGCACGCCGGTGAGATTCTGGGTTTCTGCGGTTTGAGTGACTCGGGCATCCACTCGGTGGGCAAAGCGGTGTACGGTTTGTCCAAGATTAAGGCAGGCAGTGTCCATCTGGTGGAAAAGGACGTAGATATCACCACCCCCATGCAGGCTCTGAGAAGCAATATGGGTTATGTGCCGAAGGACCGCGATTCCGAGGCCATGATGATCAATGACTCCATCCGTGAAAACTTTACGCTGCCCTCCATGGGTGAGCTGACCGGCCCTGTGGGCTACATTTCTCCCCGAAGCATGAAGAAACTGGCCGAAGAAATGGTGGAAAAGCTGTCGGTCAAGTGTACCGGCATCAATCAGAGTGTGTCCGCTCTGTCCGGCGGCAACAAGCAGAAAATTAACCTGGGCCGCTGGCTGGCAAAGGATCTGAAGGTTTTGGTTCTGGACTGTCCCACCCGCGGCGTGGACGTTGGTGTCAAGGCGTACATCTACGCGCTGATGAAGGAAGCCAAGAAGAACAAGATTGCCACCATTCTGATCTCTGACGAGTTGACCGAGGTCATCGGCATGTCCGACCGTCTGATGGTTATGAAGGATGGCAAGGTGACCCGCGTAATCAGCCGTGACGGTGAGTTTACCGAGCAGGCCATTATCGAGGTGATGATATGAGAAAACTGAAATCCAAACTGGGGAAGCTGAAATTCCAGGATGTGGTTCCCTTTGTGGCCTTTATCGTCATCTTTGTGTTCTTTACCATCGCCAGCTACAACGAACGTACCGGTACTATCACCATGCTGACCGTGCGCAACCTGCGCTCCCTGCTGGATCAGACCATGCAGACCATTCTGGTGGCCTGCGGCACGTTGTTTGTGGTGTCTCAGGGCAGTACCGACTTGTCGGTGGGCGTCAATCTGGCCCTGTCCGGTGTTATCGGTATGTGGGCGGCTCATGCTACCGGCGTTGGATGGCTGGTCATTCCCGTGACTTTGGTTGTAGGTTTGGCTCTGGGTGTGTTTAACGGTATCATTGTCAGCAAGTTCAAGGTGTCCTCCTTCATGCTGACCTTGGCTATGCTCATCGGTGTGCGCGGTCTGGTAAATTACTTGCAGATCTTTATTGATGTGCAGCGTATGCCGGAAAGTATGGCCTTTCTGAGCAAGTTCCCCGTCAAGGTGGTTCTGTTTATCATCATCATAGCCATTATGGCCTATGTTTTTGAGTTCACCAAAGCCGGTCGCTACAGCCGCGCCATCGGCGAGAACGAGACCACCGCAAAGTTTGTAGGCATACCCGTGGATAAGATGAAGATCGTGGCTTTTGCTCTGTCCGGTCTGATGGCTGCCGTGGCCGCCGTTTTCAATCTGGCAACCATCGGCTCCACCAGCAATCAGATGGGATCGTTCCTGGAAATCCGTGTGATCATGGCCATTTATCTGGGCGGTGTGCTGGTTACCGGCGGCTCCTCCGCTAAATTCTATAAGATCTTGCTGGGCTCTTTCTCTATCCAAATCATCGTTAACGGTCTGGCTTTGATGGGTAAGGCCGATGCCCACTACTCCCAGTCGGTGCAGGGCATTCTGTTGCTGCTTATTCTGTTCCTGAGTGCCATGGCGGCCCGCCGGAAGGGAAAGAACAAGGAAATCTCTGCCGAGACGACCAAAATTAAAGAAGAAGCTATAAAATAATTGCGTATTGGAACCGGGCTGTCCGTAAGGTACGGACAGCCCGGTTTTTTGTGCCCGAAGAGGTTAGAAACCTTGTGATTCTAAGTGAAAGAGGGTAAAAAGCAGTTGACAAAAGACGGGAAAAATTTTATAATATAGGCGCAGCGTGTAGCGTCTTCGGCATAAGTCCGGCTGATTGCTTCCGCTGTATTTTTGTTTTGTTAATAATTTTTTTAAGGAGGAAAAATATTATGGCTCATGTTGGTATTCCCGAGCAAGCATGGGAGTTCCTGTCTGACATGGTTGACAACTGCGTCGGCCGCGCTGTTAAGGGCGACAAGAAGGAAGTCCTGATCCTGGTCCACAAGGACGGTCTGTATGGTGGCGACAACCTGATCGACGAAGAGGCTGTCGACTGGGTTTCCACCGCTTTCACTTCCCGCGGCCATCGCTGCTCCATCCTGTGGGTTGACGATCCCCAGCTGAAGCATCAGTGGCGTTATCCCCCCGTTGTCAAGAAGGCAATCGAGGGCGCCGACATCATCGTGAACACTCCCTGGCAGATGCCCGTCGAGGAGATCGCTGATTTCCGCGGTCACATCGAGAGCGCTCACCTGAACGATCCCGCTCGTCAGACCGAGCAGGCTAAGAAGGACTTCCCCCGCCGCCCCGACAAGCAGCCCAAGGGTCTGGACTACGACGCCGGTACCTGGATGGTCCGTCTGTTCCCTGTCACTGCTGACCTGATGATGACTGATTGGGCCCGTACTCCCTACGAGCTGACCATCATGCTGCGTCACATCTCTTCCGAGCCCTTCATGAACCTGGATCGTCCCACCAAGTTCCATATGACCGACACCAACGGCACCGACCTGACCGGTTACACTGTTAACCCCGTCAAGCGTGAGGATGAGAACGGCGTTGGCGTTCCCGGCATGCCCTACGACTCCTGGCGTGAGAACTCCTCTCACTACCTGCCCTGCCCCGAGTGGGTCCATCCCCCCATCAACTGCACTCACGTGAACGGCGTTCTGTACTTCACCGAGATGCTGCCCTGGTGGAGCAAGTTCATCGACATCTCCCCCTACTGGGAGCAGCCCATCAAGATCACCGTTGAGGAGTCCAAGATGGTCGCTATCGAGGGCGGCGTCGAGGCTAAGAAGCTGTATGCCTTCCTGAAGGAAATGGAAGAGAAGGTCGGCGAGAAGATCTGGCTTACCTTCCACTTCGGCATCCACCCCAACGCTCACGTCAACTACTATCAGTGCCCCAACGACATCTATCGTCGTACCATCGAGCACATGGACTGCTCCAACGTGCACTGGCACCTGGGCTCCGCCGGCGGCCGCCCCGGTTACAACTTCTATCCCCACATCACCGGCGACATCCGCAATTGTACTCTGACTCTGGAGCACGAAGACGGCTCCATCGAGTATGTGTACAAGGATGGCTGGCTGTGCTGCCAGGATGATCCCCGCCTGAAGGAGATCGAGGCCAAGTATCCCGGCCGTCCCGGCATCCCCGTCAACCCCAACACTCTGGTTGAGCTGAAGAAGTAATTTCTTCTTACCGCAAGGGTTTTGTGCAAGCGTGCAAAACCCTTGCGCCATCTTTAATATTTTAAGAATAGGAGACATACTACAATGAGCAAGCTGTATGCATACGTCGGCAGCGGTTCCGGCGGCATTGAAGTTTTTGAGATCGGCGAAGGCGGCAAGTCCATCACCGCTCTGAACAACGGCGTTAACTACCCCAAGTACGCCGGCTTCCTGGCTTATGCCAAGGGTAAGGAAGTTCTGTACTCCGTCGACGAGCGCAAGGACTCCGGCCGTAACGAGAAGGACCCCACCACCGTTCTGGCTTTCAAGGTTGACAAGGCCACCGGCGCTCTGACCTTCATCAACAAGCAGCCCACCATCGGCTGCTCCTGCGCTTCCGTTTGCGTGGGCCCCGATGAGAAGTACGTTTTCACCGCTAACCACGGCAAGTTCGACTGCGTCATCAAGGCTGTCGAGACTGCTGATGGCAAGTGGGTCAACCAGTTCGTTTATGACGACTCCACCGTCGTTCAGTACCCCGTCAACGAGGACGGCTCCCTGGAGCCCGCCTGCGACTGCTTCGTTCTGACCGGTCACGGCATGGATCCCAACGGCTCTCCCCAGGGCGGCGGCCACTCTCAGGCTTCTCCCCATGCTCACATCGTCATGGTCGATCCCTCCGGCAAGTTCCTGCTGGTTTGTGAGAAGGCTTCCGAGAAGGTTTACACCTTCCGTCTGGGCGGCGACAAGCTGGTCCTGGCTTCCATCTTCCAGGCTCCCCTGCGCACCGGCCCCCGTCACTGCATCTTCGA
>RHMF01000908.1_pt1 | contig 13292 bp, 5 predicted proteins | sample 5365151 | NCBI WGS metagenome assembly RHMF01 (sample SAMN10266501, study PRJNA497801) | feces metagenome | isolation source: feces | host: Bos taurus | place: China: Prairie of Fairy Mountain | collected 2017-08-14 | reverse complement strand
TAGGAGATGAAGCGAAATCACGTTCAGCGAACTGGTCGATATTCAGATAATAGTCACCGCCGAGAAGGTCATCCATCTTCTTGTAATACTCCGTACGGTTCCATTTGTAGTTGATGCCACCTGTGAGGGTAAAGGCTTTGGACGCCATCCACTTCACGCTGGCGTTGAGATTGACATCATTCTGGTCCACACGGCGTTCCTCGACCGCATATTTCGAGCGGCGTAGTCCGTTCTCATCATAATTGTTCCAGTTCACGTTATAGAGACGGTCCCAGTTCAAGTGCGTGTATTCAGGAATATCGTTGATCCATGCATCCTTGGCCCATGCTGCCTTCTCGAAATTCAGTCTTCCATAGTCCTTGTTATCCATCCAGTAATAGCTCGGAAGATTTCTGTAATAATCCGGACGCGGATCCGCAGCATCATACCAGTCCATTGCAGTATATCCGTTCTTTCCGGTACGCCAGAGCAATGTAGCGGAAGCTTCCAGATTGTCCGAAGGAGTCGCTGTATATTTCAGAATGGTCACAGGCTCGAAAGTCTTGCGTACACGTGAGTTTCGCACCTTGCCGTTCTGATATCCCCAGTTGCTGTTGTACATATTATCTCCTGTAAGGTCATACACCTCCTGGGTAGAGGCATTCTGCGCACCGCGCTGGCCTGGAGCAGCAAATGTCACGAGACCTATCTTATGGATATCATTGAACTTCTTCTCGACACCAGCATAATATGCGAAGTTTCGATAGTAAACTCCTTTTACCCAATCATTTCCACCGATACGGGCTGATACGTTGAATGCATATGACCAGCCGTTGTCAAGCTCTCCTGAAGCATATGTAGCCATAAGGCGGAGGCGGTAAAGGGCACTGTTGGTAAGAGCGCTGAAACGCCAGCCTGTCCGCACTGACGAAGGCATCGCATGGATATTTGTCACACCGTTGTATCCGCCGTAACCATAATCAGACACCTCGTTGCCGATAGTAGTCTCCTTGCTTCTCATGGCCTCGTTGAGACCGCTCCAGAGGGAGTATGGAGAATAACCGGTGATTGCATCATTCATCCTTATGCCGCTGAGATATACGTCCTGGGACTCATTGGTATAACCTCTGTTCTTGAAACGTATGTTGCTGAAGCCGAAACTTGCGATGTTAGTGAACGGATCATTGCTGTCAAAAAGGATCGAAGGTGCATCTTCAAAGCCTGAATCGTCCATATCGAACTCTGCGAAATTCGAGTCATCGACATCCGTAACGATCTGCTCCATGACCATGCCTACGAATATAAGATCCTTCACATAGCCTTCCACCGTGACATTCACATTAGCATCCAGAAAGCCAGGAGCCTTTATGGTCATGTCATAAATACCGTTCTGAAGTCCCTCGACAAGGAATTTTCCTTCAGCGTCGGAAGTTGCGGAAGCAACAGTCTCCCCATTCTGAGAAAGAGTGAGAGCAGCACCTGCAACAGGAACTCTGCCGGCACGGTTCACCACCGTACCTTTTACACCGCCCCAGTCACTCTCCTGTGCGAAGAGCATGAACGAGCAGAGCAGCGCTGCAATGAATAGTAATGCTTTCTTTATCATAGTTATTTTGTAATTACAATGTATGTCGGATAGTGGTCGCTGTAACCTCCGATGAATGCCCCGTTGGAGAATGTCCTGAACGGAGTACCCTTGTACTGTCCCTTCTGATTGGTAAGGAACTTAGGATTGTATATGCGTCCATAGTAACCTTTCTTATGCAGCTGCAGAAGGCCGAAAGTACCTTCCTGAGGGTTTGCAAGGGCATTATTGACCAGGAGAAGGTCATATATGCTCCATACTCCCTGATAAGCGAGAGATCCGAATCCGGCCTTGAGCATGGAAGTGAAAGGAGAGAAGAAATCCTTGTCAGTGACATCTCCCTTATGCTCCTTACCGTGAAGATATTCCGCCATGCTTGTATCGGTCGGATTGTCATTCATATCGCCCATGCACACGATCTTGATGCCCGGAAACCTCTCCTGCATCTTCATCGCATGTTCATACATGATTTCGCCGCCACGGTCACGAAGCTGGTTGCCTCCCTTCTTACCGCCTGCACGCGAAGGAAGATGGGCTACATATATCGCGAAATGCTCGCCATCAATGGTTCCATGCACCATAAGGATATCACGCGTACGGAAATAATCCCTTTCCTCCTGACTCTGGATCCAGTCTATCGAACTTCCCTCGAAAGTAAACGGAATCGACTCGCTTTCAATGAATTTGAAGACTTCCGGCTTATACAGGAGAGCGACATCTACACCTCGTCTGTCAGGTCCGTCATAATGAACGATCTGGTAATTGGCTTCAGCGATCTGCGGTTCCATCACAAGATCCTCGAGCACGAGTCTGTTCTCGATTTCGGATACACCGAGCAGAGCATGCCATGCGCCGTTTTCCTCCTTCATGGATCTGATGACCTTGGCCATGTTCTGAAGTTTCTTCTGATACTTGGCTTCTGTCCATTTGTTCTTTCCTTCAGGAAGAAACTCTTCGTCATTCTTTGCCGGATCGTCATATGTATCAAACAGATTCTCGAGATTGTAGAATCCGATTACATAGTTCTTTTCGCCCTTCTGGGCATATGCGCAGGTGCAGAAAAGCACCAGAGCCAAGGTATATAATATCCTTTTCATTGATTTGAGTTTCAGTATTACAATCCCCATACGGAGTTTTTCAATGGGTCTTCAGCCTCCAGTTCTGCAGCCCTGGTCTCTCCCAGCTTTGCAGGAAGATTCACGAAGAAATCCATTCCCAACATCTCCTCCAGTTCATCTACAGACATCGCCAGGCTTCTAAGGGAAGTGCTGGAGCTATAGCTCTTATGTTCGGTATAGAAAGCCATAGCCGCCCAAGTGCTCAGGGTTGAAGACTTGCTGTAACGGAGAAGGACCTTATAGTATGCCACCGGTACCGTCATCTTCTTTCCGTCTGAATCCTGAGTGAATGTATTGCTGCCCTCTACGACACAACCGGTTACGACATATGTCGTATCGGAAGTGTTGGCCAAAGTGCGCACCTTGCTTTCCATGGTCTGCCATATGCCTTCGTTATGGGCATTCAGCTGAGGAGTCATGTTTGTACCGTAGAAAGTCTGTATATTGGCATTGTAGCTGCACAACCTGTCTGCAGATGGAATCTGATGTCCTCTTGCATATGAACCGCCATATCCGCCGAATGGAGCCGAAGAAAACTCCAATCCGAGAAGAGGGTCATATGCCCATGCATCCGTACGGCCTACGGTCTTGTTTGTGTACATTGAACAGAGAGGATAAGCCACCCAGAGCGCCACAAGGTCTTTCTGGCTCCAGCCGAACGAATAATTACGGTATATCTTCTTGTTCATTTCGAAGCTATGGCTGTAATATCCCAGATCAGGATTATCCATTGCAGGAAGCTCCAGCCAGCCGGTCTTGGACAAGTCCTTGTCAGGCTTAGGAACGGGATCCTTTTCCGACTCCGGCTGCTTTCCGGATCCTGCCTGATCGAATGTACATGAAGTCCACCTGCTGCCATTGTCAAGGACGATATTGAGTCTGCGCCCCTCCTCGGCATTATTGACCTGGTACGAAAGAATTACATTGCTCCTGCTTCCCTTTCCCGAAGCAGGATTGACATCAGCCCAATCCACTTCCTGACCCGCTTCATCTGTCAGGGACAATGTCCATGAAGCGTTGCATCTGACATTCACGAACACCTGTCCTTTGCCTGAGGCTACAGAAGGATTCTTTACAGATACTTCCAGAACCTCCTTCTCCTCTACAGGCTTTTCGCAGGAAGATACAGCCAAGACGCAGAGAGTCATCACGACCGCTGCGACCTTGGTTATTGAAGTAAAATATATCATTTCAATCTTTATCGGAATTATTCAACGGCCTTAAGACCGAAAATTATTGCACGGCAGTTGCTTGTTCCTGTCGTAGCAAGAGTAAGTTCGGTCACACCGGAAGGGATGTCAACAGTATAATAATCTGACTGTGTTACAGTTATATTGTATCGCGGTTCAGGATTGCCAGCGGCTCCTGAGTTTGCTGCCGGCTTCAATGTAGTGACATTGCTGCCTGCTGTACAGCTGAGAGATGTATTCGAGCTTCCGTTCCAAGCTACCGCATAGAAACCTACCTTGGCAGTTCCTGCCGGAACAGAAACCTTTGCTGAACCGCCTTCCTTGCTCTTGCCCAGTTTGAGGACGTTATCGACATCTACACCATTGACTGTAGCTTTCTGAGAAGTAGAAGAAGTCGCATCATAAGCATTTGATCCGAGTGTCCAGGTAAGCTCCGAATCATATTCACCGGCTTCTCCGGTGCTACCGCCATCACCATTTCCTCCTGACGGAGCATCAGTCTCGGTTGTCTGCTCATAGAGAGTAGGGTATGTTCCCCTTACATCAGGATACGCACCGTAAGAGTTATAATTCGAGTCAAACTGAATGGACTTGTTCATCTCATTATTTGTGATGATAGCCTCGCCATTCTCAAATGCTACAGTCCATACATGGCCTGCAGTAACGTCTGCTGCCACATTGAAACTGTTGTATGTTCCTTTCATGAAGAGGTACTTGTCATCAGACTGTCTGATCGTATAACCACCGTCAACAGAAGTGAAAACAAAGGCATTGGTTCCCTTAGCCACGATATCACCATTCTCTACAGTAGCATCCTCTACCTGAATGTATCCGTAATTTCCAGAAATTGCGGTCGCAATCTTCGTTCCCACTACCAGGACATAAGATTTGCCGCTCTCAATAGTCTGCGCTTTCTTATAGATAAAATACTTGTCGTCATTTTCTCCACTACCAGTATTGCCACTATTGTCACCAGCTGTAAAGCTTACAATATGAGCGTCAACAACTTCATGCTGGGACTTCTGCTCATAGTACAGGTATTTTCCATAGATTGTGATGGTGCCGCCGTTAGAGATCTTGCCTGACCACTCAGCCTTGCTTGCATCAAGAACAGAATAAACATATATCTTTCCTGAATCATCTGTAAGGTCAAAGCTGCAGTATGTAGGATTGAAGCCTGAAACCTTACCGGTAAGCTCGTAGTAGTTCGCATTGTCTGCAGCTGCAATGAACTCCTCAACGGTCTTCTTGCCCTTTGATTCAGGGACAGTGCCATCTCCTCCGGTATTTCCTCCCGGAGTATTTCCGCCTACCTCGAATTCCTCACCGTTTGCAAAATCAAGGGTCTTGCCGGCCTTATCAGCCTGAACAAGCTTAAGGTCATCAAGAGCATACGCAGAACCCAAAGACGATACGAAATATACATAAAGAGATGAAGTGCCTGAAGGGACTGTGAATGTAGAAAGAGCGAGATCCCATCTTCCGTTCGGAAGGGCACCACCGGCGAAATCACATGCAAGTTTCACCCACTTCTTGCCGTCAGCACTTACATAAGCCTTGAACTCGTCCCAATTGAATGTATTGTCGGTAGCCTCATAGAGATATCTCTCTGTACCGAAAGAAAGAGTGAAATCTCTCTTTCCCTCAGGAAGAGTGATGTTCTTTACAGCGAAATAAGGAGTGCCGGAACCGAACCAGAGGTAGTTCTGTCCTGATGCTCCGAGAGAAACATAATCCGAATATGAACCAGCCGAACCATTTCCGCTGTTTGTACGTGCTGTCATTCGGTCAAAACCGTAAGTCACGGTCTCTACGCCCGATCCTGTAGCATTGAGCCAGCCATCGAAAGAATCAAGATATGTAGCCCAGCCGTTGCTACCCTTCTCTGCCTTGGTCTTATCGAAATTGTTTGAATAAACGACAAGCGCCTCAGCCGATCCGCCAGGTCCTGACTGAGTCACAGTCAGATACTTGCTCTTCATTCCGATAGTGAACTTAAGGTCTGCCTTACGGTCCATACCTGTGTTTTCAAGAACTGTGACAGTTACTGTCTGATCATCTGCCGATGCCGCTCCTGACTCTGGATTTACAACCACCCAGTCAGCATCAGTCTCGACCATCCAGTCACGTGTCGCACTCAGCGTAAGAGCCTCATTTCCACCGGCTTCATCAAAAGTCATCTCAGTCACGCTGAGTGTAATATTAGGAGTACCAAGATTCTGCTCTACCGGCTCACAAGCGGCAAGAACGGCCATCGATGCTGCTACTCCCAAAAATAAATTTCTCAATCTCATAATGAAATCCATATAAATTGTTTATGCCTAATGTCTTAAGAACAGTTCCCTTGAACTTACAAAAATAATGAAATTTCCTTGATATTCAACACCTGGCGATGTTCAATAATAAAAAATCAGGCAGCCCTGACAGGCTGCCTGACGTAAAAATATTTTTCGAAGAATCTTACTTGTAAGAGTTAAGTCCCCAGATGATCACGCGTGTTGCACCTTCTACAGTGCTGAGAGCAACTTCTGTATCAGATGGAAGAGCCGAGCCGAGAAGTTTCTCGATATTGATTTCATAATAATCGGTATCAGCTACAGTGATAGTGTAAGGAGCATTACCTGTCGCACCGTCATTTGAAACAAGATCCTGAGAGTATATCTGCTGACCACCTACTGAAGCCACAAGAGTTCCTTTTTTACCCTTCCATGAAATACCCCAGAAACCTACCTTCTTTGTTCCGGCAGGAACAATAATAGAAGCAGAACCTACAACGCTTGATGTACCGAATTTGAGGACCTTATCGAGCGCTGTACCATTTACGGTCGCTGCTCCGTCGTCATATGACTTGTTGTCCTTGTTAGCAGTCCATGTGATGTTGCTGGTGAAAGGGCCTACAGTCACAGGATCGTCACCCGGCTCTGATGCTTCATGAGAAACATAATAGCCGTTTACCATCTGTGCACTGCCATTGTACTCTCCGCGCTGACCTGTTACAGTAAGAACGTCACCTACCTTAAGGCCTATTTCTTCGATAGCCTTTCCACCGACAGCAGGCTTCATGCGGTAGATATAGAGCTCAGTTCCCTTTTCGTCTGCAATTGTAAGGGTAGCATTCTTGTAAGATGCGCTTATCTCCTTGATATTGACGATCTTACCCGTAACGATATAAGTCACGTCAGTAGATACTGGAGCTGCAAGGAACTCAGCAATAGTTGCTGCTGTGAAGCTTACATAAGATTCTACATAGCAACCAGCAGCCATCTGAGGCTTGCCGTTATAGCTTGACCTCTTGCCGACTACAGTCACCTGATCACCAGCCTTGAGTCCGAGATCCTCGATATTTGCATCTACTGCAACAAGACGATAAAGATCAACCTCGTTACCTGCACCATCAACGATAGTGGCGCTTGCATTGTGATACTGTGCGTTTGCAGAGAAACTCTTGAGAGTACCTTTTACACGATAAAGTGTAGCATCTTCTGCTGCTGCAAGGAATTCAGGGATAGTAGCATCAATGATAGAGCCAGCCTGACTGAGAGTAGCGAATGCCTTATACGCTACACCCTTGCTTACAGTAACGAACTCGATCTCAGTCGAACGGTCGCCACCTGCATTAGGAGCAGCATAGAATGTAACGACAGCAGTAGTACCGCTTGTCTGTACACCTGTTACTGAAAGCCATGACTTTGCAGCCTCTGGAACAACTACAGTTACGCCGTTACCCTTTGCTGTAAGAGTTACTTTGAACTCGCCACCCTCGATTGGAAGGACAGCCTCCTCCGGAGACACCTCGTCAACCTTGATGAGAGACTTCTCGATGCTGATTACGTCAACGTTAACGAGCTCGATAGTACCGTTGTAGTCCTTTCTAGGGCCCTCTACAGTAACGATGTCACCCACCTCGATGCCATGCTTGGTGAACAGCTTCTCAGCACCGTCATAAAGAGTACCATATACATATACAGTACCTGTCTCGTCCTGAAGATACCAGTTACCATATTGTGTGTTGGCGATAGAAGTCACAGTACCCTTTACACGATACCTTACTCCATCCTCACCGGCATTTACCTGAGCACAAGTAGAAATAGGAAGCTCTACCTTCTCTGTAAGCTGCAATGCAGTCATGAACTGTGTAGCACCGTCACAAAGAAGAGAAAGAATAGCCTCGTTTGTAGCTGTTGTAGCTTCAGCAGAGAACTTTACTACTGTCTCACCTGCAGCACCTGTTGCAGGAGAAACTGTAAGCCATTCAGGGATATCAGTGATTTCCCAATCAGCAGCAGCAGTAACAGTCACCTCTACCTGACCTCCCTCTGCAGGGATAGCGATATATGACTGAGATACCTTTACCTCATCCAGGAATCGCTCTTCTTCCTGACAGCCCACGAATGTGAACGCAAGAACTGCTGCGAGCGCTGTGAAAATATTTCTAAGTTTCATAATATTCCTGATAATAAATTAGTTAAACATGTATTTGATTCCGACAGAAGCATACCAGCACTGGCCGATATTCACGTACTTCTTCCAGATCTCAGTATCGCCTGAGATTACAGAAGGTGTAGAGAATGTAGGATATCCGTCAGCGTCAACACCCTCATACTTGAGGACACGTGCCTGAGTAGAGCTTGAGTACTCAGGGTTCATGTACTTGATCACGCCCCAGTCAGAGTTGAAGAGGTTGAGGATATTCTTGATATCTACATTGAGCTGAAGGATATTCATAGACTTGCCTGCTCTGATCTTGAAATCATGCTTGTAGCTGAAATCAAGTCTGTGTACCCATGGAGAGTAAGCGCTGTAAGACTCTGCATATTTGCCCTGGTTCTTGCTGAGATATGGATCCTGATGTACATAATCCATGAAACGTTTCTCATCATCCTCAGAAACGAAACGGAAATCACGATTTGCAACCTGCTCATCTGTAGGGATATAGATGAGGTCATAGTTGTAACCGTCACCGTTCATATCGTTGGCAGTCATGTAAGAGTATTTGTAACCGCCTCTGAATGCCTCATAGATGAAGCTGAAGTGGTTGTCAGACTTATCGTGGAAAGTAGCAGATGCCACGACACGGTTCGGAGTCACGAACTCTGAGTTGTGGAGACCTGGATCATTCGGACCATAGATTGTTCCGATGTAGTTAAGCACTGATGCTGCATTAGAGCCAGGCATACCTGTAAGCTCCTTAGAAACAGTATGAGTATAAGAAGCCATGAGGCTGATGCTCTCTACAGGACGCATATTCATAGTAAATGTGCCTGAATATCCGTATCCTCTATGAGTATTCTCGAGAACATATGCTGCAGGCATGTTCTTATCTTCATATTTCTCCTTCTCTGCGTTATATACCTGATATGTCTGCTTGAAGTCCTGATAGATAGGACGGTTGTCCACACCATTGAATCTTGTAAAGCCATCTACAGGATTAACACTCCAGTCTCTGAGCACCACGCCATTGATTGTCTTGTTGAAGATACCCTCGGCGCTGATAGTGAATGGGAATGAAACCGGAATTGTATAATCGATAGCAAATGAAGTCTTCCATACCTGAGGCATCTTGAAGTTTGCGTCAACTGCAGAAATCTCAGAAGGGAGTGTACCGTCTTCAGGCTTGATTGTGCTTGGATAACCCATCTCATGAAGCTTCTTGAGAAGTGCCTCACGCTTGAGAAGATCGCCCTTGAACACATCCATTGTATATTTAGGAACCTCCACGCCATATTCATTGATCACTGTACCGAACTTATCGAGGAGTTTGGCATCATTGAGCTGAGCCTGATACTGAACCATTCCTGAGTTTGTAGGCATGTTGGTGAAGAACACGAGAGGCAGACGTCCTGAGAAGAGACCTGTACCACCACGGAACTTAAGGCTGTTGTCTCCAAGAACGTCCCATGAGAAACCTACTCTTGGAGAAGCTGTAATTGCAGCTGTAGGCCACTTGCCGGTATCGATATGACGCTCCTCGCCATCTACCGTATAAGCAAGGTCATAGATAGCCTGGTTTCTCATAAGGTCCTGATTGTCAAAGAAGAGACCATCGAGACGGAGACCGTAAGTAAGCTTGAATCTTTCAGTAACATTCCACTCATCCTGAGCATAGAGACCGGCCTTGTGGAACTGTACACGTGCTGCAGGATTTGTCTCACCATCATAACCATAAGTAAGACATACTACCTCAGGTGCTGCTCCGGCATAGAAATCCTCAAGACTCTTGTAACGGTAGTAACCTGTACCGTTTCTCATGTAAGAGTTGTCAGCCATCTGATACTCATAGCTCAGACCTCCGGTAATCTTATGGTTACTTGCATAGTATGTAAGGTCGTCCTTTACGCTGATATGAGTATTGTGTACTGCATTGTTGTATGTAAAGAGCTCGTAACCGAGGGCGATATAAGGGAGAACTGCACTGCCGTCGTCCTTACGGATATCAACGAAAGGCATATCCTCTGAATTTGTTCCGCGGATATCGTCAAGCTTTGAATAAGTTGCGAGGAACTGGTTTGAAAGATTGTCGCTGATACGGCTGTTGAGATCTACTGAAACTGTACTTACGACGTTATCCATCGAATACATAGAGTTGGCATATGCCATACCATACTGAGAGAAACGAGAATAACCGGAACGTGAACCACCGTCCATTGATGAACCGTTGGTTGAGTTCCAAGCTCTGTTAAGAGTATAGTTGTATCTTACAGCGAGCTTGTTCCTGTCGTTGATGTTCCAGTCGATACGGGCAAGGAGCTTGGTATTGCTCTCGTTTGCAGGGAAATCAGTCCATGAACCTGTCTCATATCCATACTTATCCTTTACAAACTTTGAAACCTCCTCAAGGTCCTTGAGAGTTGTACGTGAGATGTATTTATCAGCATTCATCACTCCATCCTCAGAACCATGCCATCTGTTAACGACTGTAGGCACCTTCGAGTACTCTGCATTCACGAAGAAGAAGAGCTTGTTCTTGATGATAGGTCCGCCGAGTGTGAAACCGTATGTAGTGTTGCGGTCTTTTTCACGTGCACCTGAAACTTCCTTTCCACCGGCCATATTACCACGCATGTTCTCATTGCGGTGATAAACATATGCAGATCCCTTGAATGTGTTTGTACCTGACTTTGTGATAGCGTTCACACCACCACCGATGAAGTTTGTCTGACGTACATCATATGGAGAGATAACCACCTGCATCTCCTCGATAGCATCGATAGAGATAGGGCTTCCACCACCTGGGAGACCTCCGTTAAGACCGAAGTTGTTGTTGAAGTTCGCACCATCGACTGTAAAGTTAGCTGTACGGTCGTCCGCACCGGCGAAGCTCATTCCGTTACCACCATATGGTGAAAGTCTTGTAACGTCAGAGATGCTTCTGTTTACAGTAGGGATAGATGTGATCTGGTTGCTTGAAATGTTGGTCGCAGAACCCATCTTCTCAGCTGAGAACTTTGAAGCTGGAGCTGCAACTACCATTGCTTCACCGAGCATCTCAGAGTCCTCGTTGAGAGTACCGTTGAGAGAGAAAGTCTCAGCGAGCTGAAGAGTCACATCTGTGTAAGCGAGAGTCTGGTATCCAAGGCAAGAAATCTCAACCTTGTAAGGACCGCCGGCACGCATACCGTTGATGGCATAACGACCGTCATTATTTGTTGAAACGCCGTAAACGGTACCTGAAGGCTCATGTGTAGCGACAACCGCTGCACCGATCACAGGCTCACCGTTAGCATCAACAATACGTCCACCCAGAGCAGATGTGGTCACCTGTGCGAAGGCAGCCACGCTCATAAGCATTGCCGCGAAAACGGCAATAAGACACTTAATTGATTGTTTCATAACGTTTTAGTTAAAATAATAGGATTTTTTATGGCGCAAAGATAGCACATTTTGACGACGTTATGAAATTTTGTGCCCATTTTTAACAGCCAGAGCATCATATATTAATGGTTTGCCGGAAAAAATATTTGCATGTCAGAAATTTTATATATCTTTGCCGCCCGAAAAGAAAATGTGGAGAGATTTGGCTGCTTGCAACCACGTAAAAAAATGCTAAAATGTTGACTAAATGGTCATCTAGCCATGGTGACCGCTTTCATATCAATGTTTTGTGTTTTTGTGACGGCTCCGCATTTATGTGGGGCTTTTGTTTTTATGCCAGGGGCGCTGATTGAATTAAAAGATAATATTGAAAATATGAACTACTTATTTACATCTGAATCGGTGTCAGAGGGGCACCCAGACAAGGTTTCGGACCAGATTTCCGACGCTATACTTGATGAATTCCTCCGTCAGGATCCTGAGGCCAAGGTCGCATGCGAGACATTCTGCAGCACAGGTCTCGTAGTAGTAGGAGGCGAAGTACGCTCTGAAGATGCATATGTTGACATCCCGAAGACCGTACGCCGCGTCATCAACAAGATAGGCTACAACAAGGCCGAGTACATGTTCGACGGCAACTCATGCGGCATCCTCTCTGCCCTCCATGAGCAGAGCGTGGACATCAACCGCGGTGTGGTCGGCGAGGACGCTGACGCTCAGGGAGCCGGTGACCAGGGAATGATGTTCGGATATGCATGCCGCGACACTGAGGAATACATGCCTCTTCCGCTCGCTCTCTCGCATCAGGCCCTCCTCATGCTCGCAAAGATCCGCAAGCAGAAGCCGGAGCTCATGCCATACCTCCGTCCGGACTCGAAGTCACAGTTCACAATCGAATATGATGGAGAGACAAATGAGCCTGTACGCGTGCATACAATCGTGATTTCAACTCAGCATGACGAATTCACTCCAGCTTCGCTCGGAAACATGAGCTATGCAGACGGATGCGCACAGTATGGCCAGAAGAGAGTCGATGAGGCTATGCAGGCAAAGATCCGCGAAGATGTCCAGAATATACTCCTTCCAATGCTCATAGAGACTCTCGCTCCTGAGACTGCCGCCCTCTTCAAAGGTGATTATATCCTTCATGTCAATCCTACTGGAAAATTCGTCATCGGAGGTCCTCATGGCGACACCGGTCTCACAGGACGTAAGATCATCGTTGATACATATGGCGGAAAGGGAGCACACGGCGGTGGAGCATTCTCAGGTAAAGATCCTTCAAAGGTTGACCGATCTGCAGCATATGCATCACGCTACATTGCAAAGAACATGGTAGCAGCAGGCGTTGCTCGTGAAATGCTCGTACAGGTATCATATGCAATCGGTGTAGCACGCCCGCTCAGCATCTTCGTAAACACCTATGGCACAGCGGCGAACGGACTCACTGACGCAGAGATCGCCAAGAAGATCGAGACTCTCTTCGACCTTCGTCCGGCAAAGATCATCGAGAAATTCGGTCTCAAGAAGCCTATATATGAGCCGACCGCATCATATGGTCATGTAGGAAGAACACCATACAAGGAGTCGGTGACTCTTGTCAGAAAC
>RHMF01000907.1_pt1 | contig 13293 bp, 16 predicted proteins | sample 5365151 | NCBI WGS metagenome assembly RHMF01 (sample SAMN10266501, study PRJNA497801) | feces metagenome | isolation source: feces | host: Bos taurus | place: China: Prairie of Fairy Mountain | collected 2017-08-14 | reverse complement strand
GATATCGTAAAGAAACTCGGTATCAATCCTGCATCAAATGGTACTGGATCTGCACAAAGCATCACAGCCTTAGTAGAACTGCATAACTACATAATCGCAAACTTTTTCCAGAGCATAGGAATCAAGGCAAATAATGTGATGAAGAAAGAGCGACTAATTACTGATGAAATTGAGTCACAAGATGATTTTGTTCAACTATCTATCCTAGAGATTTTAACGTCCTGGCAACGTGGTTTTGACAAGGTTAATGATCTTTATGGTACTGATATCAAGGTAGAACTTAACCCTGTCTTAATACGTGAAATTGCCGATGAATTTAGCGTTGATTCTGAGCCGTCTAGCGAAGCCATAGAGAGCGTTTCAGAAGCCCCTGTATCTGATATCACAGAGCCTACAGAAAGCGATACAGAGCAATCTGAGCAATCTGATAGCGTATCTGATGTTGAAGAAACAGTTGAGGAAGAAACTCCACAAGATATCATTGAAGATGCAGAAGAAGTCGTTGATACAATCGTAGATATAATCAATGACAATGTTACTGAGGAAACCGAAGAAACTGAGTTTACTGAGGTTACTGAGGAAGAGGGTGAAGATGATGTCAAGAATGGTTAAGGTTGATGATTTTTATAATAATGGTACAACATCAACCACAAACTACATAGAAGAAATCTTCACAACAGCTACAAACGTAGGGGATCAAGTACATCTATTTTCAAACATCTTTTTTCCTATAAAAGACTTTATCATCGAGAATGATCAGGTAGTAGGTATGGCAGATACAGTCACATACTATAATGTAGGTTTAACAACCACAGAACTTGCTGATCTATACTGGACAGAGTATAGCGGCAACTATCTAATTGGTGCAGGATCATGCAAAGCATGGGCTGATGATAAAGTGGCTTTGGAAAAGAGAGTAACTGCGGTCTTTAAGAAGAACAAGGGAAAGTACATGAAACTTATAGAATCATATGGTTTCGACTGGAACCCTCTTTGGAATGTGGATGGATCGGAAATAAGACAAATTCTTGAAGAGCATTCAAATGAAGTGAGGACCCCCAATCTCACAGAAACAACAACTCCTACAAATAAGACTTTGACACACAATGTAGCACCTTATGATGGTGGTACAAAAGTAGAATGGTCTGATGTAGAATCTGGTTCAGAATCAATCACAAAAACAGGAACAGAAACTATATCACATGTATCTCTTGGATATGGCGTATCAGAAAAAGATGCTGCTTTAGGTATATCAGTTACAGACGGCGGAGATGTACTACACACTGAAAAGTATATTAGACAAGGAAATATCGGCGTAACAGAAACAACGAAATTGCTTGAAGATGCTAGAGAATTTTTCAGATTTTCAATCATAGAAGAATTTTTCAATGACATCAATAAAGTTATTTTAATCGGAATTTATGATAATTAAGTGAAAGGGAGTAATATCTATGAAAGTAAATCAAATTAGTGGAATGCTTAATGACGTTTTCCAGTCTGTACTTGGAGACAATATGTTTGCAGAAGATTTGTCAAATGTCGTTGATGCAGGAAGAATCATAACTAGTTCTGGTGATGTTTTTGGTTCAAACTTTGACAATTATGCATCAAAGATCATTGACAAAGTTGGTCGGACAGTTTTCTGGGATCGCGTTTATACCGCTGATGATCTGGGTATTTGGCGTGACTCTTGGGAGTATGGTTCAGTTCTTGAAAAGATCAGATGTGAAGTCGGTGACTATGAGGACAACTGCGAGTGGAAACTTACAGACGAATCTGGAAACAACACACCTGATTATAATGATAATATCGCAAATCATATTCAGGAACTATTTAAGTTCTACCCTGCAAAGGTTCAGGCGAAGTACTTCAACAGCAAGACAACCTTCAAGACAACAATTTCTATCACTCGTAAGCAACTTCGAGAGGCATTCAACAGTGCATCTGAACTTGGAAGATTCATTGGTATGATCGAACAGCGCGTTCGTTCCAAGATGGAGATTTCTAAGAATGCTCTCCAGAAAATGGTTATTGCAAACCTCATGGGTGAGCATCTTGCACAGCGTAAGCAAGTTATTGACCTTGCTGATCTTTACAATGCCGAAACTGGACAGACTGCTGGTACTCTTGCATCCGCTCTTAATGATAAGACCAAGGCACGGTATATTGCACAGAAGATGACCTTCTATCGTGAGATGATGTCAGAACCTTCCAAACTTTACAGCGCAAGTGGTGAATTCTGGAATCATACTCCTATTGAGGATAGCAGAATGATTGTTCTTGCAGACCTTGATTCTGCACTCAGATTTAATGTTTACGGCGATACTTATAACGAGGAATTTGTTAAGCTGAACAACTATAAGGTGGTTCCATTCTGGCAGACCACTGGTAAGACAAACACTCTTGCAGATCGTTCTGGTATTTCCATCACAACTTCAAATGGTAATGGTGTTACTCGTAATGATATCATTGGTATTCTTTTTGATAAAGATGCTGCAATGATTGCAAATGACGAACCCGATGTCAGAACTCAGTACAATCCTGATGGCAATTTCACAAACTTCTTCTACTGTGCAGACTGCTCTTATTACAACGATTTTGATGAAAACTGCATCGTTTTCACTTGGGGTTCTGGTACAGTTGTTGAAAATGTTATTACAGTAACCGCTGGTTCTGCTGCTAATACAGTTGTTGTCACCGCAGTTTCTCCTACTGCCGGAACTGGTGAAACATTCCAGTACAGAGTTAAGAACTCCGGTGCCTGTGTTGCCAAAGTTGTAATTGGAGAGGCTGTTCCTACTGGATTTGCAAATCTGACAGTTGGTGCTGTTGGTACTGGTACTGCAATTTCTGCAACAAAAGGACAGATCGTTGAGGTTGTTAGAGTTAAATCTGCAAAGGTTACTGGATATACCTCTATCCAAGTTTAATTCAAAACAACAATAAAAATCCTTTATGTTTTGGGGGATTGGGTTTAATCCCATCCCCCATTTTTATTTAACTAGAATAAAGGAGATGGTTTAATTGGCTATTACAGCAAAACTTGCTCTTTGCTCTGATCTTAGTAATAAAATAAAGAAAAACACAAGTGTTTTTTCAAGTGCGCGATCTTTTGCTATATCCGCTTATAATGAAATAAGTGATACAGAATGTGATTTTGTCGTGGACAATTCACCAGAGATAGATTTTCAAATGAACTGGATGCAAGTGGAATGGAATGGCATCACAAAGTATTACTTTGTAAGAAGCAGAGAAGGAATGCAGGGAAATTTTGTAAGATTGAGATGTGAGATTGATGCTCTCACAACATATCAGACAAGAATTTTATCAACTCCGTGCGTTTTGGAGAGAACAAATAATTCTGCATATGTAAATATGTTTGTGCATGATTCTCAAATCTACCCAATGTCACTTACTGATGTATCGACCGAAAATTTTGGAGAAGATATACTTGGCACAAACCCACAGGAGTATATATATGCAGGAATTTGGGCAAGCGGAAAGGCACATTATACAGGGGGCGATTAAATGGCAGTTTTAAGACTTCACAGAAGAAACCTTGCTAATCCTGAGATAACGCTTTCATGTGCAGAACTTGATTGGGATAATGCATTACGATTAAAAGGATCAGGAAACAATTATTTTGCTATCAATGAGATTCACCGACAATCCTTGGGTCAGCCGTGGTTTGGTATAACTATGGAAGTATCATGTGAGATGGTAGACAGCGAAGCACAGATGAGATATCAGATTTTTGACCCAAATCAAGGTGCAGACATAGCAGACTTTCTTACAAAAGATAATACAGACATTGTACAAGCTGGTACTACTCTTAAAGTATCTCTAAAAGACAGTGAGATGACGCAAGTTTTCCCTGGATATGAAGGAGATATAAATGCAGATGATGCTCCTGCTGCTATGAAGGTTGCGTATGCGAGATTGACAGGACTTTTCAATACTATAGGCGATCTTCAACTTTATACAATAGCATCAGTAGGAAATACAGGTATGACATATTATAGACAGGTTTTATATGGTGACACATTACCATCTGTAAACATACCTGCATACTATCAGTCTGCCGGATCATACTCTCAAAGATACGTCTGTGATGATGGTCTATATACGGTATCTTTTGGATGCAAAAACGGGTACTATTATTATGACAGTTATCCTCTTTTTGTTTCAGGTGCAGCAACAACAGGACTTTCTATATATCCTTCTGATAACCCATACAGACTCATGGTTGGAGATGCATATATTTTATCATCTTTTAGATATCAGCAAGCACTCACGACTTCTGCAAGGCTTTCATATCTTGATACAGATAAACCATTCCCATTTGGAAACTGTAAGTTAGTACACTTTGTAATACCTGCCGGAACTTATACATATCGTAATGGAATTTCTTTTACACTCAATGAAGATAAAATTATGTTTGGCGTCGCCGGATATAATCTTGATGCAAATGGAAAACCATATCATGTTGTTATTCAAGCGGCAGAATCAGTAGTATGGAAATCTGCTTATCACAGAGTCACTGATATGGGTGATGATACTGTACCTGGTGGCGGTAATGGACCTTTTGTACCGAAAACTGATGATCCGCTAAAAGATATCACAAGAGCCTTAAAATCAGGTATATCTACAAATCCACTTAATTCATCTGGATTTTTTATCTACCGCTTTACAGATGAAGAATGGTCTAACTTTTTAGAGTGGATGGGAAGTCTATCAAATATAGGAGAGAGTGCAGATTACATAAAATTTGTATACAGATCACCACTTAAATTCCCAACACAACAATATACACTTGATGGAATTATGATGGGATGGACTGAGATAAATAAACCTGGTCAAACCATCTTTGATACAGTACCATATGATGTTAATGTTGTCCAGTCAAGCATAATCGAAGGAAACGCTAGTCCATCTCAAGGTTATAATCTTTGGGAGGCAGAATCATTCCTCGATCTTGAGCCTTATGCATCCACATCAATACAAATACCATTCTGCTCAAGAATAGATTTACCACCGTCACTTCTGTATAAAAACGCAGTAAATGTGAAATACTCTTATGATCTTTTAACACGGTCTGCGGCAGCATCAGTAAAGATCACTAAATCAGGTCAAGGTAGCGTATACTACTGCTCAATGGGTGAATGTGCATGTGACTGTCCAACAGTCATAAAGCGGGATATTGTCGGAGATGTGGGTAAACAGCTCGCTCCGGTGGTTGTATCAGGAGCAGCAACTCTTGCAACAGGCGGAACAGCAGCACCATTGCTTATAGGAACTGCCGCAGGTGCAGCAACCGGTTTTGCAAGTGCATCACAAAATTTATCAAAGGTAAATCTCCCATCAGGTTCATCATCAGGTCCTTATTGGGATACAGTGAATGCGGGTCAATACACCTGTGCTGTCTTGGGAGTAAAATCAAGCAGATTTACAAGTGGTGAACGTGTGCCTACAGAAAGACCGAAGATCATAGGATATAAGTCAGGATACTATGTAGAGCAACTTTCAGAAGTCGGTGACGGTTCTTATGTAGAAGTAGATAAAATGAATATCAGCTTATCTGGAGGAATGTCAAAAGGAGAAGCTGATCTTATAAAGGCTTTACTGAAAGAAGGTGTGATCATATGATGACTCTTATAAGTGCTGAACAGACCGTCGGAACAGGCTGGATAATAACGTTGGTTGCTGATACTTTATCAGAACTACCATCCGGAGACACAGTGCGTTTTGAGACATGCACATACTATATATCTTCTGGCTCAAAAGCTACTTGTGCTGATACAGGAAAAAAGTATATTAGAGACTCACAAGGAAACTGGACAGAAATAAGCGAAAGTGGTAGTGTTGTAAATGTTAATGTGGAAGTGCCTGATTATGATGAACTTGAAGGTCGTGTAGAGACAGCAGAAGCATCTATAGATGCAATCGCAATGGATGGTAGTAAAAACAAATTACCAAATAATGCATCATCCACTGGAATATTTACTGTAAACTCAGACGGAACTGTAACTGCAACAGTACCAGCAAGCAACACACAAACGTCATTGACACTTTTTACATCAGATAGTGATATCAGCTTTGATCATGATATGGTATTATCAGGATGCCCTTCTGGCGGCGGATATTCTGCAAGGTGGAGTATATATCTTCTTGATTCAAATGGTAATCTGGTATGGGCTGATGGATATGGTATGGCAGATGAAGGAATTTCAAGAGTCGTCCCTGCCGGAACAGCTTTCAGGTCAATAAGAATTTTAATCCGTGCAAACATCGGCGCAAGAACACTTACATTTAAACCGATGCTTTGTGACAAAGATTTATATGCATTATCCCCAGAGTATATACCTTATGCACCTACAAACAGAGAGTTATACGAAGCGGATAAGGAACTTGATCAAATCAAGTTTACTCCTGAAACATCTGTCCCAACGTCATCACAAAGACTCCTTTTCACTTCACCAAGATCAAACAACAATCTAACGCTACTTGTCGGTAAACTTAACAGTACGACAAATTATGTTCAATTTTACGTAAATGGAATCGACAAAGGCTACATCACTTTTAATGTATCCAGAAACATCGACACTTGGCAGTAAAAGAAAGGATGGTACATATGTATGGAAAGTATCTCATGGTCTTGGCGACTTTTGTAGCCACAGAAGATACATCTTCTGGCTTACTTTCACGGCTTGGAGAGTATGGAATTTTAGGCGTAGTGCTTGCAATCATGCTCTACAAGGATTACAAGAATGAGCAGTTTTTACAAAAATTGATTGACGATCTCAAAAAGAGTCTTGACAAGATGTCAGATACTATCGACAAGAAGATAAGATGACATAAACAGGATACAAAAGAACATTGATTTTTATTTAGAGGTGTGATATACTATAACCATAGAGAGATTGGTGACGACAATCGAATCTAGGAAAAGCTAACAAGCGGACACACCTCTCCGCTGTTATATATAAATGGTTCCCATAAGAATCATTCCTTTCTTTTCTGGAAAGCTCCTTGGATGTCGTCACCATCCTAGGGGCTTTTCTATTTATTACAGATTGGTTACAATTTCAAAAAAGTTATAAAAAATAAGACTTAAAATAGATTAAAAAAGGCTTGAAATCATACTATATAAGCAGAGGTTAGGGAAACCTCTAAAAATAAAAAATTCATTTATTAGAAAGGTTGGTTTATTATGATTAAGCACAAGAAGGTTGAAAAAATTAGTTTTGAGTGTTTTAAGAACTGGTATGAGGATTACGCACTTAGCAAGCCCCGTGAAAATTTTTGGTTTGCGCTATGTACGGTTGATGGAACATGTGACACGCGTTACTGCCATTATGTACATTATGTAGACATCCTTTATGTCTTTGATACCGTTGATTATGATATGTATATGGATGAGTGTCCTTATGATGAAGATTCTGACGAGTATTATGAGTATATTGATAAAATCACTCGTGATATTTTTGATGCATACTATGATGATGTGTACAAAGAAAAGATTAGAGATGAGTATGATCTATATTGTGAGTGGGTTGATGAAATGAATGAAAGCATTGAAAGTGAGTGGTGATGATGTATGATGCCTAAAGGTGATACAGCGGTAAAAAGACTTTGTGGAGAGACTAAAGATATGGATGCAGTCACTACTGCTACAGACTTCCTTATCATGCTTGAAAGTCAAGGACTTTTACCTAACTACGACATATGGAGAAAAAGCACAGAGACACAAAACCGCGACGCATGGACAGCACAGTGGAAAGGTACGCACTACTGCTTATCATATTGGTCAGTCGTATATCAGATGATGGCTGTGATGTCAGAAGACTTTGGAGACTATCGCTTTGCATATGCATCACTTGGATGCTATCTTGACTGCCTTGAAAAGCATAGGACTTTTTATGGAGAGGACACAAGATACAGACGCAGAAAAGACTTCATAAAGTCAGAGATGGAAAGACTTATCCACATGAAAAGTACAAGAAGCATCATAAGGGGGTGTATGAAATGACTTTAGGAAAGTGGTTAAAAGGACTGCAAAAAGATTCTTACATACTGCTTAAAAAGAGAGGTATGTGTAGCTTCATACCATATGACAAGAAGTATGACACATGGCACATAGACAGCGTAGACACACACTATGTAGTGGACGGAAAGTGGCTTACATATGATATCCCAGATGGCTTTGAAAAGGTTGATTGTTACATGATATGGAAAGGATGATAAAGATGATTAACCCTAACAGATTATCAGATGCAGATTTGAGGATTTTAGGTGCTTATGCACACTATGCAGTAAAAGAAGATAAAGATGAGATTGATGAAGAAATTTTAGTACATCTTGGAAAGATTTGGGATTTGGTTTTAGAGCGTGATGATAGAAGAAAAGAATCTTGGCGCGGAGAGGGTGATTTTTAATGTTACAGCCATATGAGAAGAAATACATTGATAATATGGTAATAATGAATAGGCACGATCTATACGATTATTTAGTAGAGGATCTTGATGCACTTTGTTGGGTTGCTAGCCATTCCATAGGTTTGCTTCACCTGCCAGAGCCTTATAAAACATCGCTTAATAATAACCTTGACGCTGTTATGGCTGAAATTCTTTTTCAAGAGCATGATGCATATAAGCTAAAAAACATACCTTATGAGGACTACAAGAAACTTATAAGGGATATGAGTGAAGAAGATTATAATTTTATCACAGTTTTAAGGGCATATTTTGAAAGGTGCAAAGCACATCCGGCATTGTGGACTTTTAAGTATAAGACACAGCAAGTGAAAAAATGCTATGAAGAATTTGTTGAAGTTCTTGTTGGTTACAGAGAGTATCACAAATTTCTTAGAGATCAAGCTAAACAGCTTGCAGAAGACATAGAAAATGGTTATGCTAAAGCTGTAGAAGACAAGTTCAAAGGTAAGAAAAAACCAGATATTCCTTGCAATGATGGTTCACCAGAAGTAATTGGAAGAAACGGCAGAAACTATAGGTATCAAGATGTTATAGACGATATGATACCAGAAGATTGTATAAGTATAAGGATGAAAAACAACAGTGGTTGGACAGATTTTTATAGCCCTGAAAAAGCAAAACAGATGATAAAAAAGTATAAACTATCATCTAAAAGAAGAGGTTTGGCTAAAGAGCCAGAATGAAAGGAGTTATTATTATGAGAAAAAGATCAGAGATCAACAGAAGTTCCGGCGGAGTAAAGCCGAAGTATCCTACAAACGGAGTTTTATATTTTGAGATTTCAGGATACGTGCAGAAAGTAAAAGCATATCCAAAGGGAAAGTGTGATTATGTCACTTTTAAGATCGAGGATACAGATATTAGAAAAGACTATTATCAGGATGTATCTGTTAAGATTCCTCATGCACTTGATGTGCTCGTTTTAGAGGGAGATCACATTTGGGTTTCCGGTGCTATTACAAGTTTTTGGCTTGAAGATGCTAACCGGATGCTTTTAGAGTTAGTTGCAGAAGAAGTAGAGGACGCAGATCAAGGTGCTTTACCAAGCAAGTCAGCACCATCAGACGAAGAGCCGATTTAAGGAGTGATAATGATGTTAAATATGGATTCCATAATAGAATTTGCGGAGATGCTTGCTTTAGCGGAAAAGGAGTGTAATGGATTGGTTGCTGTAGATGTTAGATGGGGAGAAATTTATAAAAAGATACATGTACTTGGACTTGAAGATATGTTGGAAGAGGTGAATAAAGATGGCAAAGAAAAATAATATTTTTAGTACATCAGGTGAATATAAGTCAGAGTATTATGGTAGAGGATATAAGTCATGGTCTGGTAAAACTGCCCATAAAAAGATCAAAGAACTTATGGATGAACTTGGTGATTCCGATAAGCAAAAGGTTAGAAACTACCTAGAAGATATGGGTGAAAATTACGAGCGACCTGATAAATGGGCTATGTACAAGGTAGTAAGAGATATCGGTCAAGGTAAGCCAGTTGATGAAGTGCTTGGAGCATCATCCATACAGCCTACTATAACTGATCTTCCGCTTTCTCCATTTTAAGGGGTGATCCCTGTGTTTGACTTTACACCGATCAAAACAGCTAGACCAGCAAAATACAAAGATTTCAAAGTGATGAGAGATTGGCTTTGCGTTTTTTGTGATATTTATACCTCAAAGTGGTCTATATGGATGTCAAACGGAGACAGAAAAGATGATTTAACAACAGAATATATCATAAAATGGCTACAGTATATTGCATATAATAAAAATAAACGTACAAAAACAAACGCAAAAATTATATTATACATAAATGACATAGACAAACTTCAAGTTTTTGGTGATATAGAGACAACTGTACAATATACAGATTTACTAGGTGATACAAAGTCAAAAAAAGTAAAAGAGATTGAGTTGACAGATTTCCTTGTGAGGGATGCAGAACCCCTCACTAAAGAAACTATACGATCACTTGATGAAATGATAGATATTATATCATCATATGGTTTAGAGCCATACAGACTAAAGTTGACGCAAGCATCTAATGCAAAGTTAGATTTTTTTAGACCTATATCTAAAGAGTGTTGGCAAGACGTTGTAAAAAATGATAGGTACATAAATAAACTCACAACGTATAGAGATATAACAGCAGGAACCGCTGCCGGATTTCTTAGAGTTGAGCCTGAAACAACGTATAAGATTTTATCAGATGTTTCATCATTTGACAAAAGTTCTGCATATCCGTCAAAATATGTGAACCTAGATATATTTCCAACAGGAAAAATCTATAAATGCAGAGAACACAAATTTTCAAAGTTGTCAGAGTTAATATCATCAGGTCAGTGGTTTCAGATAGTATTTAATGATGTTAAAATAAAGGAATTTGATTTTCTGTTTAAGTCAAAATACTTTAATTCTTATGGTATAAACTGCATTGAGTTTGCTTATGCTCAAAGGATGCCGACCATTTATAAAGCATTAACAGATGCACTTAATAGATTAGACTGGACTCTTTATTTTTCAGATGATCAAGGATATCTTTTAGATTCTGTAAGATATAGAATTGTTGAATTTTACGAGAAAAAGTCAATCGCATCTACAAAAAGTGAACGAACACAGTACAAAATGAAGATTGATATGCTTTATGGGAAGTCGATAGAAAGGGATTTCTTTACTACAGATAAGGATGTTAGAAACAAATATTTCAGAAAGGGATATAATTATCTGCTACCACATTGGGCAAGATTGGTTGTTTCATCTACAAAACTTGAAGTTTTTGATGCTTATATGGATGATTCCTATTCATTTTCGGCAGACACAGACAGTGTAAAATCGACAAATGACTTAGAGACATTAGAACATATGTTCTTTGAAAGAAACAAGATCATATTTGATAAAAATGAAAAAGCCGGATTTTCAGGATGTAAAATAGGAACATGGGCGCATGAGTACACTGCTGATCGGTTTGTTCAGTTTTGCCCTAAACAGTATATATATGATGTAAATGGAGAAATAACGTATAAATTAGCAGGGTATTCTAAAGATGATATAGAAGATGCTTTAATTTCATGCGACTGTGATCCTATTGAATATCTTATACAAAATCCAGAAATGATGGTTACACAAGGTATACAGTATGACTGTAAAACGGATACTTTTTCAAAAGTAAAAAAATTGGTTAGGTTAGGTGATATGGATGAGTGAAAAGAAAAAGTTAGTATTAGAAGATATGCACTCACTTTTCGATATGAAAGTTGGAAAGTTTGATGTTAGAAAGTTAGTAAAGGCTTTCCCTGACGCACGATATTACTTTATAGTTGGAAAGCGTGGTTGTGGAAAAACGTGGTCTACTATGAGAAAGTGTGTAGATGATGTTATTGACGGAAATGGCGGTTGGGCTTATATTAGACGTTGGCGTGAGGGTATCAATGCAAAAGCCATGAATAAGTTAATGGGACCTCATAATCGTGATATGGATTTCCTTACAAATGGTGAGTGGAATGATATCTCATATTATAATGGTGTATGGACATTTGATTATTGGGGCGAAAAAGAGCATCGTGATGGATCAGTAACTACTGAAAGATTGCGTAAAGATCGTTTGCCATGTGGTTTTGCATTTGCACTTAACACATACAACCAAGCAAAAGGCCCTGACTATTTTAATGAGATTAACGGTTGTGCTAACATCGTTCTCGATGAGGTTATTGAACCACAGGGAAAGTATATTGATAGTGAGTGGAAAGCATGGAATAACATGATTTCAACCTGTATCCGTGAAGAATGGAAGAAAGACACAAAGATATTCTTACTTGCTAACCCTCTATCACTATACATGAATCCGATCATGCGAAACATGGGCATCACTAAAAAGATGATGTTGACACCAGGTGTTACAGAAATTAGATATCCTGCAAAGCACGGCGATAAAGAGATGTCATGCGTTTTTGTTTATCTAGGACCAGAAGATGATCTTGGACTTGATGCTACAAGTGCAGACAAGTTGGCATCGCAGATGATTGAAGATAGATTCTTTGCATTCCAAAACAGCAAAGGTATCACAGGTGCAATCACTGGTGATGGTTGGGAGTTTGAAGATGCTTGCCTTATGCCACCAGGTCTTTATGACGATTCCGAAGTTGTATACAATCTTTATATGGTTACGGAAGATGATATACTAAACGTACAACTTATGAACAAGTACCAAAACGGATTGTACTATCTATTCGTATATCCGGCACGTAAAGTACCAGAGAAAGAGTATTACATGACATTAGCACCAGTACCAGATACATATGCTATTGTAGGCTCTAATACAGGACATCCGATAACAAAGGTATATAATGACATTTTCAGAACCGGACAAGTATATTATTCTGATCTTGCAACCGCAGATTGTTTTCATGCATTCTTAAAAGCCGCACAGAAAGTCAATCCATAATATGATATAGCCCTAGGACGCTCTACAATGCGATTCTAGGGCTGTTTCTATTATCCTTAGTATCAGATACCACACAAAAGAAACCCACCTTAAAACGCATTCTGGACGCTCTCATGACTATACTATATTTAACACTTAAAATATAATATAACATAATTGTTCCACGTGGAACATTTTATAAAACACAAATTGTTCCACGTGGAACATTTACATGTAAAAAGTTAAATTCTACGTATACGTAACACACCCCACGCAGGCGGCGTACCACCAACACGCACCGACACTACACTACCGTTACGGTCGGGCGGTTGGGGTACCCCCGTGCCGCCGCCTGACGGGGGTGTCGCCCGTATACGGG
>RHMF01000906.1_pt1 | contig 13296 bp, 11 predicted proteins | sample 5365151 | NCBI WGS metagenome assembly RHMF01 (sample SAMN10266501, study PRJNA497801) | feces metagenome | isolation source: feces | host: Bos taurus | place: China: Prairie of Fairy Mountain | collected 2017-08-14 | reverse complement strand
AAGGCTGTTCATTGCATCCATAGCATATTGCTTGCCTGCGTCTATCGCGGCCATATCCTTGTCATTAAGTTCAAGACCCATCAGTTCGTAGATATTCTTCGCCTTGTTATCCTTTGCGAATTGCTGGGCGTTGGCTTGCATTTGCGCGGCAATCTCTTGTCTGCGCTGTGGTGAGGTGGCGGGATTGGCGGTCTCGCGTTCAAGGGCGGCTCTGCTTTGGTCGTAGTTGAAGCGGAGTTGCTGCCTGCGGCTCGGACTGACTGCTCTTGCGGCAAACTGCAAGCGAGCCATAGTTGAACTATGTGCGCCAGCCGCATTGTAGTACTCAAAGTTGAGGGCGGCTTGTCGCGTATCGTACTTGCGTATAAGCAACTCTCGCTCGCGCAGATATTTCTCTTGTCGCTCCAGTTCATCTTTATCGCCAGCATCTATGAGGTCTTGGCGAAGTTTATATGTGTTCTCTAATGCTTTGAGTTCACTATTCTGCTCGGCCTCAATAATGCGCTGCCGATACTCAAACGCAGCTTTGAGGGATTGCCCTGCCATACCCTCCATTGCCAGCCGTTGCATACGCGCCTCAAACGCGGCTTGCTGTGCGGCATACTCTGTACGCGCATTAGCGGTATCTACACCGCCCCTTGTGCGCATATTGCCAATGGTGGCATCTATAAGTTCGTAAAGTCCTTTTAGACTTTCCTCTTGCTGTTTCGTCAGCTTGAACTTTTTGGGATTGGAGAGCCAGTTCTTTATGCGGCCACGCATATTCTCCATTGAGTTGATAGACTTTTGTACCTTGTCCTCAATGATGCTTATTTTCTTGTCAATGCCGCCCTCGCCCATAAGAGCCGTTTCGCTCTCGGAGAGTGCTTGATTGACATCGCGTATCATTTGCTCAATGTCCTTTGTTATATCGCGCGGATCGCGACCATGTCTGCCGGTCTTGCCTTTGGCTTCGCGGGCGTGATGGGGGTCGCCCAGGATGTCGGCAGCGAGCTTGTCAAATGTTGCGCTCATATTGGTAAATTGCTGTGCGTTGGCTTCCGCAGTGCGCATTTCAGCACCCGCATCTTTGAGCATAGCTGCTGCCGCCATATCAGCGTTCATGCCACTTGCGCCCAAACCGAGTTTCTGCCACCAACTCAAATCTGCGCCAGTGCCAGTCTTGCGGCTGTTCTCAACTTGTATCTTAAATGCTTTCTCGTACTCTTTTTGGGCGAGTGTTGCCGCAGCCGCCGCCTTTGCCCTGTACTCAAAGCCCTTTATGACATTGGCGGTGTTATTGACGAAGAAGTCCTCCGCACTGCTTACATCTTTGACTTTGGTCGTGAGTTGTTCAAGTTCGGTCTTATGCTGCTTTATCCACTTGACGCGCTCTTTCTCGCTTGATGTATTCTTCCATTCGGCTTGCAGTCGCTTGTAGGCCACCATATTCTTACCAAACTCCGTTCCGCTCTCTGCCATTTCTTTGTTCATCGCATCAATGGCTTCGGTGTACGACATTACGGCCTTTCTGCCAGTAAAGAGTTTGCCTACCCAATCAATTATCGCCGTGCCAAATTTGGTAAGCAGAAAAATACCCATTACCATTGCCGTCTGCCACGACAATACGGCATTGGTTATCTGCTTGAACACGCTCGTTGTCGGCTTGCCCTCGGCTTGCAATTTCTTATTTTCCTCCCTCACTCTGCCTATCTCATCTGCCACAATAGGTAGGTTGTTTGATATGGCGAGAAAGAAAGTCTGCATAGACATTGCGGCATTTGGTATTTCTCGCATTACTTGGAACACGGAGAAACGCAAGCCATCCCACGACTTTGCGTAGTTACCTACGGAAAGGGTGTGTTTGCCAGTAGCCTCTTGCAGTTTTATCATCTGCGCATAAACGGCTTTCGCGGCCTCCTCCATCTTGCGCTTGGCGGCTGCATCTTTCTCCGTTGCCTCGCCCATAGCGTTCAAGCGCATTTTGAGTATGTCATAGACAGCCGCCAGTCGGTTATAACTACCGACTGCGGAACTATCGCGCCTCGCTTTGGCCTCTTGCAGTTTGATGGATTTCTGCAATTCAAGGTTGTATGCTTTTATCTGCCCTGCGGTGTCCGCAATCTGCTTGCGGATGTCGCCACCCTCCGTACTCTTGCGCTGCGCCTCGCCCATCTGCTGATATTGCAGTTTGAGTTTGGCGAGAGTGGCGGAGAGTTGGTTATAGCTGCCCTCCTCCGACAATACGATACGCGCTGAAAGGGCATTGAGTTGGTTTTGCTCTTTCAGTTTGGCATTGAACGCGGCAATCGTTTCTGCCGTTTCGCTCTGCGCTTTGGAGAGCCGTTTCATTGCTTGCTCCAGTTCGTCTGCTTTCTTTGCGCCCTCGGTTATGGCCGCGCTACCCTCTTTGGTAGCACCCGATACATTCTGTAATCCCTCGCGCAAAGTCTTTGCCTCGTTTACAATATCGCTCTGCATCTGCGCATAGGTCTTTTGCAATTCCTGCAACTGCGCAATAAGGTCAGTGATGGAACTGTCGGGGATAACGAGGTCGGAATATTTTATCGGGTTTCCCATGGTGGTGTGTTATTTCTTTTTTAGTGCTTTTTGTTGTGCTTTCTGCTGCTCTTTGAGTAGTTCGAGTGCGGAGTAGTACTCTGCAACCGTCATGCCCTTTGCATCAGCGTGTAAGTTCTGGCTTATGATGTGGCAGGTAGAGAGATACGATTTGTCGTGCCTTACCTCTGCGTTATCCAGTCCACTAAACTTGCGTGTCGGGGCAAAGGTTATGAGCCTGTCGGCCATTATGCGCTCTTGCTCACTCTCCTTGCCGTTGATTATGTTGTCAAGCTGCACGAGCGACCTTTTGAGAAGCAGGTCGTAATACTCTTTGCTGCTTGCCGTTTCAAAGAACGATGGGAAGTACGCGGACAACTCCGCGTCTATTTTTTTTTTGACATCTTCCAGCGTTTGGGAGATGTCCGTTATCTTTTCGTCTTTCAGCCGCTCGACGATTTGTTTCAGTCCGTCATCGGAAATGTCGGCCACTTCCTCTCCGTCTATGCTCTTTACAAGGGCGGCAAAGGAGAGCAACTTCGGGTTTAAGCCAATCTGCACCATATAGATAGACTGGCGCATATTCTCTATCTCCTTGCCAAACTCCTCTATCTTCTCTTGTCTGACGAGAGCCATTATTCGCGCGAGGTGCTTATCCACATCTTCTATCGTGCCACCGATGCCGCTATCTACAAGCAACATCTTGTTGTACTTGTGAAAACGCTCCATGCTCAATTCCTCTATGGAGTTGAACATGACTACGGTGTGGTTGGTAAGTTTGACTTCTACCATAGCATCTTGCGTGTTATAGGCGTGGCTACAAAGGGAGCAAGCAACAGCATTGCGCCATCATTGAGTGCAAGGACAATGCACAACACCACTATGACATTAGTCCACCACGAAAGGCAGAACTGGCATTGCGCCATTTCGCTGAAAAAGGCATTGCCGTTTACGGCCAGCCACTCTATCGCGCCCTGCTTGTTAAGCAACAGCAATATCCATGCGGATATGAGTGCTATTATCGCGGTCAGTATTGCAAAGTCTAATAAGGCCATTTTCTCGCTCCTCCAGTTTCGTAACAATCTTGTCTTATTGAGTAGTCACACACAAAGCGGAAGCCGCAGTAAGGGTATGTGAGATACTGGTTTTCCACTTCGTCAAGGGTAAAGCCCGAAAAAACGGCCTCTGGTCGCTCGAAAATGCTGCGGACTTGCAGATGTCCGTCAAAGACATTTAAATTCGTCAGAACGCCTAAAATCGCGTTTCTCGCGGCTTCTTTGCTCCAAGTGTTAGACAGCGAGCGTTGGTCGAGCCATACAACGAGCGAACAAACACCGCTCACACGCGCAGGTCTGCCAGGCGCACTCTCTACACTTTGGTTGTCCTCTACGGTAAAGAATGAATAGTTGCCCTTGCGGTCGTCAGGCAGCAAGTTCTCATAGTCCTCGCCATCCATAAACCAAGCGGGAATGAATGTCTGCTCAAACTTCTCGGTGCGCGTTGCTATGCGCTCCGCTTTGCCGTAAGCCAAATCGAGCCAGTCCAATCCTTCTATCAATGCTTGCTGTGCATCGTTGAACAGCCGCTCTATCAATACGGGGCAATCTCTCGTTATCGCGTGTTTGTATGGTTTCATTATTCGCTGTAAAGGATGTTTATATCTTCAAGCAAAGTTTCCTTTATGCTTTCGGATAGTTCGTTTCTCGCTTGCTCCGTCAAGCCGAAGATGTCAAGGCCGTATTTTTGTGTCAAGTCGGGTGCTTTCCAGTCGCGCGAGGTTATCTCAAAATTGTCATCGTTATAGTTGATGTCGAAAGCATCATAGAAATGCCCCTCGTCCAACAAGGTTACGCGGTCATAAGGCTGTCGCTTGGACTTTTTCCATCGCACCGTATTTGGCTTGTATGGCGGTGTTATCTGCCTGCCCTCGCTGTCGCGGCCACTATACAACTGCTCGCGGTTGGCCTCCAACACTTCTCTCTCATGCACCACTATGGCAGCGCGTATGAGCGTTCCGTCGTTAAGTGCGGTGTTGAGCCTGTCGGTGCGCTCCAGCAAAGAGGTAATATCATCTATGCCGCCACCCATTACACTTGCGTGTAGCGTATGCCTCGGTTATTGCAGGCGAGGCAAAGGTTGTCTATGCCCTGGGTGCTTACCTCTATTGACTTGTAGGCCGCATTGAGGCGAGCGAGCAAGCCGGTAGGCCGACCCTGCGTATCTCCGTCAAGTTCGTAACGCAACTCTGCGCGACTTGCATTGAGTTGGTTGCGGTTTACGCGGACTTCGGGGTTGAGCGTCAGTCGGCGCAAGATGTCGGATGCCACCTCCAACTGAATGACATTGGCAAAGACATTCTTTTGCGCCACCAGGAAATCGGTGAGGTCGCACCCTGCCTCTACCACGAAGTTGAAGCCGTAGGAGAGGGTTGGCTCAAAGGTCATATCATCGGGCATCGGGCATTGCGGATTGTCCGACCATTCCTCGGTGGTGACTGCGGCAAACGGCCTTACGGTAATAAGCCGCTCCAATGCTTTCCACGCAGTAGGATTGCCCTTGTTGCAAGTGCCACAAGGCTCACGCGACCAATCGCGCCCTGCGTTTATGGCTCGCATATATTCGGGCAACGCATCCTGGTGGTAGCAAAGGTAATACTCGCCCTCCAAGCCAGTCTGCTTGCAAGGATTGGTGAGGAATAGGTCTTGCGGCTCTATCCACACAAAGCCAGTGGCCGTACCGTCAATTTCCACATCGAATGTGCGCAACGGCTCAAACTGCGAGGAATGGAATAGGTGCAACCTAACCGTTCCCGTCGCTCCGGCCATCTGCAAGGCAATCTTGTTTATCTTGACGGTCACGCCTACGCCACGCAGCAAATGGAAAACGAAGCCTACCAAATTGCCGTTAGGCAGAATGGTGTTGGTGATGCGGTTGGGGCTGTTCACTAACGCCTCGCTACGCATAAGGGGTGTCGTTTCCTTGTTTCCCTGCTTTGCAACAATAAATCTCTGCACCGCCCTTGCAATACCGGCCTCCGTAAGTTCTGCGAGATAGTCGCTCAATGTGTTATACACGCGCCATCCGCTCTCGCTTGCTTCGGGGGAAACACCTACGGTAGGACTGACAGCCATATACACGCGGTTGCCGTACTTGCGTATGTCGCCCTCGGCATACTCGCCCTCTACATCCCAATCGGGGTACTTGACATCGTAGTCTATCGGCTTGACGGCATCAATATTCTGCAATGTCAGCATTGGGTGAGCGTCTTGGAAGTACATACCGCTTTGGGTGACGGTAAGGCTGCTCTCTATCTGGGCGGCAGGGTCGTATGACTGCCTCCATCCGATGAGGGGCTTAAAGGCTTGTATGAGTTCAGTCAATCGTAGCATGGTGTTTTGGATGTTGGTATTTGAAAGGGGAGAGGCCGGAGGTCGAGCCAGCCGACCCCTCCCCAAAATCAGACGGTGAAGAAGAAATGATTAACGCATTAAGCGGAAACTTCCTTTGTGTTCACAGGGCTGTCGGTGGTGTTGCCTACCACTACGGTGAGCGGAGTGGTGGTGTCAATGGTCTGTGCGGCAGCAGCCACAACATTGACATCCTGGGCGGCGGCAGTACCGGCAGCAGGAGTGGCAATCTGCACCTTGACAATCGGGTTGGCGATAGTGCTGGGTGCGGAGTTGTATGCGGTGATGAAGCATACATCAAGCGAGAAGCCGAAGTACTCGATGACATCGCACTTCATGTCGGCAACGGAGGTGTCGCCGCTCAAAGTGTCGGACACATCGGCCACTACTTTCTTGTAGTGAGTGCCAGCCTCCAGGCCGATAATCGGCAGCATTACGCGGCCAAACTCCTCGGCATCGGTGACCTTTGTCTCTGCGAGGGCAGCGCGGTCAATGCGAGAGAGAACGGCAACATTACCATCCTCAACAGCGTACAGCGTGCCGTACTTCTGTGAAGCGTTGGCGAGGTTGTTGGTGAAGTGGAATACCTTGTCGGCATACTCCAGCTGCTTGTTCTCCTCGTTGTAGAGACCCTTTTGGGCGAGCTTGCGCACGAGGCTGTCCACGCCAGCGTTACCGATGACATGGATCTGCCCCATGTAGTCGTTGGCGGACATGATGGGGTTGAGGTCTCCAAGTATCTCCTCACGATAGTTGTAGGGAACTTGGAGGGCATTGCCCGAAGCGGTGTAGATGAGGCTGTCACCAAACACCTGGGTCTTGTTGGCCTCCAGTGCGGCGATAGCTGCAGTGTCGAGGGTGGTGGCGAGCTTGCGCAGGATTTTCTCCATCTTCCTGTTCCAGTCGTGCTGGTAGGTGATGTAGTTGTTCAAGTGCAAGTTCGGGAACATACGGAAACCGGTGGCGTAAGTCACCCAAGTGAGGGTAACGAGCGCGGAGGTGTTGTCGTTGGCGGGGATGGTGCAAGAACGCTGGTTGGCGATAGTCACCTCGCCGTCATACGCGATAACGGGTATCTTAACGGTGTTACCGATGGAGGCGAAAGCCTTACGCTTTGTTTCCTCGTTGATGATGCTGTTGGGAGCATCGGTCTGCTTAACAAAGAAGTCGAGCGCACCGTAGTTCTGCTGGCGCGTCATATTCTTGTCGAAGCGCGGGTTAAGCTGGATGAAGTCCAGCATTTTGGTTGCAATAAGAGACATTGTTGTAATGTTTTTGAGTGTTGATTACTTGCAAGCGTCCCTACTTGCGGTTAGCGTGTTCGACTACTGAATGTGGCGCGTTCCCTGCGGACAATCGGTAGTGTTGCCCTCCTTATTGGAGGGTCTTGTAAAGTTCGGCGTTTTCCTCCCTAATCTTCAACAGTCCATCGACAAACGCCTGCGTGCCTTTGGTAAGCCCTTGCTCCATAAGGGAGCGCATGGCGATTTCATCGGCTTCTACGCGCGTCTTGGCTGCGGAGAGTGAGGTGGATGCGCCTCCAGGTGGGGGTGGTGTTTTAGTGCCACCGCCGCTTGCTTGTCTGCCCTCGTCGAGAATACCGAGAGACTTCAACTGCTTGGAGAGTAACTCACCTGCGGTGAATGGTTTAAGTTGGTTCTCTGGGTTGTTCATCGTTGCGCCGTTCTCATCGCGGAATACGAGGGTGCGTTTTCCCTCTACATCCTGGTATTCGGGTCGCATACCCTTGACTGCTGCAATAGCGTTGTCTATAAGGGCTTTGACGGCTACTTCGGGCATACCAGCCTTTGTTTTCAGTGTTGCGAGAGCGTCTTTGAGGTCGCGGTCTATCTCTAAACCTACCAATGCGGCCTTGTGGTCGTTCTCGGCCTTGTCGTACTTGGTCTGCAGATCGTTGAACGACTGCTTGGTTGCGGCCAGTTCAGCGACAATTTGGCCGTACTTGGTCTTAAGCTCCTTGTCGCCTGCGCCCTCTTCTATCTGCTTCTCTAACCTTTCCTTTTCTTTGGTAAGGTCGGCAACGGATGTCTTAAGGGTGTCATAGTCGGCAAACTTGCTCGTGTACTCCTGTACGGCTCTTTGCAGAAAGTCGGTGGTCTTTTCATTGCCGTTGTGGGCTACGCCGAGGGCGGAAGCGATCTTCTCGTCCAACTCGCGGTGTATCTCACCGAAACGGGTGTTAAATCGTGTGTTCTCGTCATTGGTCGAGAGCGTGACGAGCGCGTTTATCTGCTCCTCCGTCAAAGAGGAAAGTGCGCTCTGTGCGGTAATCAATTCTTTCGTCAGTGCCATAATATCTTAATGTTTGGTTGGGTCGTACAGTATTTCAAGGTTGTAGCCCTGTGCTACATAGGTGTCGTACACCACCCTCCAAATCTTCTGGTCGAACTTTTGGATAAATGGCTTCATAGTCGGCTTGCCCGTAATCGGGTCAAAAGAGTTCTTTAGGCTCATACGCACATGGTATAAGTCCTTTTCGTTGGCGGGGAAAGTGTAAGTTTCCTTGCCTTGTCTGCGAGCCTCCTCTATTGGGTCAATAGCGGGTGCGGCTGGCTCCGGCTGTTCTGCCTTTACTTCGGGAATATCGGGAGTAACGGGCGCGGGAGTAGGCGCGGCATCTGCCATAGCCTTTGGTTTAGGCTGTGACTGGCTCTTGGATTTGGTCTTGTTTGGCATAATCTTTGATTTTGTCGGTTAATATTTCTATCTTTCGCTCGTATGGTATTGCGGATGCAAACTCTATGATGTTCATGTTCTCGCGCTCAAACTTGTCAATATAAGAGGCAAAGTTCAGTTTCATCATAAAGGTTGTAAGGTCTATCACTCCGTCTTTGAGCAAATCTTTCGCCTCGTTGACGGACTGGAGGCGAAGCGGCTCTAAATCGTTCAGTATGAGTGCGCGTTGCAACTCGATAGGATTGGTCTTATGCTCCGTTTCGATGATGGACTTGCGCAAAGTGTCAAGCTCGGAAACGCTTGCACCGGCCTCTTTCCTTGCGCGGTATAGCTTCGTCAAGCTCTCTACCGACTGCGTGAAGAAGTCCGTACCGTAGGAAATGGAGCAACCAAAGTAATTGTCAGTGCCGTATCGCAAGCGGCAGCAAGTGTCATCGACGAACTTCTGCGCCGTTTCAAAAATAATCTTGACATCTTTGAGTATCGTACCCTGGCTCTCAAACTGCGCATTGACTTGGCTCTCGTTTACGGCAGTTTCGTTCAGTAGGTTGGTGTCAAGGCCGACAACGGATGTGATAATCTCGTCTTTGAGCCTCTTTACCTCCTCCATGTTCCATTCCAAAGACTTTTTGTCTATGGTCTTGATGCCTACGGGGTCGCGCAGGTCGGGCTGGCCGTTTGTTTCGTCGGGTATAGGCACTTGCAACAGCGTACCCGCGCCAGTGAGCCGATGTTGGTTGCACTTCGGACACAAGCGGGGTAGGCCGTTCTCGTTCAGTAGGTTTATGCCCTCTCTGTTTTTGAGAACGCCATGAGAGCAATGGTTGCCCTCCTCGTCCTCATAGTCGCAGTCCTGCTCAAACGCCCAATAGATAGGATATGAGCCATAGAGGTCGAGGTGCTGCTTGGAGGTGTCCTTGAACAGGAACTCGTCCAATTTTGCAAGCACCTTGCTCAACGGGCTTTTCTTTACATCGGGCGTGGACAGCGAGAGAGGGGCGGACACGAAGAAGCGGGCGGGACAGTAACCCAAGTCATGCTCCGACTTGGTGTCAAGTCGTCCTATATTGCCCTTTTCCTCTTGATACACTCGGTAGGAGGTATCGTCAATGACCGCAATCTTATTGTCGGGCTGCTTGAAGATAAGGTACTCCAATTCGCCATTCTCGTGCGCCACAAAGTCTATCACATCCTCTATGCGGAGGAAATAGAAATAGGGCTGCGGGTAGCGGTCAGTCGGGTCTTGCGACTTTGGCAGGTCGCAGACGATAATTGAATTTACGTCAGTCTTAAACCACTCCCAAGCCGTACCTCGCCACACATTGGGCTCGTGCAGATGGGTCTGGCGATACCACTCCCAGTCATCGTCAAGCTCGGTAGAGGTAAACTGATAGTTGAAAGCGAGGTTTCGCCCGTCAAATATCTTGCTCAACTTCTCAAAGCAAATGGCGGTGATGTTGGTGGTGGCGAGGGGGTAACGCAGCAACTCGCAGAAAGTCTGAAACTTGTCGTGCGGCAGCATCTTCTCTACATGAGCAAGAAACTCGCTCAACGGCTGCGTCCACTGGTAGCGCGTCTGGATGTCGGTGTGGAACTTTATGCGATTTTGGTGATGTATCGCAAGTTCTTTAGTCCTCCTTATCCTCGGCTTTGCTATCAGCTTTCTTATTTTTTCGGCGGATAGTGGCATCTTTGTACTCGTAATTATCGTCTGCAAGTTCGAAAGCGGAGTAGGGTAGGCAAAGTAAGAACTCTGCCTGCTCTACTGTATGCTCCGAAATCTGCTTGGTGTCTTTGGCTCGTAGCTTAATCATGGCTTATGTGCTTTTAGCTGGCGAATACATCCAGTGCGGTGAGTGGGTTGTAGCCGCTCGGCTTAACAACCACGAAGTTGTCAGACCACTGCGGGCGGAAACTCCAGGAGATAGTGTTGCTGTCGGGTGCTTCAAAACCGCCAAAGGTCTTGTCGCCGACAAACAGCAACTCAACGGGGATGGGGGCGACATCGCAGCCGGTCTCGCCGTACTCGGCCACGCCGTTGATACCGCCAATCTGTCCGTTCTCGTTTACGAGATAAACGCCCAGGTTGTGAGCCTTTGCCTCGCCCATGAGAGCCTTGATGTTCTTGATGACGCTCTGCTTCTGCGAGCGTATCTGTGCGGAGAAAGTGCTGGGGTTAGCACCAACGAGCGTTTCGATACCATTGAGGCTGTCGTTGCCGCCGCCGCTTGTGCGAGCGTCGCCTGCCTCGGAGGTCGGGGCTTCGATGTACGGAGTTACAACTATCTTCTGCGAGGTGGTAACGGACAGTAGGGTCTGCACTCCCGACAACACATTGATGTCGAGGTGTACGGATGTGGCACTGCCAGATGTGGCAGCAAAGCCGTTAGGCTCGTTGCTGTCAGTCCTCAATCTCTGAAAGATGAGTTTCTGTATCTGCCCGAAGTCCTCTGCGCACTTCTGCTGCGCGATGGTCGTAAGCTGTGCCGCAGCAGGGCATTGTGTAGTAATCATGTGTGCTGTGATTTTTTGTGTTAGACTATTAAAAACATTCTCTTATTTGTGCGTCCCTACACAAAAAATTACTCTCCGACCGCGAAATTACAAAAAAGTCCGTTAAACGGACAAGGAAAATGCGAAAAAAATTATTTTTCTGCATAATTTTCACTAATTTGCGACCGTTATACCTCTCCTTTCGTGTCCGTATGGCCGAATATTGCCATCCATCAACTCTTTTTCGTATATCAATGTCAGACAGTCGGGTACATCGTCATGGTCGTTGGCCGAAAAGTCGCGCAGAAAGCGCATAATCGCGTTGTGTGCGCGTGGAAATCTGTCCTCCCACCCAAAAGGCATGACGATTAGGTTGTTTACATTGGCGGCGTTAGTCAGAATGCGGCTCTCCTTGTTTCCATGCTGCGTAAAAGGCCGCGTTTCGCACCTTACCTTGCGCCTGACTATCTTCTCAAACCCGCTACCGCCGCTATTTGCCTCTATCCACGCCCTCTGCGTTCCCTCGCGGTTTATCTGCGCAGGCACGATAACTTGCGTTACATCCATATTCTCGTCGGTTGCAATGATGTCAGTAACGAGGGCGAACAATATCGGCTCAAACCTCCGCTTATGCTCGTTGAAGAACTGCTGGTCGGACTTTCTTACCTCGTATGTGATGCTGACGGTGTCATCGCTGCCCTCGTCCGCCACATCGACGCAGCACCCCTTGCGAATAAGCTGGCCGTAGTCGTTTTTGTCTATGTAGGTCTTGAAGTCGTGGTACAGTCGGCTTTCGCCCGAACTTGGGTTGCCCTGGTGCAGGCACTCAAACTTGATAGGGTCGAGTTTGCGTACGGCCTCCAAACTCTCCAATGAGTGCATTTCCGGCCACAATGCCTGCCCTTTCTTTCTGCGGTCAAGCTGGTACGGGTCATCGGTCTTTATGGCTTGGAAGTTGAGCCTCGCCCAATCGCTTTCGCCCACATTGTCAAGGTCTTTCCACGTATGCACATCCACCACTTTCTCCGTCTGCTCCAGCATACCGACAATATCCTCCTCGTGCCACCTTGTAAACACAATCAACTCCTGGCTGTCATTGTGCAGTCGGGTGCGCACGACGGAAGTGTACCAGTCCCACGCGCCCTGCCTTACCACTGGCGAATTGGCCTCTTGGTAGCCGCTATATACATCGTCCAATATACTTATATCAATCGTCTTTGAAGTGAGGCTACCGCCCCTACCGACAGCCACCAAGAAGCCGTTAGCACCCAATGTCTCAAACAGCTTGTCCGTCTGCTTTGCCTTTTCGCCCCTCAAGTTGAAGCCCTCGGAGCGTAAGAGCCTTGTGTTGGGAAAAATCTTGCAGTACTCCGTAGATGTCATAATCCTTTGCACATCGCGCGAAAAACTCTCCGCGATAGTGGCCGAATAAGACGAAATGGAAATCTTGTTGCTCGGATTTAGCCCCAATAGGAAAGCGGGCAATATGCGGCTGCTGCCTTGCGTCTTTCCATGCTGCGGAGGCATCGACACAATCAACTTCTTTATCTTTCCATGTGCAAACTTGTCAAGCACCGTATAATAGACCTTGTGAAACGGCTTCAGTACAAACCGAGGCACGCAGGCAAAGGCAAAGGGTATCAACTCCTGCGCCGCTACCGCATCGCGCAACTCACGCGCCTTTGACAATGCCGCAATCAGCAAGTCTTTCTCCGTTATCTGCGTATAACTTACTCCCTCCGCCATAACCCTACAATGATAACTTTGCGGCCTTATACCACGCAAGATATATAAAAACTGCAAAAAGTAAACCGCACAAAATCGGGCTAAATTTTGCCAACAGCCAAACGAGAACTCCTGCCGCGATAGATATTAGGGCAAACACGCCATACAAGGCCAGCTTGACCCAAAACACACGCCACTTGCCCAATCGCTTCGCCCTCGCCCAATCAATCTTCAACTGCGTAGGGTACTCTATCAACGCCTCTTTCGGCTCAAAATACCACTTCTCCACTGCATCGCCCAATTCGGGGCATGGTATCTCAATGCACCTGCGCAACTCGCCCACACGATAGACATTTCTAACCCTGCCGTTACGCTTCTGCTTCTGCACCTTATACAAAAAGCCGAACATCCGCGTCTCACCCTTGCAGCACAACAC
>RHMF01000905.1_pt1 | contig 13299 bp, 14 predicted proteins | sample 5365151 | NCBI WGS metagenome assembly RHMF01 (sample SAMN10266501, study PRJNA497801) | feces metagenome | isolation source: feces | host: Bos taurus | place: China: Prairie of Fairy Mountain | collected 2017-08-14 | reverse complement strand
TTTGACCATCCCTCTGCCGCTTTATAGGCATCTACCGAGCCTTGTGGAACATATATCTTCAAATCAGCACTACAGTTAGTCAAAATTTCTTCTCCTACCTGTGGAGGCGTTGTCGGCATACAATATAGCTCGCCAAGGTTCGCACAATCGTAAAATACTCCTGCAGACATCTTTCGAACGCTACTTCCTATGGTAGCACGTTTAATACCTCTGCACTCCTGAAATGCTTGAGCCCCTATTTGCTCGATATTATCGGGAATAACCAACTCCTCTGGACCAATACAGCCGTTGAATAGAAAGTCAGTGATATACCTTATGCCTCTTGGAATGTTAAAGTTGACAAGATTCGCACAACCTGCAAATACAGAAGTTTCAATCCTTGTGATACTATTTGGGAGTTCAACACTCACAAGACTTACACAGTTTTTAAAGGCACTATCACCAAGCAGTTCAAGTGATGATGGAAACGATATACTTTCCAACGAGCTACACCCATTGAATGCCAGATAAGTGATACTTTTCAACTTCGAGGGGAGCACGATAGATTTCAGCGAAGTGCAGTTCGAAAAGGCTGCATTTCCAATCACCTCTACCGACTCAGGAATTTCAATTGTCTCGAGTTTATCACACGCAGTAAAGCACTTCATCGGTATCTCTGTAATCAAGTCTGATAGTTTTACCTTTGTTAGGTTATGACACATTGTAAATAATCCATAGTCGATACTCTCAACGCTATTCGGCAAAATGACCTCAACGAGCGACTCACACTCGGCAAAAACACGCAAGCCCACCACCTTCACACCGTTTGGAATAGCGAAATAATCAAGCTTATTACAACGATAAAAGGCCTCTGCACCAATACTTTGAAGTGTTTCAGGTAACGATACCTCCTCAAGCTCTTTACACTCCGAAAAGGCATAATCCGAAATTGTAGTTATACCATCAGGCAAATAGATGCTCTTGAGTCTATGAGTCATAGGATAACGCTCCTGGAAATTACCCACAGTGCTGACATCGCCACAAAACTCTATGACACCAACTCGCTCATAAGTATGCGACTTGATATCTACACCAAAACCATTGATGAACTTATCCTCGTATTCTGGCCTAAACTTCTTTCCATCTGTCGTGGTGTAATATATCTTGCGACTATCATCAGCATATTGCGTAATGGAGTATTCGATATAGATATTAGGTTTTTTCTCCGACACAATACGCACAGAACTGCAACGATTAACGCCATCGGTATTTTTATCAATCTCCAACATCACGCAGTCTGCATTATCGTCAATGCTACCACAACTAATCCACGACATAGCCTCCTCGCTAATCTCTACTCTGCACTTTGCACCTGAACGATACTCAATACGAAGCAATTGAGCATTAGGCATAACAACGATATCGGTTTCGGTTATGCTCTCTATTTTAGAATTTTTGGTTGGGCCATCAATATCATTATTGCACGACACAAAGGAGATAATAGATAGAATAAGAGATGTAAAACAGATTAACTTTTTCATACAACTTAGCACGATTGATTTCATTCTTTAGACAAAAGTAGCATATTTTATCAAATCACACAACTACTAAAAGCCATAAATGTAGAACAACGAGAAGAAAAGAGAGTTATATCTACCACTTTTTCGTGCTTAATTCTTGCTATGTTCATACTATTTTGTAACTTTGTCGCATCATACTAATCACAAATATGAAAGTAGTAAACACCGTTGCTGCCCTTAACGCAGCTTTGGCTGATTGCCCTAAGGAGGGTATCGGCTTTGTACCTACAATGGGTGCGCTTCACGCTGGCCACCGCTCGTTGGTTGAGCGAGCTCGTAAGGAGAATGATACTGTTGTAGTTAGTGTATTTGTTAACCCAACACAGTTCAACGATAAAAACGACCTTAAGAACTACCCTCGCACTCCAGAGGCCGACTGCGCTATCTTGGAGGCTGCGGGTGCGGATATTGTCTTTATGCCATCGGTGGAGGATATCTACCCAGAGCCAGACACCCGCGTCTTCGACTTCGGTCTTATCGACAAGGTTATGGAGGGCGCTACACGTCCTGGTCACTTCAATGGCGTAGCACAGGTTGTTAGCCGTTTGTTTGCCCTCGTGAACCCACGTCGCGCATACTTCGGCGAGAAGGACTTCCAGCAGATTGCAATCATCAAGGCTATGGTCGAGCAGCTTTCGATTGATGTTGACATCGTGGAGTGTGCTATCGTACGTGGCGAGGATGGTCTTGCGCTATCATCACGCAACGAGCTTCTCACACCAGAGCATCGCGCCGCAGCGCCACACATCTACGCTACTATCAAGCAGTGCGCCGAGAAGATGGCAACGATGACTCCTGCGGAGCTTACCGAGTGGGTAGTAAAGAGTATCGACGCTAACCCACTTTTGAAGACTATCTACTTCGAGGCTGTGGATGCAAAGACAATGCAGAAGGTAGAGGCGTGGAGCGACTCGGAGCGCATTCAGGGTTGCTGTGCTATTCAGGCTGGCGAGATTCGCCTTATCGACAACATTCGCATTAAGTAAACCGAAACTACCCAAACTATGTTTATAGAGAGAATGAAATCGAAGATTCACCGTGTACGTGTTACCGAGTCGAATCTTAACTATGTTGGCAGCATCACCATCGACGAGGATCTGATGGATGCCGCAGGCCTTATCGAGGGCGAGAAGGTGCAGATTGTGAACAACAACAATGGCGAGCGCATCGAGACCTACGTCATCAAGGGTGAACGTGGTAGCGGTTGCATCTGCCTCAATGGCGCTGCAGCACGCAAGACCGCTGTTGGCGACATCGTAATCATTATGGGTTACGGCTTTATGGACTTCGAGGAGGCAAAGACCTTCGTGCCTAAGGTTGTGTTCCCAGACGAGCAGACAAACCGACTATTATAGTCTGATATTCAGACAGATAGATTAAACCGAGCGAGGGGGGAGATTGAGGTCTACACCCCGCCTTTTCCGTTTAACACGCAAAGGAATAACAACTAAAATAATATTAACAAATGAAACAGATTTTTTCAATTCTTGCACTCGCACTGGTGACACTCTTTGTTGCTTGCGAGCCTCAGAATGCGGAGCAGGGTTTGGTAATCACCTCTGGCAAGCAGTATGATGTTGATGCAAATGGTGGCGACATATATGTCACCTACACAGGTTTTGATGCCGTAACCACAACTATCCTCGAGGGTAAGGAGGCTATCGCATCAATCAAGACTCCAGCAGCAGGCATCATCGTTGTTAACTTCAAGGTTAACACAACAGGCAATGCACGTAGCTCGGTTGTCGAGGTCGCTGCTGGAAATGGCGACTTCACCACACTTATTGTCTTCCGTCAGGCTGCTGGCTCAAACATTGGCGGCAATACGGATGCAACCTTCCGTGCAGATTGCCTCGATGGCTACTACTACGGTGAGAATTATGGCGAGGGTTCTGACCGTTTTGCCTTCTTCCTATCGGATCAGGGCCTAAACAATGGCGGTCAGGCATATCCTAATGGCACATACTATTACATCGACTGCTTCTCACCAGCCAACCACACAGCATCGCTTCCTCTTGGTACCTATACCTTTGATAGCTCGAACGATGGCTCAAATGGCGGCAAGGCATACTCTATTACAAATAACAGCCAGCTTATCCTTACTACAGATAACGTAGAGACATCGGAGTCGATAAAGATGACCGATGCTACGATGGTTGTGTCGGAGAACTCAATCACTCTTGTTGCAACAATCAACGGCAAGGTACATAAGGTGACCTTCGTTGGCGACCTTACGTTGGAGGATGTTAACGACGATGATTCGGGCGATGACAACAATGAGCAGGGCGAGGCACAGTCGACACTCGAGAGCGACCGCCACGTAACCTTCGAGGGCGAGCATCGTGCTAAGTGGGGTTACGAGGGCGACTACTGGCAGACAGGCTACTCTAACTACACTATCTATATTATGAATAAGTCGGGTGGCTACGTATATGGCGACACTCTTCAGTTCGACCTCGTTACCAACAATCAGTCTTCGGATGGTCAGTTTGCGGGTAAGTACACTATCTCCGATAAGCCTGGTAAGATGGTAATGGTTGCGGGCTTCACAAATAAGTATGCACAGGCCGTAGGTAGCTGGTTCTACGAGTATGGCGGTGGCTCGGCAAGTGGCTATAAGAACTATGCGATGATTAAGAGTGGTACAGCCGAATTCATCGACAATGGCGATGGCACCCACACCGTAATCCTCGACGGATACGACTTTAAGGGCAATAACATCACTTGCAACTGGACTGGTGTTATCGAGAAGGACTAACAAACGCTAATATATTATATATATAGGTATTATGAGAAATATTCTAAAATCACTGCTATTGATGTTTGCTATGGCAACTTTCGCAGTGGGTTGCAACAATAGCGACAAGGATGCTACCGCTACGCTTGAGATTCTACCCGTAGACACTACCGCATCATCTATCACCTTCGTAATCAACGTCGAGGCTGATGAGTGTGCATATATGCTCTACGACGGCGAGAATATCTCTGTCGATACGGTTTTGAACGAGGGTACAGCAACCGATGGTGGTGTTATCACTATCAAGGATCTTCAGCCAAAGACAAAGTATTACGTAGTTGCTGCTGCACGTTCGGGCAATAGCATTATTATGAAGCCTCTTATGATGGAGACCAAGGAGTCCAACGGAGGTGGTGGTAATGACGATAATAACGATGACCCATTCGAGCTTCCTGAAATTGATGGCGTGGAGAACATCGTAATCGAGAAGACGAAGGATGGCCGTTGGTATGAGGATTACAACTACTACGTAACCTTCGTGCGCGATAATGGCGACCGCATCATCTTGGATTTCTATACCCTTGATGAAACTATGAGCAGCTACTTCCCTTATGGTCAGTACACCTTCGCTACGAACTACCATCCTTACACCATCTTCACTGATACATCGGGTTATATTCCTGCGGGCAAGAGCGCCGATGGCGAGGGTTACAACTTCACCGATGGCTACGTTACTGTAGATGTTGCAAATGGTCAGTATGCAATCTATATGTTGCTTACCTACGTAGAGGATGGCACTTCGAAGAGCATTCAGGCATACTACAATGGTCCACTCTCTGGTGCATCTGTTCCAAAGGGCGATGACAATGGCTCGGAGGAGCTTATCGAGGTTTTGGAGGTTGGCTCTACATCGTTCCAGTTCCGCATCAATGCCGAGGAGGGGCAGTATTGGCGTTGCTCGGTTGTAGATAAGCGCACCTACGACCAGTATCAGTCAAACCCTGGTGCTTGGGTGGTTAACTACGGATTTATGCTTGAGGGCCCTCTCACCTTCAACTGGGAGAATGGTAAAATTTGTGAGCACGTACCTGGTCTTCAGATGAACGTAACATCTGCTACCGACTACCTTATCTTGGCGGCATTGATGGACTATAGTGATGGTCAGGAGAATAGCCTTCTCGGTGGCGTAGAGATTGTACAGGTACGCACCGAGGCCGAGGCCGAGGGTACTGGTAACGTAGAGGTTAATATCAACGAGGTAAACGTCAATGACGTAGTCTTCGACTGCATCTTTGGTGATGACGTATGGTGCTGCTATGTTGCGATGATGGAGACATCAAATCTTCAGGAGATTAAGGATGGTAAGTACGCTATGGCTGGCTATGCAAGCTATGAGGAGTGTATGCTATCTCTTATCCCAGGTCTTAGCCACGACTTTATGCGTCAGTTCCTCGAGTCGCAGTACAACTATAAGTGGGAATACCTTAACTACAACACCTCATACACTATGTGTATCAAGGTTATTGATATGAATAATGGCGCAACATTCATCGAGCTTGAGCCATTCACCACAAAGTAATAACATCGCTACGCACAAAAAAAACGAGGGTTTCGGCCCTCGTTTTTTTTATCCTATCCTTTGCAGTGATATTGCATAAAAAAAGATGCGAATGAGAACTCCTCGCCCTCCCTTCGCATCTTCTCTTTTTGGCAGTATAACTACCCTACTTGTTCGATTACTCGCTTACGAGAATACGACCACAATACTCACAAACGATAAGCTTCTTACCCTGACGGATATCCACCTGGCGCTGTGGAGGGATACGGTTGAAGCAACCACCACAAGCATCACGTGTTACGGTTACTACTGCAAGACCGTTACGCACATTGTTGCGGATGCTGTTGTAAGCAACCAAAAGACGCTCGTCGATAGGCTCCTTTGCCTTCTCTGCCTTTGCAGTAAGCTCTGCAATCTGCTGTGCAGTCTCTGCCTCGATAGAGTCAAGCTCCGCCTTCTTTGCCTTGTAGTCGATAGAACGCTCCTCGATAAGGGTATTAGTCTCGTCGATGATAGCCTTCTTCGCCTTAATCTGTGCGGTGTACTCCTTAAGACGCTTCTCAGCAAGCTCAATCTCAAGCTCCTGATACTCTATCTCCTTTGTGATGGCATCGTACTCGCGGTTGTTACGAACATTATTCTGCTGCTCCTTGTAGTTGCCAATCATAATGCGAGCCTGGTCAACCTCGCGCTTACGCTGACGAATCAACGAGTTAAGCTCCTCAATCTCTGCGTTGATATTCTCAATACGAGTGTTGAGACCAGCAAGCTCATCCTCAAGATCCTGAACCTCGAGAGGAAGCTCACCCTTAATCTTGTTAATCTCGTCGATAGCAGAGTCAATCTTCTGCAACTCATAAAGAGCCATAATCTTCTCCTGCATCGAGTAGTCAACATCGTTTGTCTTCTTCTGTGCCATATAGTAAATCTATTAGTTATTTATTCCTAGAATAAGTAGTGTATAGGGTTTCGCGAGCATACGCTCTTGCGAACGGCAAAGTTACACATTTTTTTTGATAATACATCATATAAGATGCGAATTGCACAAAATTCGCTCTCAAAATGTCCAATATCTGCAATAACCATACGATTTTCGCCCATCATAAAGTCGTTGTAACGCAAATCTGCGGTTATGTATAGGTCGGCCTCGGCAGCCAAAGCCTCATTAATAAGCGAGCGGCCAGCACCTGTGCATATCGCCACACGACGCACCATCATATCCTCCGAAGGGATATCGCTATAACGAATTGCACCAACATCGAAGATACTCTTCACACGCGACAAGAGCGCCTTAACATTCTCGGGGCGAGACAACACGCCTACCGCTCCATAGCCCACCGCAGGGTTATCACGGCGTGGCTCAAGCACCGTCATCGCATCGAGGCCAATCATCGAGCCCACCTGCCAACTCATTCCATTTACCGTACTATCGAGATTGGTGTGACAAGCATACAGCGCGATGCCGCTACGTATAGCACGCTCAACACAACGCTCCACATACGTTGCCGAGTTCAGACGCTTCAACGGAGCAAAGATTATCGGGTGGTGCGTGATGATAATATCACAACCCTCCTTCTCTGCCTCATCCAACACCTCCTCGGTAACATCCACCGCAAGGAGAGCCTTGTGTACCTCGTCATCAAGACGACCTACAACAAGGCCAGAATTATCATAGTCTGCCTGCAATGCCAAAGGTGCAAACTCCTCAATCGCAGCAGCTATATCTCTAATCTTCATCGTGTTATGAGTTTAGAATAGTGACTGCTCGTAGAATGGGAATAGCTCCTTCTCCTCGCTCTTCTTTGGCTTACGGCGACGTGCCACGCTCTGCTGCTCCTCGGTTGGCTCAACAACCTTACGTGGACGGCCTCGACGCTTTGGCTGTGGCTCCTCGGCTGGCTCCTCGGGAGCTGGTTCAGGTGTTGTTTCAGGAGTTGTTACACCCTCCACAACCTCAGCCTTTGCCTCGCTCTCCACATCCGAGATAAGCTCCGACATAGCCTCGATAGGCGCCTCATACTCCACTGGCGAGTTATCACCCAACGACTCACGCACCTCCAAAAGCATAGCACGAATATTCTGCAAACGCTCCAAGATTGAGACATCACGCTGCACACTCTTACCACGGCGCTTCATCGCCATATTCGCACCCTCGAGGGTCATACCCTTCTCCTTAACGAGGTGATATATAAGTTTCAAATTCTCAACATCCGAAGCGGTAAACATTCTATTACCCTTCTTATTCTTATGAGGTCGAATGCAGTCGAATTTCGACTCCCAATAGCGGATGAGTGATGCGTTTACATCAAACATCTCGGTTACCTCACCCATCGAATAAAGTAGCTTTGCCATATCTACACTTATTTATAAGTTTAATATTCTCAAATCCTTGGGATACATATTGTTACAACGTGCGCCAATACGCTTGATAAAACCTATGGCAACACCCTTGTAAGTAACAACATTCACACCCTCGCTAAACTGTTTAGCATCAATATCCTGTCTACGCAAGTAGTTTTGCGCATCCTCCAACGATAGCTCCACCTCCGTAACAACATCTCGATTGCGACCTACAAAGAGCGCCAACGAATGTTCGGGCTTCAGCGTACCCTTGAAAATCTGTCCTATAGCAACACCAGAGTATACCACCGAAAGTGACTCCGAGAGCTGTGTGACATCCTCCATCACCGCGCAATTATAGCCATACACTACATCACCCACACATCTGAAACTCATCGTCTTAGCATCATCCACCCAACGTGATACTTCAGCTAAATCCTTACTCTGCAACGTGGTAAATACCTTACGTCGTCCCTTTGGTGTACGGCGCTTTGCAACACCCTCGGCCTTACACGCCACAGCAGCAAAGAATCCCTCGCCACGTGCGCTATGAGGATAGAAATGGAAACACTGGAATGGGCCTATATCGCTACGTACAATACCCCACTTATCCTCCGTTTCGATTCTCTCCGTAGCTACAATCTCATCACCATACTCCTCCACAAGCCAACGCACAATGCCCTCATCCTCACAGTCGTTAAAAGTACAGGTGCTATATATAAGTTTACCTCCTGGGCGCAATGCTCGCCACGCCTCCGCGAGGATATCACGCTGACGCGCCACACACTGCTCCACAGATGCGGGTGTCCACTCCTCACGTGCCTCATCCATCTTGCGGAACATACCCTCGCCCGAGCAAGGAGCATCCACCGCAACAACATCAAACCACTGCTCGAAGGCTCCGATATGTTCAGGCTCGTTGCACGTAACAACAACATTTCCCATACCCCATCGCTGTACATTATCCGAGAGTGCCAATGTGCGACCACGATTTATATCATTCGCCACCACAAGGCCCTCGCGACCAACCAACGATGAATAGACCGTAGTCTTGCCTCCAGGCGCAGCACACATATCCAACACTCGTCCCCCCTCAAGGTTATCCTGACGAAGGATGTGTGCCACAAACTGCGACGAGGCCTCCTGCACGTAGTAAGCACCACCGTGCATCAACGGATCGAGCGTAAACTGTGGACGCTCGGCGAGGTATCGGCCATTTGGCGACCACCCTATTGCCTCACCCTCGAAGACCTCTGCGGGCTTGGCAGGGTTAACCCTTATCGACACCTCGGCAGGGGTATCAAGAGCCGAGAATAACCTCTCCGCCTCGTCACCCAGCATCTCACGCATCGAGCGTACAAACTCCTCTGGAAGTGGTCTTGCCATTGATTATCTAACATATTACTTTAACTACAACTGTCTCTTACCATTACACATCTCCTCCACCGAAGCACAGATACGGTCGATAATCTCGGGGTTAGCCACGAAATCATCAACATCTTTATCCACAACAAGCACACGGCCCTCGTAGATATTCTCTATCCAGTTGTTGTACTTCTCATTGAGACGGCTCAAGTAATCCTCATCGATATTCTGCTCATACTCCCTGCCGCGCATCTTAATCTGCGAGATAAGCGTAGGGACACTCGCCTTGAGGTATATCAACACATCTGGCTTTGGCAGAAGCGCCTGCTCGATATTAAACATCTTCATATAGGTATCGAAGTCGCGGCTCGCCATAAGTCCCATAGAGTGGAGATTGTCGGCAAAGATATGTGCATCCTCATAGATTGTTCTATCCTGCACGATATTATCCGCACCATCAGCCAACATCGTCAAAGTCTGCTGAATACGGCTTCCGAGGAACCATAACTGAAGGTGGAATGACCAACGTCCCATATCCTCATAAAAGTCGCTGATATAGGGATTTGCGATATCCTCGTAGTAAGGTTGTGCGCCATAACGCTTTGTAAGTATCTCGGTAAGCGTAGTTTTTCCGCTACCGATATTTCCTGCAATTGCTATGTACATAGTTAAGAGTTAGTGTTATATATTTTTCGATTTCATTCTTTAGTTGAAGAACTCCGCCACGCGCATCACCGAGTCGGGCATTGCAAAGACAACAACCCTATCGTAGGCATTAATCTGCGTCTCCTCCACCGCGATAAAGACTCTATCGCCACGCACCACGCCACCGATAATTGAGTCCTCGGGGAGTCCAAGGTCACAAACCTTATGCTTTGTAGCTGGAGAGTTTGGCTTCACGATAAACTCCATAACCTCCGCCTGACTACCCGTTAAGCACTTAATAGTCTGCACCTCGGTTGTCATCGTAAAGCGGAAGATATTCGACGCTGTAACGAGTTTCTTATTGATGATGGTATCCACACCGATACTTTCGGCAAGCGAGATGTAGTTGATATTCTCCACCTCGGCAATCACCTTCTTCACGCCCATACGCTTTGCCAACATCGCAGCGAGGATATTCGTTTCGCTACGTCCCGTAACGGCAACAAAGGCATCCATACCCGCAAGATCCTCCTCCATCATAGCCTCCGTATCACGGCCATCCTCGTTGATGATAAGCGTCTTATCGAGTCGCTCGGCAAGGCGGAAAGCCTTATCGGCATCATAGTCCACGAGCTTAATATTCACATCATTCTGCAGCTCGTTGGCGATACGCACACCGATACGTGAACCTCCAAGAATCATCATATTACGAATCTCTACCTCACGTCTTCCTGAAAGTTCCACAACCTTATGCGTAGCGTTATGACGCGAAATAGCGTAGACCATATCATCCTCCTCGAATCTATCCTCCGCAGTAGGGATAATCGTCCTAGCACCTCGCACGATAGCCACCACACGATACTCCAAATCCTCATCCTCATTATCGGCATCTATCACCGTACGGCCCAAAAGTGGCGAGGTAAGCTCCAAACGGAATGCCACCATCGAGAGTTTTCCGCCCGCAAAGTCCACATACTCGGTAGAGGATGTATGACCAAGAAGATTGATAACCTCGTGAGCTGCAATCTGCTCTGGATAAAAGAGATAGTCGATACCCATATCAATGAATACCTCTTTGCTATTAGGCTCGAGATACTCATTGCTATCGACACGTGCAATAGCCTTCTTGGCACCAAGTTGCTTTGCCATAACTGCCGAGAGGATGTTATCATTCTCCACCGAGCGCACTGCAATAAAGAGGTCACACTTTCGCACACCCGCGCGACGCAACACCGAGAACTGCGTTGTATCACCCTCTACGGTTACCACATCCACAAGGTTTCCCACCTCAACCAATGCTTTAGGATCAACATCCACAACTGTAAGTTCGTGACCATTACCACTGAGCATTTTCGAGAGGTGTGTACCCATATCTCCAGCACCTGCAATAACTATCTTCATACACTAAATAAGTGAATATAAAACAATTAAATAGAGCCTTTCATCTAACGACGAACTGCAACATTTGCAAATTACTCTGCAAATATATAAATTTGCACCGAAAAGCACAATATATTTTCACAATTTTGCATTATAAAAAATAAAAAAATATGTCGACAATATTAGTAACTATAATCGCTGCGGTGGCCGTTGTAGGCTTCTTCGCTTTGGCAATGTCACTGACCTACCTATTCAAGGGACACCACATTCAGTCGGAGATTTCGACAAATCCTAATATGCAGAAGATGGGCATCAAGTGCGCCGTGCAGGAGACTCGCGAGGATATGGGCCTAACGGACTGCGACACCGACAACATCTGCTCGGGCAACTGCGCAGGCTGCGATATCGACCATAGCGAAGCAACAAAATAACAAGTATTGATTATGGCAACAAACGAGAATAAAGATTGGCTTTGTCGCAATTGCAACAACCTTGTAAGCAGCAACTTATCGGTGTGTCCACACTGCAATGCTGATAAGCCAGAGGAGAACTACGAGCCAGTGCCCGAGGGTATTAACGAGATTGTGAAGCGCGACAACTACACTAACGCCACGCCACAACCAAAGGCAAAGTATATCTTCCGCGAGGCAGTGCTTGTTAACGCTGCCGACATCACCCTTATATTGGGACTCTTCCTCACCTTTGGAGCGTTGATTGCGCCACTTATCGTCGAGTTCCCCGTTCCCGCGCCAATGCTCTGGGCTATATGTGCCGCCATCCTTATCTTCGCCACTACGATGATTTCGTGGGCAATAATGAAGAATATTGCCGAGATATCGCGCCAGCTTCGTGAACGTGAGGAGCGCGAACAGCAATAACAAAAAAAGAATAGCGATGAGTCACCTCACCGCTATTTTTTTACTCGATAGCAATATGCTTCATCTCTGGAAGAGGCGTTGCGCCATCACGCTTTGGTAGCTTAATACGCAACACACCGTGGCTCATCTTCGCAGTAATCTTATCCCTATCGATAGAGTCAGGAAGATTGAAAATCTGTCGGAACGATGTCACGTAGAACTCACGACGAAGGTAGTGATGCTTCTCATCCTTCGAGCAATCGCTATCGCCACAACAAGGAGTGCCATCCTCGCGCTTATCCACCTCCTTATCCAAGCAGACAATCAACTGGTTATCGTTATTCAACTCAACCTTTAAATCATCCTTTGTCATACCTGGAGCAGCAATCTCGATTTTGAATTTCTTCTCCGTCTCGATGACGTTAATCTGCGGCGTAGTACCACGTTTTGCATAGAGTTCTGGCCACTGGTCGAAGAACATATCCCCGAACAAGCCTGGCAAACGATTTACTTTCTTTACTGGCATCATAATCTTATGGTTTTTAAAATTAAACACACCTCTACACTTGCAAAACCCAAGCCATTATCCTACGCCAAACAAGGAATATTTCATCCTAAAAAGTGCGACATATAATATAAAATATATGTATAAGGCTGATTTTTTGCACATTTTCAGTAAAAATGTTTGGTCGGATAAAAAATTGTATCTATATTTGCGCGCTGAAAAACCCAAAAGGGTTGAGCGTAATTAATTTTTAACCAATAAATTTTTATAGCAAATGGCTGTTAAAATTCGTTTGGCACGTCACGGTAAGAAGGGTTATGCTTTCTACCACATCGTTGCCGCAGATAGCAGAG
>RHMF01002534.1_pt1 | contig 13308 bp, 11 predicted proteins | sample 5365151 | NCBI WGS metagenome assembly RHMF01 (sample SAMN10266501, study PRJNA497801) | feces metagenome | isolation source: feces | host: Bos taurus | place: China: Prairie of Fairy Mountain | collected 2017-08-14 | reverse complement strand
GGCATAGTGAACCTCTTGCTCTTGGAATGATTGCCTTTGTAGCTGATACCAAAGAAGGTTTCGTCTGCTTCGACAATGCCACCCAGCATTCTGTTTTCCTGATCCTTCTGTAACACGCTTAATATCTTATGGCGCCAGGTAAAAGCAGTCTGAACACTGATTTTACAAACAGTGGCGCACTTCTTCAAAGAAGCCCGGTTGAGAAGCAAGTCAACATATGTTCTCCAAGTTTGAGGATCAGCATGGGTACGAGAGGTTACAGAGAAAGAATCAGCATAGAACACGGTGTTGCAGTTTTTGCACTTATACCGCTGCTTCCCGTTCTTGTCTTTGCCGTACTTGACAATTTTATCGCTGGAACACCGCCGGCAGCAATCACATTTTGCTGCCGGTGTATTCTCGTTGTTAGGAATGTTAAGCAGGCCAAGAATACGGTCAGAAAGAGACCGGAGATCTTCTTGGCTTAGCGCCTGGGCGGCAGAAAGAATATCATTTAAAGCAGCCATAACATAAACCTCATGCATGTTTTCTATCTACCTATATTATAGCCGATTGGCTACTATTTGTCAAGAGCAAATGCATAAAAATGCAGGAATACCAACGGTTTTCCTGCATTCTTAACATTATCAACTATAAACTTTAATAGAGCCCCTTGAGGGGAAGGGGGACCGCTTTAGCGGTGGATGAGGTGTCACCCAGTTATTTACACCTCATCAGTCACCTGCGGTGACAGCTTCTCCTCAAGGAGAAGCCTTCGCCTTACTTTAACTTGCTCATTGCTAAAAAATAATCTTCGTGATATAATGGAGAAAATTTACAAAAGGAGAAACACTATGGATTACAGCAAACTGCAAAACGGCAGTGATATTCGCGGCGTTGCCCTGGAGGGTATTGAAGGCCAGCATGTAAACCTGACAGAATCTGCCTGCCGGGACATCGGCAGAGGCTTTGCCCTGTGGCTGATGGAAAAGACCGGCAAGAAAGACCTGCGGGTTGCCGTTGGCCGGGACTCCCGCCTTTCCGGCCCTGTCCTTTCTTCCTGGCTCTGTGATGCAATGGTAAATGCAGGCTTGCAAGTCACCGATTTTGGTATGGCAAGTACCCCCGCTATGTTTATGGCCACCGTCACTGAAGGTTACACCTTTGACGGCACTGTGATGATCACCGCCAGCCACCTGCCCTTCAACCGGAACGGTTTTAAGTTCTTTACCTGCTCCGGTGGCTTGGAAAAAGAAGATATTAAGAAGATCCTTGCCTATGCAGGCTCTGATGCTTCTACCGGTATGCCCAAGGGCAGTCTGGCCCAGGGCGCATTTATGGATACATACGCAAAACTCCTGGCTGATAAGATTCGCGCCGCCACCGGTGAGGATAAGCCTTTGGATGGCTTCCGTATCGTGGTAGATGCCGGCAACGGTGCCGGAGGTTTCTATGCCGATAAGGTGCTAAAGCCCCTGGGCGCCAATACCGACGGCAGCCGTTACCTTGACCCTGACGGCAGTTTCCCCAACCATATTCCCAACCCGGAAGACAAAACCGCAATGGCAAGTATCACCGAAATGGTTGCCGAAACCAAGGCAGACCTGGGTATCATTTTTGATACCGATGTGGACCGGGCAGGTGCTGTGCTTTCTGATGGCAGTGAACTGAACAGAAACCGCATTATTGCGATGCTGGCTGCCATTTTGCTCCGGGAACATCCCGGCACCACCATTGTAACCGACTCCATCACCTCCACCGGCCTTGCCAAGTTTATCACCGAAAAGGGTGGCATTCACCATCGCTTCAAGCGGGGCTACCGGAATGTAATCAACGAGTCCATCCGCCTGAACGGCCTGGGACAGGATAGCCAACTGGCCATCGAAACTTCCGGTCACGGTGCGTTGAAAGAAAACTACTTCTTAGACGATGGCGCTTACCTGGTAACCAAGTTGCTTATTGAACTGGCTCGCGGCAAAAAGGAAGGCTACACTTTGGAAAGCCTGATCGCATCCCTGGAAGAACCGGAAGAAAGCGAAGAATTCCGTATGAACATCCTTTTAGAGGATTTCAAACCCTACGGCCAGCAGGTGATCGAAGAACTGACCGCCTATGCGCAAAACAAGGAAGGCTGGAGCCTTGCTCCCAGTAATTTCGAGGGTGTCCGGGTCAATCTGGATGAAGCACACGGTAACGGCTGGTTCCTGCTCCGTCTTTCCCTTCACGATCCCCTGCTCCCCCTGAACATCGAGAGCAACGAGATTGGCGGTGCCAAGAAGATCGCCAAGGAATTGGCTTCCTTCATCGCAAACTACGACAAACTGGATGCGCAAAAACTTCTGAACTATACTAAATAACAAAAAGGGCTGCTCAAAAATTGAGCAGCCTTTTTATTAGAAATTTGTTGCAAGATTTTCTATTTGCAAGTTGCTTTACTTTCATAAATATAGTACAATAAAGAAAATTCGACTTTTTTCGAGGAAAGCACTATGGCAAAGAAAGATACAAAACTAATATGGCTTCTGGGTGTTATTCTGGTGGCCGGTATCGTGGCAGGTTTTCTTGCAGACCCTTCTACGCAGGCCGCCTTTGTTCCCACCGGTGAATATAACATTCAAATTACCGAAATCTGCGCCAAAAATGAAACAGTCCTTGCAGATAACGACGGCAAATACCGGGACTATATTGAGCTGTACAATGCCGGGGCGGATGTGGATTTGACCGGCTGCCGCCTCACTGACGGCTCTGTCACCTCCGACCCCTTTGAGGGCGTTACAATGGCCGCAGGAGAGTACCGGGTTCTGTTTATCGGCAAAGAAACAGTGGGCTTTGCCCTGTCCTCTTCGGGGCGGGACAATATCCAGCTGCAAGACCCCAACGGCAAGGTCATTACCCAAACAAAGGTCCAGGCCCTTGGGGATGACCAGGTGATGGTTTTGCAAAACGGCGTTTACCAAATCGGCAAAAACCCCAGCCCGGGTTTTGCCAATACCAAGGAAGGAATTGCCGCTTTCCAGGAAGGCACCCAGGCAACGGAACTCCCCCTTCGCATCAGCGAAGTGCTGATTGCCAACCGGTCTGTTTTGCCGGATGAAAGTGGCGTCTTTTCCGATGTGGTGGAACTGTATAACCACACCACCAAACCTATCCACCTTTCCGGCTGGGCCATTTCCGACGATGTCAATGAGCGTTTCCGGTATCGGCTGCCGGATGTTACCGTTCCTGCAGGTCACTACTTGGTGCTTTTCTGCGACGGAGAAAACTATGTTTCCGAAAACGGCTACATCCACACAAATTTCGCACTGAGTGCAGGGGAAGACCTCTGTTTAACCGCCCCCACCGGTGCCTATGTGGTTCTTAACCTACAGTATATTGCAGAAAACACCTCCCTTGCCTGGGAAGATGAAGGCTATGCCTCTATGGCACCCAGTCTTGGGTATCCCAATACAGAAAGTGGCCGCTATCATGCGCAGACCGCCCGGGTAAATGAAAGTAGCCCTCTTATCATCAGCGAAGTGCTTTTAAGCGATGCCGGTTTGCCCTTCGGCGGACAATTTGTGGATGCTGTGGAACTCTACAACCGCAGTTCCATGACTGTCAGCACTGCAGGCTGGTATCTTTCCGACGGCGGCGATGCTTACGCTTTCCCCCTGCCCCAGCAGGAACTTAGTCCCGGAGAGTATGTAACCTATGCCATCAGCCGGCAAAGCACCGGCTTTGGTCTGTCTTTGGATGAGACCCTTTACCTTATGGGCCCGGACTTCCGGATTGCTTCCCCGGTTGTATGTGTAGAACCTCCTATGGGCTGCACCATCAGCCTTATAGACAGTCAGGACGGCCCTTCCTATGATTTCCTTCCCCCCACCCTGGGCTATGCCAATACCGAAGCAGGCGCAGAGTCCTATGCCTCTTCCTGCCTTTCCCAGGATCTGCAGATTACGGAAGTGATGAGCGCCAACAGTTCTTACCTGCGCGGGCCTTACGGCAACACCGCCGACTGGGTAGAACTTTACAACGCAGGAAGCAGTACTATCAACCTTTCTGACTACTGCCTGACCGACTCTTCCGATTTGGGCAAGTATGCCCTGCCGGATAAAACTTTGGCGCCCGGCAAATACATTGTGATTTTGCTTTCCGAAACAGGCAAAAATCTCCCCAACGGTTATGCCAGCCTGCCCTTCAACCTTTCTTCCTCCGGCGACCGGCTATATGTAACCAAGGGCGAGACTGTTGTGGACTATGTGGTAATTCCGGAACTTTCCGGAAATACTGCCTGGGGCCGCCCCAAGGGAAAAGCCGCCTTCGGCCTGCTGGAAAAGCCAACTCCCAATGCTGGAAATGCAGGCATTTCCAAAATCTCCAAAGCACCGGTAGCAGATTTGCCCCAAGGTGCCTATGACAATGTGGCTTCTGTCACCGTTTCCTTTTCCGGTCCCGGTGAAATCTACTATACTACCGATTGTTCTGCCCCCTCCCGCAATTCCCGCCGGTACACCGGCCCCATTACCATCAGCAAAACCACCGTCTTTCGGGTTGCCGCCTACGAAGATGGCGCATCCCGTTCGGAGATAGTAAACCTTACTTATCTTGTAAACGAAAACGACACTCTTGGTTCTGTATGTGTTGTAACCGAACCTTACAACCTGTGGGACCATAACTACGGCATCTATGTAGACGGCCCTAATAAAGGAGAAACCTACCCCTACCAGGGCGCAAACTACTGGAAAAACTGGGAAAGAAGCGCCTCCGTTGCCCTTTTTGAAGAGGACGGCTCTTTGGGCTTTTATGAGCCCTGCGGTCTGAAAATCTTTGGTGGCTACTCCCGGGCCAACAATAAAAAATCCTTTGCCTGTATGTTCCGGGGCAAGTACGGCTCATCCACTTTGGAGTATCCCCTTTTCGGTGAAAAAGGCCTTGACTCCTACGAAAGTTTTGTCCTTCGGGCAGGCGGCCAGGATGCTTATATGGCGAAATTCCGGGACGAAATGATTACTTCCCTGGCCTATGATTACCTGGGCATGCCCGTCCAGCACTACCGCCCGGTAACTCTCTATCTGAACGGCAGTTACTGGGGTATCTATTTCATCCGGGAAAAGGTAACTGACCAATATGTTGCCGGCAACTTCAATGTGAATGCAGAAGATGTGCTTATGGACAACTGGTCCGGCGATGACTGCCCCGAGTATATTGAACTTCAAACCTATGCCCGCAGAAATGACCTCACCAAGCAGGAACATTACGATTACATCCTTTCGCAAATTAACGAAGATAATTACACCGATTATGTCATTACCCAAATGTGGATTGAGAATATGGACTTGGGTAATGTGAAGTTCTGCAGGACAGATGATCTGGAATGGCACTGGATTTTATTTGATACGGACCTTTCCTTTATGAATGCTTCCCATGACAGTGTGCATTACAACCTCTTCAAAAGAGACATCTGGTCCTTCGACTTTATGTCCCGGGTGGTGATCATCAAACTGCTGAAAAACCCCGAATTCCGGGATAATTTCATCCGCAGGATCGCTTATCAGGTGAATACCGTGTGGAATGAAGCAGTGGTTGTGCAGCGCATTGACTATTTCCAGGACCTGCTCCAGGCAGATATGGCGAAGGAATGCCGTCGCTGGGGCGGCAGTGTCGGCACATGGGAAAAGTATGTGGAAAGTCTGCGAAACTTTGCCCGGAAGAGAAACGATTACTTCATTCCCGATGTACAAGCCTTCTTTGACCTGACCGACCAGCAAATGCGGGATTACGGATTTGAGGTGTAGGCCATGCTAAGTAGACACGAAGAAAAATACCTTCTGACCTATGCCCAGTACGCCATTTTGCGGCAGCGGGCTATCCAGGCCCTCCACCCGGACCCTCACGGACAGAACGGCACATACACCATTACATCCTTGTATTTTGACGACCCCCAGGACACCGGCCTCTATGAAAAATTAGACGGCCTGGCTCTCCACAGCAAATTCCGGGTACGTACCTACGGCAGCAGCGACCGGTTCATTAAATTGGAGCGAAAAGACAAAAAAGGCATTCTCACCCAAAAAATTTCCGCCTCCGTCTCCCCTGCCCAATTGCAGTTACTGACCCAGCCCGGTGCGTGGGAGCATTTTGACAGCACCGCCCGGGAACTTGTGGGCCAAGTACAGGCAAAAGGACTTCATCCTGTGGTGGCTATTCGCTACACCCGGGATGCTTACTACCACCCCGGCAGCGATTTCCGTCTCACCTTTGACCGAAATATTGAAGTCATTTCCCCGGATTACCGCGCATTGACCGACGAAAGTTTTTCCGGAAAAACAGCCCTTGCCCCCGGCAGTGTGGTTATGGAAATTAAATATGGTTCCCATATCCCTGCCTTTGCCCGAAAACTGACACAAGCAAATGCCCCGCAACTTTCCCTTTCCAAATACGCGCTTTGCCGCGAACAGTTAGGAGTCTATTAACTATGAATTTCTTGGATATGCTTAAAAACAGCGTGCTGGAACGGCTGGATGGCAGCCTTTCCCTTTTGCACATTTTACTGGGCCTTCTTTTTTCCATCCTGGCCGGTCTTTTCATCCTGTTTATCTATAAAAAGACAATGCGCCGGGTGGCTGTAGGCCGCAGTTTCACCATTTCCCTTCTGCTGATCTGCGCCATCACCGCCGTTATGGTGCTGACAATCACCTCCAACCTGGCGCTGTCCCTTGGTATGGTGGGCGCGCTGTCCATCGTTCGGTTCCGTACCGCCGTGAAAGACCCTGCCGACACCGCTTTCCTCTTTTGGGCAGTTGCCGCCGGCATTACCGCCGGTGCAGGTTTCTACCTGCTGACTGTAATTGGCAGTGTGGTAGCCGGTCTTGTATGCCTGCTTTCCGTCCGTTTTATGGACAAGGCAGAAAAGCCCTTCCTGCTGATTGTCCGGGCTGATAAAAACGACGCTCTGGACGAAGCGGAAGAAGTGATGACTCACGAAGGTCTTTCCTTTGCCCTCACCTCCTGCGTAGACACCGGCAGCTATATGGAAGCCATTTACGAAATGGGCATAAATGAGCAAGGCAGAACCACCGTTGCTATCTTGAAAACCCTCCCCGGCATTCTTACCGTTTCTTTGGTAGATTGCAGGAAAGATGGATAAGTGAAACACACCTTTAACGAGCGGTTTTCTTTATACAAAAAACCAGACGGGTTTGCAGCCCGTCTGGTTTTTCTATGCATCATACTCGTGTTCAAATCCACACTTTCCACAGCAATAGTAGACCTTCCTTTTTCCTAATGCACCGCCTACCAAACCCATCGGTCCAAGAAGCACTGCGCCAAGAGCGGCCTTGCCAACGCTAAATCCTTTCTTTGACTGATCGACTTTTACCCACTTAATACACTCATTGCACATAGGACATTTAATTGGAGCTTTCATTCTCATCACCTCTAATGATCACAGGCATAGCAAATGTAGCCACCGCCTCTATATGTCCAGTTCGTTTCCCTGCCGCAGTACTTACAGCGTCCACCGCTGCTGTCGCCCCCACCGTTGCAAGAGCTGACCAGTGCAAGTAGTACGATTACAACAGCAACTATTATCCAACCACTTTTTTTGCTTTCCAACCGTCTTCTTCCTTTCTGTCTATAAAAATAAAAAGTGCGGCTACCGAAGCAGCCGCACAAAAAACGCAAACTCCGATAGTCGCCAAACTAACTCAATGTGAAACGGACGTAGCCATACTCAAATCGATGGAATTTGCGTTTTTATCAAATCCACAATTTAAGTATGGCAAAATCAGCGTAGTTTCACCAAAAGAAAATACGCCCAATTTCACATCTATTTAGTTAGTTTGGCATAATCATTATAGTACTACTTTTTGCGTTTGTAAAGCAAAAAGTGCCGGGATGCGAACGATCCCGGCACAAAAAAGTATGTTATTGTTTTGCTTTTGTGGTATTGATGGAGGCGATCAGCATCCTGCGGATCGAACCGCAGTCGTGTAGATATTCTTTAACGGTCTCTTCCGGAAGCAATTCGGCTTTTTGCATTAGTTCAAGCCAATACTCTGTTTCATAACATTCTTTCAAGGCAATTTGGAGTTTAGAAACAAAATCAGCTTTACTGTGGGCATACTTAGCTTCACGAATATTAGCGCCAATACTGGTTGCACTGCGTTCTAACTGATTAACTAAAGAGTAGTGTCCCTTCATTCCATCGGCTAATTTCAAAATCGCAACTGCAAAATCAGTAGATAAGTCAGCAAGCTTATTCTCTGCCATATCGATCACCTCAACTGCATTATATAATGAAATCCTTGCCGAGGCAAGGATGAAATCTGCTATGCAGATGAAATCCGCTGACGCGGATGAAATTAAATCCACCCACCGCGAACCGCGATTTCATCCGACCGAAGGGAGGATTTCATCATCGAAGATGATTTCACCCACCCGCAAGGGTGGATTTAGTTGAAAAGAACGGTAATCGTATCACGATTACCGTTCTTTTCTGGTGGACGATATAGATATAGGACTCGAACCTATGACCTTCCGCACGTCAAGCGGATGCTCTAGCCAGCTGAGCTAATCGTCCAAAGCCTTGCCATTATAACGAAGAAAACCGTTTTTGTCAACCCCTTTTTCGTAAAAAGTCAAAAAACAGAAAAACCCACTTTCCTTCTGCAATTTACAGGTAGTTTTATGTTGAAACAACAGGATATTTGTTGTATAATAGTTACAATACAGCGGTAAAGCCGCATTTGGGAGGGCATTATGAGCAGAGCAGACGAACTTTATAGACAGACTTGCCTGGATATTTTAGAGAACGGTTTTTATGATACGGATCTGGAGGTCCGTCCCCGTTGGGCTGACGGCACACCCGCCCACACCGTCAAAAAATTCGGTGTGGTGAACCGCTACAACCTGCAGGAAGAATTTCCCCTGATGACCCTGCGCCGCACCTACTGGAAAAGCGCTTTGGATGAACTGCTGTGGATTTGGCAGAAAAAGTCCAACCGGATTTGCGACCTGGGAAGCCACGTTTGGGACGAGTGGGCCGGTGAAGACGGCACCATCGGCAAGGCCTACGGCTATCAACTGGGCATTCAGCACCAGTATAAAGAGGGTATGTTCGACCAGGTAGACCGTGTTATTTACGACCTGAAGAACAATCCTGCCTCCCGCCGGATTATGACCAACATTTATAACTTCCAGGACCTGCACGAGATGAACCTTTATCCCTGCGCCTACTCTATGACCTTTAATGTAACCGGTGACACCCTGAACGCCATCTTAAATCAGCGTTCCCAGGATATGCTCACCGCCAACAACTGGAATGTGTGTCAGTATGCTATGCTGACTATGATGATGGCCCAGATTGCCGGTTTGAAGCCCGGTGAGCTGGTGCACGTGATTGCGGACTGCCACATTTACGATCGGCACATTCCTGCAGTGAAGGCCATGATTGAAAAAGAAGGGTTCCCCGCTCCCAAGGTGACATTGGACGAAAGCATCACCGATTTCTATGCTTTCACCAAGGATAGTTTCAAAGTGGAAAACTATCAGTTCCATCCCTTTGACTTTGAAATTCCTATGGCTATCTGAGGTGCAAGATGGAAGCAATCGTTGCTGTATATGATGACTGGGGCATCGGCTGCTGCGGCACCCAGCCGGTAGCCGTCAGTGCCGACCGAAAGTTCTTCCGGGAGACCACCAAGGGTGCTATGGTAATTGTTGGGCGGAAGACCCTTGCGGACTTCCCCGGTGGAAAACCTCTGCCGGGTCGGGTCAATGTGGTGCTTTCCACCGGCACACCCAAAACAGATGGCATTGTGGTTTGCCACAGTGTAGAAGAAGTTTTGCAAAGAGCCCGGCAGGCAGAAAAAGTGATGGTTATCGGCGGAGGTTCCGTATATAACCTGCTTCTTCCCTACTGCAGGAAAGCCTATGTAACAAAGGTCCATGCCTGCCCCCAATCTGACACCTTCTTCCCCAACTTGGATGAAGATCCCGCCTGGGCCATGACCCAAGTGCTTCAGCAAGGAGAAGAAAACGGCATTTCCTACGAAATGTGCCTTTACGAAAGAGTGTAAATAATCCCCCGATGCGATGCATCGGGGGTTGCTTATTTGAACTTCTTGCTACAATACCGAAGGAATTCCTCAACTGTTGGTTCTTTCCCTTCCGGTGCTATTTCCTTCCACATTTCCCGGGCACGGGGATCGGGCGATACCATTGCTGCATGAATGGCTCTTTGCATTTCACGCTCCGCTTCAGCAGGCGTAATATGGTTTTCTCGCGCTATCCGTTTCAAAACCTCTTTTTCGTTCATATCTTTCACCCCTTTACTATAGAATTCCTTGCCTTAATATACATCAAATTACTCCATTAGTCCAGTTACTTGTACTATTTTCTTAAGAATATTCCATATAATATTTTTAGAATAACAGACTGGCGGTGAGGTAATGCAATTAAATGAAGCTGTTAGTAAACGGCTGGCCGAATTATTGGAGCAAAAGGATATGACACCCTACGGTCTTTATATGAAAAGCGGCGTCCCCAAGTCCACCATCGGAAATCTCCTTAATTGTGCTTTCCCCTCAATGAAACTTCGTGTTATACACGAACTTTGTCAGGGATTGGGCATTTCTGTAATTGAATTTTTCCAATCTCCCTTATTTGAAGAAGAAAATTTAGAACCGTAAAATTCCCCCGATGCGATGCATCGGGGGACTATTTATTCTTCCCAGGCGCCCGCACGAGAGAGGGCTTTTTTCCAGTGGGAGAGGCGAATTTGACGTTCTTCTGTGGTAATTTCCGGGCAGAAGGTCCGGTCTGCCGACCAGTTGTTTTTAATATCTTCCATATTCTCCCAGTAGCCAACTGCCAAGCCAGCCAAGTAGGCTGCGCCCAATGCAGTGGTTTCCACGCATTTGGGCCGTATGACCTGGCCGCCGTTGATATCTGCCTGGGTCTGCAGCAGGTAGCCGTTGGCGCTGGCACCGCCATCTACCTTTAGTACTTTCAAATCCCGTTGTGCATCGGCAGCCATCGCCTGCAAAACATCGTTCACCTGATAGGCAATGGAGTCTAAAGTGGCCCGGACAATATGATACTTATTCGTACCACGAGTCAATCCAACCAACACGCCCCGGGCATAAGGGTCCCAGTAGGGCGCGCCCAGGCCTGCAAAAGCAGGCACAAAATAACACCCGGCAGTATCCGGCACTTTTTTCGCCATGTATTCAGAGTCCTGGGCAGCGGGCAAAATCTGCAGTTCATCCCGGAGCCACTGAATTGCCGCGCCGGCAATGAAAATAGAGCCTTCCAAAGCATAGGTTACTTCACCGTCTATGCCCCAGGCAATGGTGGTCAGAAGACCGTTTTGAGATGTAATGGGTGTGTTTCCTGTATTCATCAGCAGAAAGGCGCCTGTACCGTATGTGCATTTGCTTTCGCCGGGGGTGAAGCAGGTCTGTCCAAACAGAGCTGCCTGCTGATCACCTGCCGCGCCGCAAATGGGAATCGGCGCGCCCAAAAAGGCAGGGTCTGCTGTGCCGTAAACCTCGCTGGAGGGAACGGCCTTGGGAAGCATACATTCCGGGATCTCCAGTTTTGCAAGGATCTCCTTATCCCAGCAAAGTTCATGGATATTAAAGAGCATCGTCCGGGAGGCATTGGAATAATCCGTCACATGGCACTTGCCGCCGGTCAGTTTCCAAATGAGCCAACTTTCCACAGTGCCAAAGAGGAGCTCTCCCCTTTCCGCCTTTTCCTCTGCGCCGGGCACATTCTTAAGAATCCAGCGCACCTTGGTGGCAGAGAAATAAGGATCAGGAACAAGGCCTGTCTTTTCGCGAATGATCGTTCCATAGCCTTCCTGCTCCAACTGCTTACAGTATTCGCTTGTACGGCGGCACTGCCAGACAATGGCATTATAAATAGGCTGACCACTTGCCTTATCCCAGATAACCGTAGTTTCCCGCTGATTGGTAATGCCGATGGCGGCAATTTGGTTGGGGGTAATATTGCCATTGGCCAACGCCTGCCTGGCAACTTCCACAATAGATGCAAAGATTTCATTGCCATCGTGTTCCACCCAACCGGGTTGCGGAAAATACTGAGTAAATTCCTTTTGGGCCATAGCATAGATGTTGCCTGCCTTATCAAAAAGAATACAGCGGTTGCTGGTAGTGCCGGAGTCCAACGCCATTACGAATTTTTCCATCTTTTTTACTCCACATGGGTATGATTGTTGATGTGATCCTGGCAGTAGCAGAAATAGCCATTACACCGGGAGCAGTACCGGAATTCTATTTCCGGGTTGCTTACATCGGTCTTGCCGCAAAGAACACATTTATGGGTGTATGCCGATGTTGCTTTCTTTTCCGTATTGATCTTTACATAGATCGGCTTGGGGCGGCTGCGCCTGTTCCGAAGGCCGGGAATAATATTTTTAATATCTCTGCCCACAAACAAAAAGTAGTTTGCAAAGGCCACCAGGGGGAACAGATTATGGGGAAACAGGAACACCGGATTGGATAGTTGCACCACTTCCAAGATAATCAAAACCAGGTAAACAAGGCCAAAAATCCAGGCTTTCACAGGGATAATATACATAAACAGAAAATGGTTATCCGGATAAGTGGTAGCGTAGGCAATCAGCAGGCTCAAGTTCAGGTAAGGTCCAATGGAGCTGTAAAGAGCCGGGTCCATCATATACTGAACACCGCCTACAGTAACTCTAACACCACCCAATGCCATAGCAAATACTTCCATAAATACAATGCCGGAAAAATAATACAGGTTAAAGCGAAGTGTTCCCCAACTCATTTCCAACGCCCTGCCCAAAGAGTAGAAACAGTATAGACTAATGATAGCAAGGAGCGGATTGCCATAACCATAGACACTGGTAAAGACACCGGTGAAAAGCCGCCAAACCTGGCCTTGCAGAATAAGCTCCCGGTCAAAGGACAGGGCATTTAAGAATACGTAGTTCTGGGTAATCAGACTGATTAAATAAATCACACCGCTGGTAACCGTTACATACAGCATCAAATTCGGGATGCCCTTATGACGATTTCTATGGCAAAATGTATTGAAACGCTTGCGTAAGTTTTTCAAGTTTATCACTCCTTGTTTTCTTTACCTATCATACCAGTTTTCAAAAGAAAAGTCTACCATAGAATTGTAAACAAATTCCTACCAAAAAATAAGAAAAAACTCTTGACATTTGGGAAATTTACGATAAAATATTGTCGAACTGCATACAAGCCTTATCAAGAGTGGTGGAGGGAACGGCCCTGTGAAACCCGGCAACCTGTTTATTCAAGGTGCCAAATCCGTCGGCAAAACGAGAGA
>RHMF01000902.1_pt1 | contig 13309 bp, 13 predicted proteins | sample 5365151 | NCBI WGS metagenome assembly RHMF01 (sample SAMN10266501, study PRJNA497801) | feces metagenome | isolation source: feces | host: Bos taurus | place: China: Prairie of Fairy Mountain | collected 2017-08-14 | reverse complement strand
AAATAGATATATGGGCTGACTTCCAAGAAGCCAACCCATTGCGTTCCGTTTTTGTGCCGTGTAAAGGATATTATTTCCTTGACACAAGTGTTAAGACGAACTCGAACCACCCGTTAAGTTCACCTGTCCACCTACCCATAATACAAAGCCACTATATCCGAACTCACCCGTAGCATTTACATAAGTTACGGTAGGCTGATTAGAAAGCATTTTCATACTATCGTTAATCATACCGTTGCCATTAGCTGTTCTGCTCACATAGCCCGTACAAGCCCTTATACCGCTTGCGTAGGTCTTCAATACATCACAATGACCGTGTACTTCAACAAGGTTAGCACCCTTGCTCACAATGTCCGTAATGTAGTAATAACGCCCGTATGTAGCGATGTACATATAGTTACACCCCGCAAGTGTAGCAAGGTTCGCATTGACCAAAAGAACGGGGTCATAAACAGATGTATCGTCCTTTAGGTTGCCCGTAAGACTTACACTTGAAGTATAAGTCTTTGTAAGGGCGTTCTTTGGGCTTGTGGTCGTACCAAATGTAATTGTAACACTCATAGTATAACACCTTCTTTCAGTAATCTTTCAATTTCATCTAACTCGCCCTGTGTAGCGATGATACCATTTAACTGAACTTGCTCTACAATAGTAAAGCCCGATACAGATGACAGTTGTGCTGTCTTGAAATAGGGCTGTCCCGCATAAGCGTTGTAGTTAGCGTCTACAATAGGTGTTCGGGTTGTAATGATAGCATAAGGCTTTCTTACACCTAATTCACCCGCTGTACAAGCGATAGAACCACTATGGGCAACATCGCTTTCAAACATACCTATACCTGTCTGTGTTGCTTCGTGGGCGATACCAAGGTTGCTTGAAGTGTATTTGCTACCCTTACCAAGTGAAGCAACATCACCGATAAGACCAACAGCACCTTGTAATACACGGGAGAAGTTACTGCCCGTAATAGGGAACTGTGTCAAGCAATTACCGTTAAACATATACATAATATGTCCGTCAGAAAGACTGTCAGTAAGGAAGCAACAACATTGCCCCGTAAGACTGTCAATATGATAAACGATATGTATTGTCTTTCCAACTACATCTTTGGGTGATAACTTAACCGAACCGATATAGGGCAAGAACAGGTCGATTGTGGTATAAGGTTCATAATCAAGATAATTACCGTGTGAAGCGGGAATACTGATTGTACCACAATCAACGCTGTACCACTCTCTCGATAATGATGTAGCCTGTGCTACACCCGCACCGTCAGGCACATTCATACGACCAATTTTCAAATTGACAGTACTACCTTTAATGTAGTCTTCCCAACTCGGAAGTTGGTTCATTGCGATAATACTATCAATGGGGCTTGCAATAAGGCTGTCCACAACAGCGTCAAAGTTACCACTCCACAAATAGTCGCTTAAACAGTTCAAAGCGTGAATAGAACTACTTGAACCGTCAAAGCAGTATGCTCTTGCTAACCCTGTTTTCAAGAAGTCAGCATTAGGTAAATCGGGAATTGTCATAGTGTCGTCCTCTCTTTCAATATCTGATTGGCTATCGTAGAATGTTCCACCTTGCCAAGCAATACTTTTAACTACTACATTGTTACTATCTATAATACACCAAAAACCCTTACGACTACGAATAGTTGTTTCGGTATAGTCAAGTGTATCAAATACTACCGCTACTATACGATAGTTGCGTTCGGTACTATCCCGTAAGTCCATTGAAATAAAGTTTCCACCACCCGAAGGCTCTATGAAGTCAGCAACACAACTTATTCTTATACCCCATTTAGGATAACTCGGATTGTAATAATCAGCAAACCATACAGGTGTACAATATATGTCATAACCTTCGTATGTATCACCTATACCATTTAAGTCTACCAAGGTGTCGTGTGACGGAAATTTTGCTTCCAACACATCTGTACCGTCAACAGCACCCTGTATTGCTTGCCACCACGCCTTACAGACAGCACTAAATTCAGTACTGCCCGAAGGAACTGTGACACCGTTAATATGGGAAGGTATAGCCATACGATAGCCCTTCATATAAACCGCCGAAGGAACAGACCACGGATTTACAGCACTTACTAAAGCACCATATAAAGGCTTAATGGGGTCTGCCGTATAAAATTCTGCACCCTGTATTGTATGAAAGTCGGGGTTGTACCTTGTAGGCGGTAACGCATTAAAGTACACCAACTGTCCTTCTTCATATATTGTATTAGGGTCTAACTGTGCCATAATATCACCACCTTATTCGTAGAAGGGCAATGACATTTCTTTTGCAATATCTTTGAACCACTTCTCGAAGAAATCAAACTGTGACCAAAAATCGTTTTCTGCGGTAAGTAACTGTTGTGTCATAGTAACGCCTATGTTCCCGCCACGAACCAACTTATCGGTTACAATATCAGCACCCGTGTTTGCTTCAAGGTTCTCACCCTTGTTGGTGGTAGTTACATCACCGAATGTATTGGTAGTACTATCAGAACCACCTTCGGTGTCCTTAATCTTACCTTTGCTGATAGCGGTTTGGTCTGTACCACTCAATGTGTCCTTAATCTTACCTTGGCTGATAGATACGCTATCAGAACCACCGTCTGTTACTTTGGTCTTACCATTGCTTGTACTGATATTGGTAGTACCGCTGTGTACTTCATTGTCAGTACCGCTGTGTGCTTCGGTATCAGTACCCGTTGTAGCGTGAGTGGTAGTACCGCTATTGACGGTGTGCTTGCTGTTGTCTACAAGACCGCTATTGTAGCCTGTTATCTGTTCGGTATCAGTACTTGCAACTGTCTGTGTATCAGTAAGCGTAGTATTGTGAGTAGTTCCGATACTCTCACCGTGGGTAGTACCAATGCTCTCACCGTGAGTAGTGTTCTGATGTCCGTCAGTCAACTGCTCGGAAGTATTGGTCTTGCCGTAGGTAGTACTCTGTGAACCATTCTCCAACTGCTCGGAAGTATCAGTCTTACCGTAGGTGGTATTCTGATGACCGTCCGTAATCTGCTCGGAAGTGTTCTCTTTGCCGTAAGTGGTTTCAGTAGTATCATCACCACGGGTTGTGGTATTCACTTCACCGTCAACACTTACTGTAACCTTACCGTACTGTGTGGTAACGGTATGAACTTCTGTACCGTCCACATTCCAAATAGGATTGTATTCGGCAAGTTTGATACCAAGATAATGCTTCCACCTGTCTGTAAGTTTCAGTTTCAGAATATTGGCAAAGTCCGTTGCGGTCATAGCACCCTTAACATAGTTAAGGAACATACAGTCGCATACACGGTTGCCGTGATACCCCATAAACATTTCTGTAACAAGGGCGTTCTTGTCGGACGGGTACAACTCAACATTGTGATGAACCGTAGTACCGTCAACTTCGCTGTCCCAACTGATAGTACGACACTTCTGTAACACATCTGCTACTTGTGTCTGATGTTCATTTAACTTCTCCATATCTGTGTCCTTTCTATAAAATGAAATACGGTATATCTTACGATATACCGTACTCTTATCATATCATAATTGTCAAGATTAGTAAAGCAGTAAATGTTGCTATGACCTTTGCCGTGAAGTCGTCCCGTTCAAATGTTACGGGATTGTTACATTTAAGAAATCTCTCTATATTCATATTCTCTATCCCCCCTTAAATACATAAGTGTGCCATATCGTCTTCCATAGCGTAGAATACGGGTTCGGCAAGCATTTCAGCAAGTTTGATAAGTGCGATTGTGTCGTACACTCTCTGCTCTGCTACATAACGGCAATCACCGTCCCAAGTTTCTCTCTTTACTACCTTGCTGTAATACTCACACAGTTTGATAAATTCGTGTACATTCACATACAGGTCGGTAGTCTTGCCACTCAACAGTACTGTGATACCTTCCTGTCCTTCCTGTGACAAGGTGTTGGATAATGTAACTGTGTCTATCCAACAGGGGTTGGGTGCAAGTTCCTTAACGGTGTACTTATTGGCTTTGATACACTCAATCAAGGTGTCCTTTGCGATTACGAACTTTGCGGGAATGATGTCAGCAAAGTCGGTTACACGGTCTTTACAGTTTAAGTAGGTCTTTCTTTCCATAATGTTATCTCCTTTCGTATTAAAAGCCACACCTTTGTGGTATGGCTTTATACTATCATAGACCTTTAAGATTTTCAATCCTTTTCAGAATTTTCGTCATCTTTTTCTTTGTCATCTACATCTTGTGGTTTGTCTTCTTCGTCACCTACTACATCTTGTGGTTGACTTTCACCGTTTTGGTCATCTTGCACAACTTCATCATCGTTAGGGTCTTCCGCAAACTCCTGTGTGAAGTCGGCAAGTCTGTTCTGCCAACATTCAGAGAAGTCCACACTTGCTTCAATCCAATCGGGGTCATCACCAAACTTCTCATTACACATATCAATACCTTCGATAGCACAACGGTATCTGTCGTGTGGAATAATCATAGAAGAACAACTGTCTTGATTGACTTCATCAACAGTCTGCTGTGCCATTTTGGAACTGCCCTGTGAGTTCATACCGTTAAGGGAATAGAACCAACGCATAAGGTCATCACGGAACTTTGCAAGATACTGTATCTTATCGCTGTCCTTAACTTCTGTGAGATTGATAGTGGGAATAGCAACATCTTTGCTGTCACCAATATCAGCAAGCAAGTCATCTGTAAGCACGGTAGTAAGTTTGCCGTCCTTAATGTCATCTTCGGCTTTTCTGATAGCCTTTTCTTCCTTGTCGTTCTTTGCAACAGGAATAGGGTGAAGCCTTGCGTGTAACAGGTTTGCCTTCATCGAAATATCGGTTTCCATAAGCATATCAGATGTGATACCGATAGACAGGTCGGGACTGTAAATGCTGTTATTGAAGATGATAGCAACATCTTTGTTATCTTTCCAATTATCGAACTGCTTTACCACACCGTTGCGTGTTGCACAGATAGCAATAGTTCCGATACCGTTTTCATCGGGCGTACCACCAAAGTCCACACGGCTACAAATGAACTTGCCGTTATTCTTCCATATAGCACAAGCACCTTCCATAAGTCTGTACTGCTCTATGAAGTGCTTGTTTACAGTCTTTGCCATACCATTGTAAGTGAACATACTACAAAGGGTAGCAAGCAAAATGTCATCATAGGACTGCAAGCGGTATGCTTTCTGTTGCTTCTCTTTAAGATTACTGAATAACATAATACTTCTCCTTTACATAAAAATAGTGGATAGGTTTCCCTACCCACTATTGTAATTCAATTCACCCCATAAGTCAAGGTGCGGGCGTGTAATCCTTGAGTACGAACACAAGTGCGTTCATAGTAAGGTTGTTCATATACATATCGTTGAACTGATAGTAGTACTGTGTAAGGTCTTCGGGTTCAAAGACTTTCGCAGCCACCCTACGGCTCTTGATAGTATGAAGGATTGCCCACTTATCACACAGGAACGCTACGATACCACTCTGACTTACAGTAGTGTTGGTGTCAATCTTGACATCAATCTTGGAAAGTTCATCGAATGTGAAAGCGTCGCTGTCCTTACCTTCGCCCTGCCAATATGCTACCGACTGATAGTTAGGCATTGAAACGATGTCATCGTGGTAAGTATCGGAAAGTGCAACAGTATTCAGACGCTCTTCAAATGCTGTGAGAACCTGTAATACCATACGGTCTTCGGGTGTGAAACGCTTCTTGCCTTCGGTGTTGAAGGAAGTAGACATTCTCTTGAAGTACTGCTTGAAGGTTCTGATTTTCTCACTTGCAAAGAGAAGTCCGTCCTTTGAAGCAAGGAACTGTTCAACAGTCATTGCCTGTGTGGGGTCGCCCATTTCCTTCACGAAGTTCTCTACGAAATCGTAGATGTGAAGTCCTGTTGCACCCTGTGAAGAAGCGTAGGTGATTTTCTCTGCGATGAAGTTGTTACGGTTCATATTGTTCATATTCTCGATATGCTCAACAAGTGCATTGTCTACGCACATAAGGATATAAGCAACAAAGCCCTTGATTTCATCTTCGCCCTTGAAAGCCGTATTCCACTGCTCACCTGTCACACAGATGGGAAGTTCCCACGAAACTGTCTTTCCGTAGTACTTGCAATCAACGATAGGAAGGTAGATAGTGTACTGTCCTACTGTGTTGACCTGTCCCGAACCACTACCGAAATTCTGCCAAGCGGAACTCTCTTTTACTTCGGGTACTTCAACCGAAATTGCCTGTACGATAGCACCGTACTTTTCGGTGTCCTCGAAGAACGGGTCGGAATACTCCGAACGATAGGAACTGTCGGTGAACCAATTCCTAATCAACACATTGACAAGGGACTTGGTAAACTGCTCAACAGAACCGATTACTGAACTGTCGTTGCCGTTGTCGATGATACCACGAAGGTCAAGTGTTCCGACCTGTGCCGAACCTGTTGACATTGCAATAGCGGTATTAAGGACTGTTGCAACTTGATTGTTATTAAGTGTAGCCATAACTTTCATTCCTTTCTTTAATGTTTGTTTTAACAACTACTTCATATTATATACAAAAGTATTTTCGTTGTCAACTATCATAAATCTGAAAACTGTATTTATCAGTTATACCATAGTACTTACTTATAGTACTGCCCGCTGTTACTACTTGTGGTTGATAACCATCCTGTCTGTACACACAGTCTACCTTTGGTGTCCACTTCACATAGGAATTATCATACACTACTGTCATATAGTCATCGTCCCAAATGGTAGTACCCGATGAAGTGCTACTTGTAATCTGATATTCTGCCATAAATGTACTTGTGCTATCGTACACACTTGAACTGTATGACATATACTGTCTTAACAGTAACGGATAGTAGTTATGAATGTGTGGACAACTATATGTAGCAAGTAAGGCGGGTTCTCCACCACCGCCACTACTAAAAGGGATAACTGTATCAGCACCTTCGGGAATGTAACCGTAGTTGCCATTTCCGTCCTTTCCGAACCGTATCTCTCCCGTTGCTGTGTTGCCACTTGTAGCAAGTTTGAGATTTGCTTTGTTCGTAACATCTGTGGTACTTGCCTTACCCGATAATGCTGTATCAACTTCCGACTTCGTATAGGTAGTAGAAGCATTTGCCTTTGCACTCAACAGAGTATCAGTTTCGGTCTTTGTGTAGGTAGTGCTTGCATTTGCTTTTGTTGCAAGTGCTGTATCAACTTCTGTCTTTGTGTAGGTAGTGTCTGCGTCTGCTTTAGTCGCAAGTTCGTTATCAACTTCTGTCTTGGTATAAGTGGTGCTTGCGTTTGCTTTACCCGCAAGTGCTGTGTCTACTTCCGACTTGGTATAAGTTGTACTTGCGTCTGCCTTACCCGACAAAGCGGTATTCACTTCGGACTTGGTGTACACTTCGGTCTTACCATACACATCTGCTGTATTTGCTTTGGTGGCAAGAAGGTCATTTGTTTCCGTCTTGGTGTACACATCTGCCGTATTTGCTTTGGTAGCAAGAAGCGTGTCTGTTTCAGACTTGGTGTAAGCGTCAACGGGTGTACCACCGCCCTGTATAAGAGCGTCAACTTCTGCCTTGGTATAGGTGTTAGCCTTATCAGCCTTGTTTGCAAGAAGGGCATTGTCTTCACTCTTTGTATAACTGTCGCCTGTATCTGCCTTACCCGCAAGCAATGTGTTTGCTTCGGACTTGGTATAACTTGCACCCACATTTGCCTTACCCGAAAGTGCTGTGTCCACTTCCGTCTTTGTATAGGTAGTGGACTTATCAGCCTTTGCTTCAAGAAGTGCGTCTGTTTCAGCCTTGGTATAAGCGTCTGTGGTGGGCGGTTCGATGTTCTCAATCATTTCTTTCAGTTCTCTACCCATATTCGCTGAAAGAGCGTCTGTGGTAGAAGAACTGTTAAGAGAGTTGATAACCCTTGCTTCTGCGGGTACTTCACCGCCACCGTGAATAATGCTATTGGTCGCTTCTGATAAGTCGCTTAATGCGTCAATCAGACCGTCAATCGTTTCTTGACTAATCATTTTGATAACCTCTCATTCACAATTTTCTGTACTATTTCGTAGTAGTCACCAAGTAACTGTCTACGAACATTGCCGTTTCCGTACTTACCGTCAATTACTTTATCAGCCATTTCTTCAAACTTTTCGGGCTTTAACCGATAGTCCACGATAGCCTGTACTTTGCCGTAGTAAGCACCAAGTAACATCTTTCTTGTACTGCCATTACCATACTTACCCGCAATTACTTCGTCAGCAAGTTTCTCATAGTCAACTTCTTCAAACTCTGTGGGTACTACCGACTGTGAAGAAGTGATAGCACCTACTGTCCAATTCGTGATGAATGTTCTGTTGAACTCAAAGATGTCAGTAATGGTCTTTATGTAAACAGGGCTTGTAGCGTAACCACCGTTCTTGATGATTGTGATACAGTCCTTTACACTTGTTGCTGAAAGTGACTGTGAATATCTCTTACCTTCAATTAGGTTAAAGTAGTCTTCAATGCTTTCCTTGTCTGTTGCATACGCACGGAAACAATCCGTAATTGTTGTGTAGGTACTTCCGTCATAGCACTCTTTTGTCTTTGAACTATACACAAGTCCTTTCCACGATTTTGTAGCCTTTATTCCAAAGAAAGCGTGACCTTTGGACATCAATGTAGATTTTCCATAGCCACTTTCACAACAAGCCTGTGCAATACAAGTCCATAACTGTGCGTTGCCATAGCCCCGTTCTTCACAGACCTGTTTGGCAACCGTTCCTATTCTGTCGATAAATGCTTTGCGTTCTGCCATTGTAGCCATAATTATCACCTACTTTCCGTCATCTGCGTTTTCAACACACTTGATTTTATCCAACTTGTCGCATAACTTCTGTATAACAAGCGTGTTGTCGTTAAGTGCCTTTGTAACCTTGTCGATTTCCTGTTTGTGTTCTTTACGCATTTCGGAAACTTCTTGATTGTTACTGTCCGTCTGATACTTCACATACCAACCCATACCGATACACGCTACGATAGGGAAGCCAAGTGTTGAAATTGCTGTGATGATGTCGTTCATAATGAATAACTCCTTTCTGTTGTTTACGATAATTTAAGAATAACACATTGAGAAAGAAATGTAAATATGAAAATGCCCGCCCCAACAGTCTTACTGTCAAAGCGGACACTTTCTTTTAGGAGATAAAACAATGGATACTTTCAAACGCCAATATTATAGTATCACTTATTTGCGTATTTGTAAATAGGTTTTTACATAATTTTCCACTAAACTTCCTGTTTCGTTACTGTCGTAGTAGAACTTATTCTGTTTATACAGTTCCCATACCTTCTTACACAACTTGCCCCTTCCAAGACCGAACAGTTGATTGCGTTGTCGTATCTCACCGTTCGTTAAGATGATACTGTCTTCATACCGCCTTGTACATTCGTGTACATTGACTATCAGCCCACGGTCTTCGGTACGGACTACATCTAATTGCAACATTACATCATCACAGTCAAGTCGCAATATCCTTGTTATGTAAACATCTGTATCAGCATTTACAATGTGCGGTACGGGGTCAAACGCCCAAGTCTGTTCACCGCCCGTGATTGAAGCAAGTTTAGGGTTGTTAAAACCAAAGAACAAGCGGTTAATTTCTGTCTTGATTGCTGTCAGTTTCAGACCGATAATCTCAAAGTATATCGTAGTACCCTTTTCGGTGGTGATTAACTTACTCTGTCCTGTCTTAATCTGCTTTACTTCTTTGGATATTTCAAACTCCTTGAAGTACATTGAGTTGTAGTTAATACTGTTTGCAAGCATTACTACAACGGGTGTCTTACGCTTTCTGATGATAGTAGAAAGCAAGTCCATAAAGTCAACATACTCGTTCGGACGATAGAACTTACCAATGAACTCGTCATAGAGTATAAGGTCGCCCTTTGGTGCGTTGTAGGTACTCTTGTAGTCAAAGTTGTTATCAATCGAAAGAAACTGTAAGAAGTTGTTCGGGTCTTGTTCGATTATCTTACCGTTCTCGTCCTTGTTACAGAAATAGGCTTTCTTCCAATGGATATAGATACTGTTGTACTTATCATTCGTGATAGCCTTTATGTACTTGCCGTCACCGTATTCAAGAATAACCTTGAATATCTCACCCGCTATTGACGGCTTTACCATATCTTCTGTCTGTCGTATGTACTGTGTGATAGTGCCATACATCTGATACAGTATCATACCTATTAAGAGCCAATTCGTTGTCTTACCCGTACTTCTTTCGGATAGTAACTGAATGTACTTTGCCGAATATATAGGAACTGTCGTGGGGTCATATACATCTTTCGGTACTTTCAGTTTACGAAACTCTCGGAACACAGCGTTCCAATCAATTATAATGCCGTGCTTTTCATCATTATCATAATACTTGATTTCTTGTACTTTCATAATCTCTCCTTATACTGCTTCATCGACTTCCCACCTTATATCGGCTTCGCAAAGTTCAATTCCGCACTTTAATGTCTTGTCAGTTTCCATAATTATAGCACTTGAACCGTATTCTATCAAGTGACCGTTCACATAGGTAGTGTCGGGTTTATGATGTATGTACGCTACCCTTGTACCGCCACAGTCTACGAACTTCGTACCCGATTTGAGTTTTTCAAGGCTACCCAATTCCTTGACACGGCTATTCTTATTGCGTCCGTGCTTTGATACACCCGCTATGGTAACTTTCATTTCGTCATTTGCAAGGTCATACGCATAGCACTTTGCGTGTAAGAACTTAAAGCGTGTGATTTCTTCCTTTTCAAGTTCAAACTGATTGTAGTATGTACGCTTGCCGTTATACTCAATGTAGTAGCCATTAGCGTCATCAATATCTCTGAACTCTTTATTCCGTGCTTCGATTTTGGCTTCTATTTCATCATCTGTGATGTAGAAGATACTGTCTGTATCAGCGTAAAGGAAGTGGTCATAGCCAATGAGTTCTACAAATTCCATAAGTTCGTTACGGGCATTTGCGGTAGTCCAACAGCCAAGTTGGTAACTCATAAAGGAATTACGGTTATCGTAGTAGCGTCTTAACAGTTCTTCCGCTTCTTCCCTTGTATGAACTTGCTTAATCCACTCACCGTTGTCATCTTCTTCAAACGCTTCTCTCACAGGGTCGGTTGCACTCATTCCATAGACACCATTGAGATTTCCCTTACTTATCATAAGGTCACGGTGGTTAGAAATCCATTCTTCTGTGTCTTCATTAAAGCCCTGTTCTTCAAGTGCCTTTTCCTGTTGTTTGTAAGCCGTCTTGCCGTAGAAGAACTCGTCAACTGTGTCAATAAGCCATTTAGGGAACGCACCCTTTTTAGCCATTTCCACTTTGACTATTGAGTAGTCAAACTTGTACTGTTTATACAGCCAATACAGGTCTATCTCATTCACGACAACTACGGACTTACCTTCCATTTTAAGAAGTCGTCCGTTGTCTTCGGTGGTCTTAATCTTGCCGTCTTTACCTTCTTGGAACTTACAAGCCTGTGCGTAAGGTAATGTGATACCCCTGTTACGAAGTTCCATATTCTCTATCTCAATAGCAATGAGCAAGCACTTGTCATTACGCATTTTAAGTAGTTCTTCAACTGTCGGTGCTTCGGTAGCACACCACTCATTCCAAAGCGGTACGAACTTTGAGCAAGGTGCGTAGTAGCAACGCTGTTGTGACGGATAGTGGCTTGCAAAGTCACGGTGATTGATACGAAATACCATTACATTCTTCTTGCCTATGCGTACTTCTTCACCAACAGCAACTATCTTACCCGCAAGAAAGCGATTGCCGTGGGTAATACCACCACTAAACTCAAACTTGCACATAAGATATTGTTCGTAAGATAATGCTGTTTTCAAGAACTGTGTACGGTAGGAAGGGTCTTCCGCAAAGTGTCTACGGGCTTCTCTACGCACATATCCTGTTACAGTAAGCGGTAGCGAGCGTAAATCGTCATTGTGAATTTCCATTTGAATAGCAAGGCTTTCATCAAGGACGATTACATCATTCCACATATACTTCCAATCTGTATCGGTAAGTTCACCGTCTTGATAGTGGACTTCATCGTAATCTACTGTACCCACTAACTTACGGTGCTTTGTACCAAGTTCCTTACTCCAAGCGTCCAAACTCTTACCCGTAAGTCTGAAAGTACACTTAAAGAGCAAGCCTTCAATACAAGAACTAATAATCTTGTGTTTTGCAACCGCAAGATTATGAAATCTGTCATTAAGGGCTTCCTTAATATGTTCCTTTATGTATTCGTAGTCGTATGAAAGATTGTGGACGAAAATGTTGATACGGCGTTCATCATTGATGTTGTTCACTTCAATGATTTTAGCCAATGCTTCTACCATTTCAGACGGTGTGCGACCACATACCAAATTACCTTGAAATGAGAAACACCATTGATAGAGCCACCCGATAGGGCTTTCAATGTCTTTGTTCCAAGAAGTTTCTGTGTCAAGGCACACATAGTCTTGACACAGTTCTCTGTGATAGCGTCTTTTAGATATGTCCCAAAATTGTGACGGACTTGGACTGAACTGTTTACAGTCCACTACATTATAACCTTCGTATTCCATTGTTATCTCCTTAATGTTACAGTACTGATGTGTCTAATTCGGCGGTGGAAAGTTTCTTACGGTCTTTCTTCTTATTTACTTGGTCTATCAAGTCCATATACGAACTGTGTTCATCTATGGTTGACATAATCTCGTTTATGTCATCTTGTGAAAGACCCTTACTTTCGGCTTCATTGATAAACCCAACGGCTATTTCAGAACCATACATCTTAACGATTTGCTTCATATTGAATGTGTTCCATAAGTCACCAAATTCATCAAATGACATATGCCCGAACAGGTCGGGGTTGTTCTTCTTTGCTGTTTCGTAACCCTTTAAGTACTTGTTCTTTACACCTGTTACGGTGCTTGTCTTACTCTTAAATAAGAACTCTTGAAGTTCACTCATTTGTTCACGAAGACTATTTAGCGTTGTATCACGGTAGTTTGTTCTGAACTTCATTTCACCGTTCTTTGTCCTATCCATATAGGGTTCTTCATCATAAGCCCTACCTTCGATATAGCGATATGCGTTACTTGCCCTTGTTAATCCCGCTTGTTCAATCTGTCTTAAACGCTGATTAGCGGTCTTGGATAAGACACCTACCGCAAATTTGAGTTGTTCGTAATTGTAATTGTTGTAGTCTTCATACCGATTTGTGATTTCTCTTGCCATTGTTCTTTCTCCTTTTCATCTTATATTTTATTATGAGCCATATCT
>RHMF01000901.1_pt1 | contig 13311 bp, 16 predicted proteins | sample 5365151 | NCBI WGS metagenome assembly RHMF01 (sample SAMN10266501, study PRJNA497801) | feces metagenome | isolation source: feces | host: Bos taurus | place: China: Prairie of Fairy Mountain | collected 2017-08-14 | reverse complement strand
CGGCCCTTGTCCATGACAACCACCGTATCAGACATGGAAAGCGCTTCCTCCTGATCGTGGGTAACATAGATGAAGGTGATGCCGGTGGCCTGCTGGATCCGCTTCAGTTCGATCTGCATGTCCTTGCGCAGACGCAGATCCAATGCGCCCAGGGGCTCATCCAGAAGCAGCACCTTCGGCTCGTTGACCAGCGCGCGGGCAATGGCCACACGCTGCTGCTGACCGCCGGAAAGGTTGTGGATCTTGCGGTGTTCGTAGCCCTTCAGGCCCACGATGCCCAGCATCTCCGTAACTTTGGTATGGATCTCGTCCTTGGACAGCTTCTTGATCCGCAGACCAAAGGCCACATTGTCGTATACATCCAGGTGCGGGAACAGCGCATAGCGCTGGAACACCGTGTTGATCTGCCGTTTATAAGCAGGCAGATCATTGATGCACTGGCCGTCAAAGGTGACTGTGCCGGCCGTGGGCGTCAAAAAGCCGCCGATAATACGCAGCGTGGTGGTCTTGCCGCAGCCGGAAGGGCCCAGCAAGGTGAGGAATTCATGATCGTTAATGTAGAGATTGATTCCGTCGAGAATCCGTTCCCCGTCGAACTCCATGGTCAGATCCCGGAGTCGGATGAGTTCTTTAGACATTATCATCCCCCGTTTCTTTGGAATTTTTTCGTCATATTTTGACAATTACTACTCTATCACTTTTTCCGTCAATGTCAATGTATTTTGCCCAAAATCATAAAATTTCTACCGGTAGACAGCGCCCGGTCATTGCCGCTGGGTCTGCTGCAGCTGTGCCAGCCGGGTGCGGATGGCCGCCAGGGCCTCTTCCGGATCCTGCAGCGCCAGGGTCGCTTCTTCCATGGGGCACAGACCGTCTTTCTGGCGGTTCTGAATGTTCTCCGTCAGGCTGCCCCAACTGGCCTCGATGCCACCGGCGCGCAGCACTTTCACCGCAGCCATGCTCATCACCTGGCCATAGACCCGGCGCACGCCCAATAACCTGTACAAAAAGGCTGCGCCTCTGCCCACCACCCGGTCTGCCGCGGAAAAGCCCATCATATCCGTGCCGCTGTCCAGCCACTGCAGCAGCGGCTTGACGCCCCGGTGGGTGCTGTGATACACCGTCGATCCCCGGCACACCACGCAGGTGTAGCCGCCTTCCTCCAGCAGCTGTTTTGCCTGCAAAAGATCGGCTTCCATACAGTCCCTCCTTTACAAAAGGATTTTGCTGTATTATATCGAATTTTTCAAAGCGTGTCAATGGATGGGGATAAAGTGCATTTTTTTGTAAATACTGATGAAAAAAGGAGGATTCCCCATGAAACAAGAGGAAAAGAAGCCCATTCCCTGGGAGGTCACCGATCCAAAACCCCCGGTGGTTCGCTCCGGTCACATGGAAAACAAGGGGCAGCGGGGATAAAAAATACCCCATACCCGGATGGGTATGGGGTATCCGTATGTGATCAGCCCGCTGCCACGATCTTCTCCGCCCAGGTGCGGGCCACCCGGGTGCGTTTCATGCCCGCAGGCGTCCGTTCCAGGGTGCATCGCTCCCAACGGCAGTCGCTGTATTGCTCCGCGCCGCCGGGATGGCGCACGATCATATCAAACAGAGCATTACTTTTCTGCTGGGGTGGCGTGTTTTCCGGCAGCAGTTCCGTCAGGGTGATGTGCCAGCCCTGATCGGTGCCCATGGTGCTGGCGGTACCGGTCTCGGCATTGGTGACCCGGTAGAGTTCTGCGCTGTTTGTAATGCTGATCTGCACCACATGCTCCTGCAGCACCTGATCGATCAACACCGCAGTGGTCAGATTTTCCCGGTATTGGGCCTGCACCGTCACGGAAAATAACCCCGTCCGTCCATTGAAGCTGCAGCTGCCCATGGTGCAGGCAGCGTTCAGTTTCTTCAGTTGCTCCATGACCATCAGAGCCGTATCCTCGCAGAGGATGCCGCCCTGGGCAGCCGTGGTATACACCGTCACATTCACGCTGCTGACCGTATCGGTCATTTCCCGCACCGTGACCGCCGCCACCGGCGAGGACGGCTCCGGCATGGGCTGTGCCACATGGCCCCGGGCCGTCCGGATCCCTGCTACCTGCAGGGCATTGACTGTTTGCTCTAGCCGACTGCGCCCCATTGGTCATCCCCGCCTTTCTCCACGCAAAGGCTCCATCGGTAAATGGGGCCCTGCCGGGTGATCATATCCTCTACCCTGCGCACCTGATACACACCGGTCATGATCCGGATGGTATCCCCTGCCTCCACCGCAGCGCCGGCAGGCAGAACGCAGATATACTGTCCTCTCGGGATCTCGCCCAAAGGAAAGAAGGACCGTTCCATATTCTGCCAGCTGCGGCTGTTGACGCTGTGAAAAAACACCCGCAGCTTCTGCTCTCCGGCCTGGGTGCGGACGGTGGCATCCACACCGTAGCGGCAGAGCGCCTTTTCCATCAGACGGCGCATATCAAACCCTCCGGAAGGCGTAGCAGGGCTCCAGATAAGGGCTGATGATCAGCTCTGCCTGCTTGCGCAGGCACCGGGCCGCCGCAGTCTTTCCGCCAGGACGGATGGTCACATCTCCGATCTGCAGCTGCTGCAAATTCACCACCGGATCCAGTTCCGACAGCGCTGCCAGGGCATACAGACTGGCTGCCGCCACAAAATCCACCCGGCAATCCTCCGGCCGCAGGCCGGTCTGCAACCGGGGTCGCAGACCGTTGACGGCGCTGATGCAAAGCAGTTTCAGCAGGTTCTCCTGAACAGGATCCTCGATCTCTGCCAGTAGGACCGCCTGAGCAAAGACCTGCTGCGTCATGCAGCTACCTCCAGCATGGCTGCAGCGCCGGTACAGATCTTGCCGAAGCCGGCAATGGAGGTGATGGCCGCACGCTCCAGCTGACGGTCGATCAGCTTGTCGTATTCCACCAGCACATCACCGCAGCGCACCTGCTCCAGGGCATAGCGGTTATCAAGGCCCAGGATCACGCCGTCACTCAGACCGCTGATGCGGTGGACCTTGGCACCAAGAGGGGTGCCAATGGAGCCGGTGCCCTGGAAATTCAGGCCGGCAGCGGGATTCTGCATCTCAGGGATCTTCAGCAGACGGGTCATGGTAGCGGTGGAGCAGAGCATGGTGTTCAGGGTATAAGGATCAAACTGACCCCAGAACTCCACCAGCTGATCATACTGCAGCGTACCCAAAGTTCCGGAAATAGGGTCGCTGCCAACGGTATAGACCACGCATTCATTTCCGTTGCCATCGCCGCTTTCCAGTACGTCCAGCGCATCCATCAGCTGCATCTTCTGGATGTGGGCGCCGATCTGACGCAGCATCACGCCAAACAGATCCAGCTTCTGGAAGCGCACTGCCTCATAGCTGGCCACCAGCATACGGCCCCGCTTACGCAGACGGACCAGGTGTTCCTTGGTCTTGATCTGGGTTTCGGGAATGGCAGTGCCTTCCACCAGATCCCGCAGCTCCTTGTCATCGTCGGTCGCCTCAGAATAGACGGACCGATAGTCCATGGAGTCGATCACAGTGGTAGTGGCAGTAATGGCAGGCAGGATGTCATTTTCCTCCATGCCCTGGCGCACCGTACGGGAAATGTACTCAGGGAACAGCACGGCGCTGTCCATGGTGCGGAAGAACTTCTCCACAGGAGAAGAGCCGGGACCCTTTGCCAGGATGCCGAACCGCTTGAGCTGACGCTGGAAGGCATCGGTGCCCTCCAATGCGGTGCCGCGATAGTTTTCGCTGGGATCCAGGGATTCCAGCACCTGGGTGAAGTTCATGCCCTCCTGGCGGTACATACCCTTCTCCAGTCTCAGATTATCAAATGCCATGATTGTTCCTCCTTACAGTTTGATGGTTACCTGGCTCTTGGCGGCATCTACCGCTACAACCAGAAATTCTTTTCCGTTGGCATTCACCTGAATACCACCGGTGCCATTGGCGGCGAGGGTCTTCAGACCGCAGCCGGGAGCCGTTCCGGTGTAGGGCAGTGTCACAAAACCCTCCACCTGCATGGCCGCATAGCCTCTGTCCACAGCCTCCACAACACCGCAGAACACATCGCCGGCAGAACACTTTTCCACATAGCCCTGTGTGTTAAATTTGCACACCTGGCCTGCCTGGCAAGCGTTTGCCCGGACGGTCACCGCCAGATGACCGATCCCTTCATAAGATTCCTTCATTCTTTTTTCCTCCTTCAAATGATATAAAATATGGTTTCCGGGAATGCCCCGGTAACACCCGTCTTACCGCAACCGGTGGCTCAGATCAAAAAGCCGCTTTCCAGCGTCTCCCGTTCCTGCCCCGGTCGGGGCAGCTGTGTCACCACCGGCTGCAGCTGCCGGAAGCGCTGCTCCAGCGCCGCCTTCAGCTTGATCAGCGCGTCCGCGCCGGCTTTTTCCATCACGGAACGCAGCACCGGCTCCTCCGCGCCCAGATCCAGGCACAGACACAGCCGCACCACTTCATCCTGCAGTTGCCTTTCATACTGCCGTCCCAGCTGCGCCTGGACATACAGGCTGCGGTATTCCGCCTGTACGCCGAATTCTTCCGCCAGCTCCTTCAACGTTCTTCTGCCGCCGTTTCTTCCCTTGATCACGCCGGCCGCCCGCTGCGCAGGCACCGCCACAAAGGAAAATTCATAGGCATCCAGGGGTTCTTTCAAAATGACGCAGCACTGCTGTCCGTCATAATACTCCCCTTTCTGATGGCCGCAGCTGCCGTGGTCGCTTCCACAGATGGAGCAGACGCTTCTGCCCATGGCGCAGCCAATGCTGACCTCCTTTTTGATCCCCGCCTCGATGTCGGCAATGATCTCTTCGGTGTGGCTGCCCCGGCGGATGTAGGCCCAGGCTTTGATGTAGCTGACGCCCTCTTCCTGCACCACCTGGGTCTGGAAGATGCGGGCCACCTGATTGTCGCTGCTCCAGCAATGGTCCAAAATGCCGGTCTTGCCGATGAACAGCTTCGCCAGCACCGGCAGCGCCGCCGTGTCAAAGCGTTCCAGATCCCGGTCGATCTGGTCATCGCACAGCCGCAGTGTGAACACATACAGCTGCTGTGCCGTCAGGCTACCTTTTGCCAGCGCATTGATCGCCTCCAGCTGCGCCGCTGTGGGCATACCGCTGCTGACCGCCTCCGTTGCCTTTTTGATTTCCATGTTTTCCTCCTTGTTGTTCCAATTTCCATTTTCCTCACGCTCTTCTGGCCTTTTCCGCCTGGGCGCGATACAAGTCCGCCTGAGCCTCCTGAGTGATGTCCTGCAGGCTGATGTCATTCCAGCAGATCTGCACCCGGTCATCCAGTCCCTCATAGGCCAGGAAAGTGCGGCAGAGCTTCTGCAGCGCCGGCTCCACCGTGCGCCGCAGCGCCCAGATCTCGCTGGTAAGGATATCGGCCTGCTGGGTGCTCATCCGTTCCGTGGTGCTCCAATTCAGACCTAGCAGGAACGGAGGCAGGCCGGTCTTGGCCACCAACTGCTCCAGGATCTGCCGCACGGGCACCTGGGAATCCAGAATGGGCGCCTCACCGCCGATCACCCGGATCTGCACATCGCCCATGGCCACAAAATCCCGCACCATGCCGTTTTTGCTTTCCTCCATGGCCCGGGCCCATTCCTGAGCAACCTGTCTGCCCCGTTCCTGAGCCAGGGCCGGATCCATTTCCTCTCCGCCCTTGCACACCACGCTGTAGCGCACATTGCCGGCCCGTTCCCAGTTGGTGCCGATGGTGGAATAGATCTTCATGAGAATGTCTGCCAAAAAGGGCATACCCCGGAAGATGCTGACCCCATAGGGATGCTTCGGCTCCGGATTCAGCGCCGTAAACAGCAGCAGATGGGGATAAGGCAGAGGGCGCATCAGGCCCTTTCCATCCGGCCCCCACAGCTCCACTTCCAGGGGATTTTCGCCCTGACAAACCTGCAGTGCCGTCACATCGCCCCAGCACAGACCCCGGACCCGATCCCGGTCCATCACCATTTCGCCCACTGCCCGTCCATAGGTCAGAAGGCTGTCCATGTAGCAGCTGAGGAAACTGTCGATACCCACCTGGCCATAGCCGCAGGGCATGGTCTTCAAAAAATGCTCCAGCCTGGCCTGGGCAGCAGTGCTGGGACATTCCACGCGGAAGCCGCCGGACAGCCGCACCAGCTTGCCCACCGCGGCATCCAGCACCGGGATCGCCTCCCGCATCTGTCGGTACACTTCCTCCTCCCCTGCCCCCAATGGCAGAAACTGCCGCAAAGCGCCAAAGGGATGGGTCTGTCCGCTGCGCAGCTGGCAAATGGCCATTGGGGTATTCTCCTTCCGTTTTTTCTTCAATTCAAACGCTCCTTTCATGTTTGTGGTTGTTTGCAGACTCAGCGCCTTCTTGCCACGGTGCATACGGCAAAGCCGCCGCTTTCCTCCCCCAAAACCGTGGAGACAAAATAGCGCATGTCATCCATGGCATGATCATGCTCCTTTTTCACCCGGTCCTGCCCGCCGCCCCGCCGATCCCACACGTAGCAATCCATCTCCCGCAGGCAATCCGCGCAGGTTTCGCAGATGACGACTTTTCCGGTTTTCAGGCGGTCTGCCGTCAGCCGGATGCCGGCCAGCACATCATTCTTGGCTTTCAGCACCCGATAACCCTCCCGGCGCAGCACCTCGATAAAGCTGGCAGCCGATGGATCCACGATCACCGCCTTCACCTTCCGCTCCCCCACCAATTCCCCCAGGGCCCGGGCGTATTCGGCATCGGTCATCTGGCGCATCTTCGTCCGGGAGTCAAAGTAGAATTCCCGGATGCGGTACCACACCCCGTCCCTGCAGCCCCACAGACCCATGGAGGTGGGGTTCACGGTGCCGTAATCGCAGGAAACATAGTACGCTTCCATCGGTTCTGCCGGGGGCGCCGCCACCATATCCGGGCCAAAGAAGTCGTACACCCGTCCTTCCGCCTGTACCCACTGCCCCAGCACAAACCGGCGGTAAAATACGCCGCTGTAGAGTCTCTGGTAGCGGTTACGGATCCGTTCCGTGAGAGAAGGATTATCCTCCATGGTGAAAGAAAGCCGCAGGCAGTTGCGCTTCTGCGCCTCCAGGATCCATTGCTTGTAGAACCAGTGCTCCGGCCCGGCCGGATTGCAGTTGAACCATAGCCTGCTGCCGGCCACCGAACAACGGGCGCAGGCCTGCTCCACAAAGGAACGGGGCATCAGCGCCACCTCGTCCAGCAAAATGCCGGCAAAGGTGATGCCCTGGATCAGATCCGCAGACCCTTCGTCCCGGCCGCCGAAGATGTAAAACCGGTTCTCATGACCAAACAGCCGCAGGATCAGCAGATTCTCCGTCCGTTTCTCCCGCCACACGGCTCCCAGTTCCTCCAGCTTGGGCAACACCTCCGACAGCACATTTCGCCGCAGAGAACCGATGGTCTTGCCGCAGACGCCGAAGCCCTTGTCCGAAAAGCAAAGGCTGGCCCACAGAAAGAAGGACAGGCCCATGGCAAGGGTCTTGCCGGAGCGTACCGCCCCGTCGCAGATAATGGCTTCCCGGTCCGCGTCCGCATTTCCGGGCATCCACCAGGTCAGCACCCTGCGCTGTTTGGGAGAAAATCGCAGCCCACTCATGACTGTGTCTCCTGCAGCGCCCGCAGGAATTCCTCCGCTCCGGAGGTGTCCTCCCGGGCCACCTGCGCCAGCTGTTCCAGCGCCTTCAGCCGGTCGATCAGTTTGATCTCCACCGTTCCTTTTTCATTGCGCTTGACCTCACTGAGCAGGGACAGATCCAGCTTGTCCAGCTGGGGCGCGTCTTCCAGTGCCAGGCGGACGCAGTCGTTGGCCTTGCCGAAAGCCAGCTCCGCCAATCTTCTTGTCACATCCTCCTTCCGGATCCGGCCTGCGCGGATCCTCTGTTTCAAATTCTTTTCCTGTTCCATAGCAGCCTCCTTTTCACCCGTACCCTCAAAACGCAGAAAAGTTGCACGCGAACGTGCAACTTTTTGAAAAATTTTTCTTTTTTTCTTTGCTTTGCCCCGGTTGCAACCGTCCCCGGGGTATGATATACTGATGCCACAAGCAACGAAGGAGGCGAAGCACCTATGCGTTTTCCCTGGAAGGGCACCGGCATTTCCTGCGCTGTGGTCACCCTGCTGGTGATCCTGCGGTGTCTGACCACCATTGGCAGGCATCTGTACTATGGCGGCACCAACTGGTCACCCCTGGTCCTGGGCGATCCCTGGTTTTATGTGGGCATGGCTTGCGCGGCCCTGGGTATTGCCTGTTTCACAATTCTGATCATCCTGGAAAATAAAAACAGCAGACGCTGAGCGTCTGCTGTTTTTTTGCTTATTCCAATTCAAATGCGCCGGTATAGAGCTGATAGTAAGTGCCCTTGGCATCGATCAGATCCTGATGGGTTCCCCGTTCAATGATCCGACCCTGCTCCAAAACCATAATGCAGTCGGAATTGCGCACTGTGGACAGCCGGTGGGCGATGACAAACACCGTCCGGCCCTTCATCAGCGCATCCATACCCTGCTGCACCAGTGCCTCGGTGCGGGTATCGATGGAGGAGGTGGCCTCATCCAAAATCATCACCGGAGGATCTGCCACCGCCGCCCGGGCAATGGCGATCAGCTGCCGCTGACCCTGGGACAAGGAAGCGCCGTTTCCGGTCAGGAGCGTATCATAGCCCTGGGGCAGACGGGTGATGAAATCGTGGGCATTGGCCAGCTTTGCAGCCTCCATGCACTCTTCATCCGTGGCATCCAGCCGACCGTAGCGGATGTTCTCCATCACACTGCCGGTAAACAGATTGGTATCCTGCAGCACCACGCCCAGAGACCGCCGCAGATCCGACTTTTTGATCTTGTTGATATTGATGCCGTCATAGCGGATCTTGCCGTCATCAATGTCGTAGAAGCGGTTGATGAGGTTGGTAATGGTGGTCTTGCCGGCGCCGGTAGCGCCTACAAAGGCGATCTTCTGGCCGGGATTTGCATACAGCGTCACACCGTGCAGCACCGTCTTTTCCGGCACATAGCCGAAATCCACATCGTGCATGGTGATATCGCCCTTCAGCTCCGTATAAGTCAGCGTACCGTCGCCATGGGGATGCTTCCATGCCCAGCGGCCGGTGCGCTCAGCGCTCTCGGTGATGTTGCCCGCCTCGTCAATGTGGGCATTGACCAGCGTCACATAGCCGTTGTCCTGCTCCGGCTGCTCATCCATCAGTTCAAAAATACGCTCCGCGCCGGCCATGGCCATGATGATGGAGTTGAACTGCTGAGAGATCTGGTTGATGGGCATATTGAAGTTACGGGACAGGTTCATAAACACCATCAGGCTGCCCAAACTCAGAACCGCAGCGCCTTCCACCTGGGTCACGCACAGGATGCCGCCCACGATGGCCAGCACCGCATACTGCACATAGCCCAAATTGTTGTTGATGGGACCCATCATGTTGGCGAACTTACCGGCGGAGAAGGCATTCTCGCAAAGGGTGTCATTGAGCTTGTCAAACTCTTCCTTACAGCGCTCTTCGTGGTTGAATACCTTGACCACCTTCTGACCGGTGATCATCTCTTCAATATAGCCGTTGACCGCACCCAGGGACTTCTGCTGACCCGCAAAGAACTTGCCGGACCGGCCCACCAGGAACTTGGTGACGAAGAACACGCCTGTGACCGTGATCATGGTCACAATGGTCAGCACCCAGGAGGTACGCAGCATGGTGATAAACAGCACCACCAGGGTCACCACGGAAGAAATGGCCTGGGGAATGGACTGGGAGATCATCTGCCGCAGGGTGTCGATGTCGCTGGTATAGCGGGACATGATGTTGCCTGCGGTGTTGGTGTCGAAATAGCGGATGGGCAGGCGCTGCATTTTGTCAAACAGCTCATTGCGGATGGTCCGCTGAATGCCCTGGGTCACACCCACCATCAGGAAACTCTGCAGGAAACTGCTGAGCATGCCCACCAGGAACACGCCTCCAATTTGGATCAGGAAGGCCAGGACAGGGGCAAAGTCGGTGGATTTCTCTCCCACCATAGGCAGGATATACTCATCCACCAGGGTGCCCAGCATGGTGGAACTGCGGGCATGGACCAGCGCATGGGCCAGGATGCACAGCAGCACAAAGATCAGGGTCACCTTATACTGCAGCAGATACTTCAGCAGCCGGAAGAAGGTTTTCTTGGGGTTCTTCGCCTTACGCCCACCGGGTTGAAAACGTGGAGGAGGTGCCATCAGTCCTCACCGCCTTTCTGTTGGGAGTAATAGACCTCCTGATAGATGGAGGAAGTCTGCATCAGCTGCTGGTGGTTGCCCACAGCGCTGATTTGGCCATTGTCCAGGATCACGATCATATCCGCATCCTGCACGGAAGCCACACGCTGTGCAATGATCAGCTTGGTGGTGCCGGGGATCTCCTCCCGGAATGCCTGTCGGATGGAGGCATCGGTGCGGGTATCCACAGCGGAGGTGGAATCATCCAGGATCAGGATCTTAGGTTTCTTCAGCAGGGCCCGGGCGATGCAAAGCCGCTGCTTCTGACCGCCGGAAACATTGGTGCCGCCCTGCTCGATCTTGGTATCATAGCCGTCGGGGAAAGCGGTGATGAAGTCATGGGCGCAGGCCAGCCGACAGGCGTGGATCAGTTCCTCGTCCGTGGCATCCGGGTCGCCCCAGCGGAGATTTTCCTTAATGGTGCCGCTGAACAGCTCGTTTTTCTGCAGCACCATGGCCACATTGTCACGCAGCACATGCAGGTCGTAGTCCCGCACGTCCACGCCGCCCACCTTCAGGCTGCCCTCAGCCACATCATAGAGTCTGGGGATCAGCTGCACCAGGGTGGACTTGCCGGAGCCGGTGCCGCCCAGGATGCCCACCGTAGTGCCGGAGGGAATGTGCAGCGACACTTCCTTCAGTGCCCGGTGCTGGGCTTCCGCGCTGTAGCGGAAAGACACATTTTCAAAATCAATGGAGCCGTCGGCAACCTCCGTCACGGGGTTTTCCGGGCTTTCCAGATCCACATCCTCTGCCAGGATCTCACTGCAGCGGCGCAGCGGGGTGCGGCTCATGGTCATCATGACGAATACCATGCTCAGCATCATCAGACCGGAAAGGATCTGGGTGGTATAGGTAAACATCGAGCTGAGCTGACCGGTGGTCAGACCCAGGTCCGGATTGTTGCCGCTTTTGATGACCATATGGGCACCAAACCAGGAAATCAGCAGCATGCAGGCATAGACGCAGAACATCATAATGGGGCTGTTCAGCGCCAGGATCTTCTCGGCCCGGGAGAAATTCTTCTCCAGATCCGCAGAGACCTCGTTGAACTTCTCCCGTTCCTTGTCCTGCCGCACAAAGCTCTTGACCACACGCACGCCATGGATGTTTTCCTGCACCGTGCGGTTGAGGTTGTCGATCATCTTAAAACCTCTGTCAAAGATCTTGAAGACCACAGGCGTCAGCAGCACCAGAGCCAGGATCAGAATGGGCATGACACACAGATAGATCTTTGCCAGCTCCGGACTCAGCTGCCAGGCAGAGATCAGCGCCAGCACCAGCATCACAGGGCAGCGGACTGCCATGCGGATGAGCATCTGGAAGGTCATCTGCAGGTTGGCCACGTCAGAGGTCAGGCGGGTGACAATGGAAGCGGAAGAGAATTTGTCAATGTTGCCGAAGCTGAACCGCTGCACCCGGTAGAACATATCGTGGCGGAGATTTTTGGCAAAGCCGGTACCTGCCCGGGAGGCAAAAATGGCCGAAGCCACGCCAAAACACAGGCTCATCAGGGCACAGAGCACCAGCTGGATGGAGCGGCTCACCACCACCTGGGTATCCTGCAGCTTTACACCGTAGTCATACAGACCAGCCATGACCAACGGGATCAATACCTCCATGGCCACTTCGCCGATCATGCACAGGGGGCTCATCAACGCCGCCCATTTATATTCCCGGATACACCGGGCCAATCGTCTTATCATGCTTTGGATTCCTCCTTATGCTTACGCTTGCAGGGATGGCCGCCAAGATTGTCGATGGCACGCTGCAACAGCGTGGCAAATTGCGCTTTTTCCTCGTCGGTAAAGCCCTGCACCAGTTGTTCTTCGGTGGTGCGGATGGTCTGGTGCATAGCTTCATGCAGTTCCAGTCCCTTCGGCAAAATATAGATTCTCTTGCAGCGCCGGTCCTGATCATCCGGCCGCATTTCAATAAAGCCCTTTTGCTCCAAACGGGACAAAATGCCGGAAACGGTGGGATGGCTCAGCTGAAAAGCCTCCTCAATGTCCCTGGCGCAGGGGGCCGTCTTGCGGTGGGTGATGTAACCCATGATGTGTCCCTGGGCGGCTGTCAGCTCCATGGATGCCAGCGCATTGGTCATCGCCTGGGCGGTGCAGTTTTCCAGGACCCGGATCAATTGGCCATAGCGAGTACGCAAATGATCACCTCATTTCATAAATGTAGCAAGCTACGCAATATTCTAGCATACTTTAATCCTTTTGGCAATAGCCTTTGGAAGAAAAATTTCTATTGCCAAACCCGGGGAAAACCGCTATGATAATGGCAAAATAAGCAGGAGGCGCACACCATGTTTGAAGGTTTTTCTCCGGAAACCGTGGATTTCCTTTGGGGCATCCGCCTGAACAACAACCGGGAATGGTTTCTCCAAAACAAACCGAATTATGTAAACTATTTATATGAGCCGATGAAGGCCCTTGGCAAGGAACTGTTCCTGCCCTTCCTGGACAAGCCGGGCCATCTTCTGAAGGTCAGCCGCATCTATCGGGATGCCCGGATGCACCATCCGCTGCCCTACAAGGAAAGTCTGTGGCTGTGCATCCGCCAGGATGTGGAGTGGTGGGCGGAAAATCCCTGCCTATTTTTTGAGATCAATCCCGATGGTATTTTCTACGGTTTTTGCCTTTGGAAGCCCCGTTCTGCCACCATGAAGGCCTTCCGGGCCGCCATTGCGGCAAATCCCCGGGAATTTCTGCAGATCGTAGAGCAGGTAGAGCGTGCCACCGGCCGTAAGATCACCGCCGAGCATTATGCCCGGCCGGAAAAATGTGAAAATCCGGACCTGGAGCGGTTCTTCCTGTGGCGGCACAACATCGGTGTGATGGTGCAGGAGCCCTTCAGTGAGGGATGCTTCGGCCCCGGCCTTGCCCGGACCGTGGGAGAGCTGTTCGAAAACCTGACCCCTTTGTACGAATATTTCGCACGATTTGCCGTATAACGATCAACTGTTGTTTTGCATTTATGTAGGGACCGTCGAGGACTCCGGTCCCTACAAAGGTGTATT
>RHMF01000900.1_pt1 | contig 13313 bp, 8 predicted proteins | sample 5365151 | NCBI WGS metagenome assembly RHMF01 (sample SAMN10266501, study PRJNA497801) | feces metagenome | isolation source: feces | host: Bos taurus | place: China: Prairie of Fairy Mountain | collected 2017-08-14 | reverse complement strand
TTGAACTCGGGAGTCTGCCCTCTACCGCTTGGAGACATCGATGTCTCGGTTGCAACCGCGTCTCCTTCCATAAACCACAAAGGAAGGACCAACGCAGATGCGCCTCCAATAACATGTTCTCCGAATATATCTCCAAAAAACTTGGTTACGCCCTTATTCATTCCTTGTCTTTGGCAAGCGTGTCTGTATTCGTGTATAGCCAACTGCCAATTCCATGGATAAGCATAATGAGTTGGAGGAGTAGTTGCCCAAAACTCTATTCTCTTTGGAGCCCATGCCAACATACCATTTGATTTGCTACCGTTGGTATGAAGAAGTATCGGCATATTTGGAACTTCTGTTCCAAGCGTTCTTCCTATGTGATGAGTCAATGTGTCTAAGGCAAAAGCCAATCGCTGAGCACTCGCCTCATAATAGTCAGGGAAGACAATACTAAAGCGTTCTGTTTTTATCTCTCGCCATTTTATATCGCTATCATCATTAGCCGATATTTTATATTGAGCCTTAAGACTTACAGAACAAATATTCAAGAAAACAAAAAGCAACAACAAAACCCTTCTACCAAATTTTGCAGAAGGGCATTGTTGCTTTAATTGAAATGTATCTTTATTTTGTTGGAACATTTTTCAATGTTTCAGTCAAATATTCCCAGAACAATTTAACAGAAGCTATGTTCACTCTTTCGTCTGGTGAGTGTGGATTTTGGATTGTTGGTCCGAATGATATCATATCCCAATTCTTATATACTCCTCCCAAAAGTCCGCATTCCAAACCTGCGTGAATAGCCATCACTTTAGGTGTTCTGCCAAACATTTTCTTGTATGTAGCTGTCATGGTTTCCAATATTGGAGATTGCATATTTGGTTTCCAACCTGGATAACCACCTGCAAATTCAATATTTCCACCAGCCAATTCGATAACACTTGCCATCATTTCAGCAAAGTCTGCTTTTGCTGTATCAACCGAGCTTCTTAACAATGCACAAGCCAAGATTTGGTCTCCGTCTGTCTTAACAATAGCCAAGTTAGATGAAGTTTCAACAAGATTTTCCATTGAATCGCTCATTCTGTAAACTCCATTTGGACAAGCATAAATAGCTCTCACAACTCTCTTTGCTGCATCTGTATCCATTACAAACTCACAAGAAGAAGCCTCTGTCATTGTTATAACCAAATCAGGCTCAACTGCAGAAAGCTCACTCTTAACAACAGCTTCCAATTCCTTTACAATATTCATTGCTTCTTGAGCTTTGTCGGTTGGAACTGCTATTGTACAGAACGCTTCTCTCGGTATAGCATTTCTAAGGCTACCTCCATTGATATTTCCTAAGCGAACATCAACTGCTTCCAAAGCTTTCAATATTCTGAACAAAGTTTTGTTGGCGTTACCTCTTCCAAGAATTATATCCATTCCTGAGTGTCCGCCCTTCATCCCTTTAACAGTCAATTCAAATGCTGAATAAGATGCAGGCATTGCTTCTTTCTTAAAGTCGAATCTTATTGTCGCATCTATACCTCCTGCACAACCAACATACAATTCTCCTTCTGTTTCAGAGTCTAAGTTCAATAGAATATCGCCTTCAAGTTCTCCAGCCTTCAAACCAAAAGCTCCTGTCATACCTGTTTCTTCGTCAATTGTAAACAAAGCTTCTATTGGTCCGTGAACAAGATTTTTATCTTCCAAAACAGCCAATGCCGCAGCTACACCTATACCATTGTCTGCTCCAAGAGTAGTTCCGGTAGCCTTAATCCATTCTCCTTCGATGCGAGGCAAAATTGGGTCGTTCTCAAAGTCGTGTTTAGTGTCGTTATTCTTCTGAGGAACCATATCAACGTGAGCTTGCAAAATCACACCCTTGCGATTCTCCATTCCTTTCGAAGCAGGCTTACGCATAATCAAGTTTCCGGTTTCGTCAATCTTATATTCGATGTTGTTAGCCTTAGCAAAATCAACCAAAGCAGCAACAATCTTTTCCTCATGCTTTGATGGGTGAGGAATAGAACAAATCTTATCGAAATGTTTCCACAAACCCTTAGGTTCTAAATTCAATAATTCACTCATAGTTGTTAGTTTTATATTTTTTATTATTTGTTATCTTAAAACGCCTTGCCAAATAAACGTATCATCTCCTTGCTTTAGTCTCTCCAAATCAATTTCTTTTTCAAAAATTCCAAAAACCGTTGCCCCACTACCCGAAAGCGATGCATACAAAGCACCATTATCGTACAACATTTGTTTGATTTCGGAAAGCACCGGATATTTCGGGAACAAGGAATCTTCAAAATCGTTTTTCAAGACATCTTTCCAAAGTCTCAAATCAGGCAAATCCTCATAATCAACCTCCGTCGGCTTTGGTCGAACGCAAGCATAAGCCTCTTTGGTCGAAATTCTGATATTTGGTTTTACCAAAACAACACTCTTACCTTTAAGACTTAGATTACTCTTTTGCATTTTCTCTCCTCTGCCACTTACATACATCGGACTGTTTTCAACAAAGAACGCACAATCTGAGCCTAAAGATGTTGCATATTTCAAGAGTTCTTCTTTTGAAAGCGAAAGAGAATACACAAAATCCAACAATCGCAACGCACTCACAGCATCCGAACTTCCTCCTCCTAAGCCTGCAAATGCCGGAATCGTTTTATGCAAGTGCATATTCACATTTTTGATTTGCGGATAGTCTTTTTGCAACAACCGCAACGCTTTCATGCAAAGATTATCCTCCGAATTGCTTTCTCCAATATCCAAACCCGTAAGTTCAAATCTGCTTTCCGCCTCATCGCTTGGGCGAATCTCCAACGAATCACACAAATCCACAGGATAGAAAACAGATTTTATCTCATGGAAACCATCATCTCGCTTGGCTACAATGCTTAATCCGAGATTTATTTTACAGTTTGGGAAAAATATCATAACAAATTATTTTGCTTGAATTTCACTCTGCAAAGATAATACTTGAATCTGAAAAAACAAAAGCTCGTTTCGCAAATTTATTTCTTGAAAACATTTTTTTGTTTCTTGAAAACAATTTAGCGAAACAAGCTATTAGAAAAACCAAACTAAATTTCAGATTATTTAATTATTTGAACACTTCTTTTAATGAAACTGTCCAAAGCCTCACCCTTCAAAAGCCCTTGTTGCAACAAAGCAAGGTCTTTCAATTGGCTCAATATCTGAACACGCTTTTCAGAATCCTGTTCGTTCAAAACCTGAGAAATGATTTCGTGATTTGTATTCACCACAAGGTTATAATGTTCAGGCATTTCACCATAGAAAGACGCCATACCGCCTCCCATTTCGCTCATTTCCTTCATTCGTCTCATGAATTCGTTTTGAGTAATCGTGAACGGCTGTGCTGATTGCTCCATGCTCTCTGTTTGAATGGTAAATTTATCTTTGTCGAATATCATCTCTACCATTTCTTTTACCTTCTTGCATTCTTCCTCATTCAACTTCGAAGGCACAACTTCATCTTTTGGAATAAGCTTTTCGATAGTATCAGAGTCGATTCTGACAAATCTAACATCGGTAAACTTCTGCTCTAACGCCTGAATAAAGTGACTATCCAAAATTCCGTCCATCAGCAACACATCATAAGACTTGTCTTTCGCCGCTTGAATGTATGGATATTGGTTTTCCACATTTTGAGCATAAAGATAAACGAGTTTCTTATCCTTATCGGTTTGATTGTTTTCTATTTTTGCTTTGTATTCTTCAAAAGAGAAATATTCGCCATCAACATTCTTCAATTGGCAAACACGATTCATTCTCTCGTAGAACTTCTCGTCGCTAATCATTCCATACTTTATAAATATGGAAAGGTCATCCCATTTCTTCAAGAACTCTTCCTTATTATCCTTATACATTTGCTCCAATTTCTCTGCAACTTTCTTTGAAATGTGAGAAGAAATCTTTTTGACGTTTCCATCAGCCTGCAAATAGGAACGAGAAACGTTCAAAGGAATATCAGGAGAATCCAAAACGCCTCTTAGCAACATCATATACTCAGGCACAACCCCTTCAACGCTATCGGTAACGAACACCTGATTGCAATACAACTGAATCTTATCTCTGTTAGGATCTATGTTCTTCTTTACTTTCGGGAAGTATAAAACGCCGGTTAAGTTGAACGGATAATCGACATTCAAATGTATATGGAACAAAGGCTCATCGAAATTCATAGGATACAACTTGTGGAAGAAAGCATTGTAATCCTCATCCTTCAAATCGGCTGGCTTTTGCTTCCAAAGAGGATTCGTATCGTTTATGATTCTGTCCTTTTTTCTTTCAACTCGTTTTGCCTTTCCGTTCTCATCTTTCTCTGTTTCGCTGTCTTCCCACACGCTTTCCTCGCCAAAACGAATTGCAACAGGCATAAATTTGCAGTATTTGTTCAACAGCTCCAATATTCTATGCTCTTGCAAAAACTCTTTCGATTCTTCATCAATATGCATTATCACCTCAGTACCTCTATCTTGCTTATCACATTGCTCAATATTATATTCAGTACTTCCATCGCAAGTCCAATGAACAGCAGGCGTGTCTTTGAACGATTTTGTTCTTATCTCTACCAAGTCAGACACCATAAATGAAGAAAAGAAACCAAGTCCGAAGTGTCCGATAAGAGCATTCGCCTCCAATTCACTCTTACCTTTGTATTTTTCAACAAACTCTTCTGCTCCCGAAAAAGCGATTTGAGTAATGTATTTCTCGACTTCTTCTTCGCTCATACCGATTCCTCGGTCTATAACGGTCAAAGTCTTTGCTTTCTCATCGATTTTCACATCTATTGTGCAGTCTCCGAACTCGCCCTTAAACTCTCCAAGCGACGAAAGCGTCTTTAATTTTTGTGTTGCATCGACTGCATTTGACACAATCTCACGCAAGAAAATCTCGTGGTCGGAATAAAGAAATTTTTTAATGACAGGGAAAATGTTTTCCGTCTTTACGTTTATCGAACCTTTCATTTCAGTATTTTTGTTTAATGATTAAATATCGTGATCTACGCTTTCAATACATCAAAATCCGTTCCAAATTCAATAATCTGACAAGATGTCATATCCGAACCTGCTTTTCAGTGTCAGTTATGCCGATTTGCAAAACACAAAACGAGCGTTCGCAAGTGCAAAAGCAGGTCGAACGCTCGTTTTTCTTTACCTTATATATATAATGTATAAGGATAGGGATTTGAAACTATTCTTTAATTATTTTTCTTGTCGTTGTTTTGTCTCCGATAGTCATTCTCAAATGATATACTCCCGCAGGCAAAGCTTCGATGTTTATTTCGTTTGCGTTTTCGTAAGTTTGAAGAGTCTTTCCGCTCAGGTCGATAACTTCTATCTTTTCTATCGCTTGGCTGAAAGTAACTTTACTGTTTGTCGGGTTAGGGAAGAAAGAAAGATTTTCAAATTCTACGTCTTCTAAATTAGTATTATCGCATTTTTCTACTATTCTATCTTCAAAAAAGTATTCCCAATTATTACGTTGATCATCGTATGCACTAAATGTTCCACAAGGAATAGTTAAAATTGCTGTATTTGGAAAAGGGAAAATCATATTACCCGAAAGTTCTGGCGGAGTTGTAGCCAAACAAGTAACATTTTGCAAAGATATACATTCTTGGAAAGCACTTTCTTCAATAATTTCAACACTATTTGGAATAATTACCGTAGTTAAATTACTACATTTTGCGAATGCTCCTTCGCAAATTCTAATAACACCTGCGGGAATTTCAACAGCAGTTAAATTATTACACTCACCAAACGCATAATGTAGAATATATTTAACACTATTTGGAATCGTCACCGTAGTTAAATTATTACAACGCAAAAAAGCGTGCTGTCCAATAGATTCTACTCCATTTGGTATTGTTATAGAAGTTAAATTTTCACAACCATAAAAAGCACAATCACCAATAGAAACAATACTATTAGGAATGGTTATAGAGGTTAAATTCTTACAAAATTGGAATGCTCCATAGTAAGTAGTTATACCTCTTTCACTAACTATTTGATAGTCTCCAATTTTATGAACGGTATAGGTTATTCCTTCGTGTATTACTGTTTCCGGAATAGCAACCGAAGTAGCAGAAATATCGCATTTCATTACTTCCACCTTAGTTGGAGTAATTACATGATAGGTTAAATCTCCTATTGTAAAGAATGATTGTGCTAAAAGCACATTTGCACATAATAGAGTACAAAGGAAAAATACTATTCTTTTCATAAACAAAACGATTATTAAATTTTCCACCTACAAAAATATAACAATTTCATAAACCGACAATATTAATCTCTCGCAAAGGTTGCAAAATCGCAAAGGTTGATTGAGTAAGGTTTAAGGATTAAAGTTGAAAGGAGAAATACTTTTAACCATTCCTCCTTAAACATTAACCATTCTTCCTTAAACCACTCTCAAACTCCTTTGTTTTGGAATTTCTCCGCTTACCGATACACATAGTATCACCAAGTAATACGAATTTTACGAAGGCTTCGTAATGGTATTACGAAATCTTTGTAATATTTTCGAAATGGCGTCCCCCATTCTCAATACTTTGTTTCGAAATTATTTTCCAAGGGTTATAAATACGTAAATCAAAGCATAAAGATATGGAAATCAAGAGTGTGATTTCGGACACAGGCTTTACGACAAAAAAAAAGCAGGCTTGAGTGCCTGCTTCTTTGTTTATAATGTTTTCTTACAACCTGTCATCGACAATATCTCTTGACAACACGCCTTTAACGTCATATACCACGCCGACTTTCTCAAGCATAGAAGCTATATCAAGGCGTTCGAATTCTTTGTGAGCAACTGCCAATATCACCGCATCGAACTTTCCGCTTGGCAAAACCTTGGTTGTCTTTATTCCGTACTCGTGTTCGACTTCCGCTTCCTTTGCCCAAGGGTCGTAAACCGTTATGTTGTCGGTGTATTCCTGCAAGGTGTGATAAATATCCACGACTTTGGTGTTGCGAATGTCGGGACAATTTTCCTTAAACGTTATTCCGAGAATCAAAATCTTTGAATCCTTAACCATAACGCCCTTTTTGTTCATTGCTTTTATTGTTCTGTTTGCCACATATTCACCCATTCCGTCATTCAATCGGCGTGCAGAACTCATCACTCTTGGCAAGACTCCATAGACTTGAGCCTTCTGAATCAGATAATAAGGATCGACACTTATGCAATGACCTCCCACCAATCCGGGACTTAACTTAATGAAATTCCACTTTGATGCCGCCGCTTCTATAACGTCATGTGTGTCGATTCCCATCGCATTGAAAATCTTTGCAAGCTCGTTCATAAACGCTATATTGACGTCTCGCTGACTGTTTTCGATGATTTTCGAAGCCTCGGCAACCTTTATTGATGGTGCTTTGTGAGTTCCGTTTATCAAAACGCTGTTATAAACCTCATCGACAAGGTCTGCAATCTCCGGAGTGGAGCCTGAGGTTACCTTTTTAATCTTTTCAACCGTGTGTTCTTTGTCTCCGGGATTGATTCTTTCGGGTGAATAGCCTGCAAAGAAGTCTTGATTGAACTTTAAGCCGCTTACCTTTTCTACAACAGGCAAACACTCTTCTTCTGTCACGCCCGGATAAACTGTAGATTCGTAAACGACAACGTCTCCCTTTGAGATAACTTTTCCAATCGTTTCACTCGCTCCCCACAACGGGCGAAGGTCGGGACGATTGTTTTCATCGACAGGCGTAGGCACCGCAACAACATAGAAATTGCAGGTTTTGATGTCTTCCAAGTTCGATGTACAACGAAATCCGTAAGTTTCGATAGCTTCTTGCAAGAGTTTATCATCTACTTCCAAAGTTGCATCGTGTCCTTTCATCAATTCCTCAACCCGAGACTTATTCATATCGAATCCAATTGTAGGATATTTTGTTGAAAAAAGGCGAGCCAAAGGAAGCCCTACATAACCCAATCCGATAACAGCAATCTTTATATCTTTCATTATTTATATTGTATTTCTAAAATTTAATTCCCATTTTCTTTGCCTTTGATTTGTACGGCAATATCCTCAAAAGCCTTATGTTTTGTTTGAAAAGCAAAAGCAGAAAGTTCTTCGGCTGACGATAAACATAGAAATGAATCAAATAACGATAAATTATCTTTGATTCAAACATCGATTTGAAGCTACTTTTCCAAAGTTTAGGTTTATAATAATAGACAGCGTATTTCTTAACCGAAGATACTCTTCTTGTAGCATTGCCATCAATAGGGTCCAAACGATAAAAAGAAGTAACGAATTCTGTTTGTGCCATGGTAAAGTTTTCATACAGCTTTGCCCAACAGTCCAAATCCTCACCCTTTATCAAACGCTTGTCAAACCCACCAACCTTTTTAAGACATTCTTTCTTCACAAGAGCGGTCGAAGATGCAATAACATGTTTGCCCGATAGCAATCTCTCGTAATAATCCTTCACAATAAAACATGTCATCTTCTGTTCGATTGTTTCTAACTTGTCTATATAATTTTCATCTGCCGAAAACTTCTCATAATTTGAGCAAAGCACTTCTGCTTGTGGGAATCTCTCGTGCAATTTCACCAATGTCTCCAAGTGAAAGCTCGTCCAAATATCATCAGCATCAAGAAAGGCTATCCATTCATTTGAAGCCTCTGCAATACCTACATTTCTTGTTGCTGAAACTCCTGAGTTTGGTTTTTCAATTATTCGCAAGCGTTTATCGGAGAACTCTCTCACAACTTCAAGACTGCCATCTGTCGAAGCATCATCAACAACCAAGACTTCAAAATCGGTATATGACTGATTTAATACACTGCGTAATGTTTCTCTTATGCAGTTTTGCTTATTGTATAATGGTATTACAACAGATATTTTCATCGTCTAATTTTCCAAGTTTGAAGTTAGAAACTGCAAAGATAGCTTTTTAAGTTCGGAAAGACGGCGTTTTGCATCAGCGAAATCAATATTTGTTGAAATATTTTCAAAATTCACCTCCTCAGAATCAAGAATCAATCTATCCTCTAAGCCAAGCAAGGAAAGCAATGCAACAAAACGCGACATGCCTCTTTGTTTGTTCGCAACAACCACAAAAGGCTTTTCAAAGATTATTGAAAACACCATGCCGTGAAAAGAATCTGTCAAAACAAATTCAGCATCTGCAAAGCCCTTAAGCCATTGCTCAACCTTAGGATAAACACATGCCTCGCTGCATCTTCTTGTGTCTTTACCCAAAACAGCTTTCGGCATAACGGTAAAGGCTTTCAAGTCTCTTTTCTCTTCCAATTGTTTTATCATCTCTTGCTTTCGAGGATTCTTATCCAAGAAATAGACCATCAAATCACCTTCGGAAGGTTTCAAATCGGCTTTTGCAATCAATTCTTTATAATCCTCTGCTTCCATAAGCAGGGTTGGGTCAAGCACATTCAAAACTTCAAGCCCTAAATACTCCTTACACAAACCCACGGCATCGTTTTCTCTCACGCTTATGGCTTGAAACTCATCTGCAAGAGCCTTTATATTTTCTGTACGCTTTGAATCAAACTGCCAAGTTCCCAATCCGAAAGAAGCGGCATAGGCAATGCATTTTTTGTTGGTTGATTTCGCAAAATCACAAAAGTAAGACTCCACCCTGCCATAAGAATCCCGCCAAACCTGATCAGAGCCTACAACGAAGGTATCAAAGTTCTCTATCATATCTCTTGAAGGCATGGTTTGCCCCTCAAAGAAATCCACCACCGCAATATTGTTTCTGACAAACTCTTTGGTGTTTACCGATATTCTTTCCCAATTTCGACTATTCACATAATAAGGAAAAGGATCCACACTCTTGCGTCCGAGAAGATAATGTGCCACTATGCGTTTTGCTCTATCGATATTGTTTGCCCAAAAAGAAGGGAAACGTCTCGGAAAGCTATCCGTAACAACGTCATATCCCGCCTTAGCAATCACCCTCTGCAATGCCCAAGCCTGCAACAATGCTCCGTAATTATTCCACAAAGGTTGGGTTAGCACACATATCTTTTCACTTCTCATGATTCAAGCTTCCTTTCTTTATATTAGCGTTTTGCAATGTGCAAAGTAAGATAAATTTTCACAGTCCGCAAAATCTTTCAATCGTTTTTTGATTTCAATTTTCTGAAACTTCGTTTTAATTTACTGAAACTTGATTTCAGAAAATTGTTTCTTGATTTCATTTTCTTAATTTCTCGCTTAAGTATTTTGCTGTTTGAGTTGAGTTCTTTGCAACCAATTCTTCGGGCGTTCCCTCAAAGATTATCTCACCTCCATTCTTACCTCCCTCCGGTCCAAGCTCGATTAACCAATCTGCTGTTTTAATTATGTCCATGTGATGCTCGATTATCACAACGCTATGTCCAAGTTCGACCAATTCCTCAAAGCATCTATTCAGTTTCACAATGTCGTAAAAATGCAATCCAGTCGAAGGTTCATCGAAAATAAACAAAGTCTTCTTCTCATATTCTCCCTTTGACAAGAAGTAAGCAAGCTTTATTCTCTGAGCCTCTCCTCCTGAAAGCGAAGTAGAACTTTGTCCCAACTGAAGATAATCTAAACCGACCTTCTTCAAAGATTCCAATTTTTGTTTTATTCTTCGGCAAAGCGGATTACTATCTTCAAAAAACAACAAAGCCTCTTCAACAGTCATTGTCAATATATCGTAAATTGACTTATCCTTATACGTTACTTCCAGAGCCTCTTCCTTGTATCGCTTCCCATTACAACTTTCACACGGCAACTGCACATCTGCCATAAACTGCATCGGAATTGTTACAACGCCCTCTCCTTTACATTCTTCGCATCTTCCTCCCTCCACATTAAAGGAAAAATAACCGGCTTTCAAACCTCGTTTCTTTGCAAGGGGCTGTTCGGCAAACAAAGCTCTAATATCATCGAAAGCCCCAAGATAAGTAACCGGATTGGAACGGCTTGAACGTCCTATCGGCTGTTGGTCAACCATCTCTACTGCTTCCACACAACTCAAACTGCCACTTGGTGGCGAGCATTTAGGAGTTTCCTCCACCGCAATATCCAAATGAGAACACAAAGCATTGTATAAAGTTTTCTTAACCAAAGTTGTCTTTCCCGAACCCGAAACGCCGCAAATCACAGTCTTGACTTGCAAAGGCAAAGTAAGGTTTACCGACTTCAAATTATTATCACAAGCCCCCTCAATCCTTATATACTCTTTCCATTTCCTACGCTTATTAGGCAAAGGTATGCTTTTCTCGCCACGAATGAAAGCAGCAGTGAGCGAAGTCCCCTTTTCTATCATTTCTTTATAAGAACCCGAAAATACCACTTCGCCTCCCAATCTACCGGCATAAGGTCCTATGTCTATAATGTAGTCTGCGGCTTTAATGACTTCCTCATCGTGTTCAACGACTATAACAGTGTTTCCTGCATCTCTTAGTTTCAGCAAAACGTTTATCAGTCTCTCCGTATCGCAAGAGTGTAAGCCGATTGTAGGTTCGTCCAATACATACATACTTCCAACAAGCGGACTTCCCAAAGATGTTGCCAAGGAAATCCTTTGACTTTCTCCACCAGACAAAGTGGAACTTTGACGGTTCAAAGTCAAGTATCCCAATCCTACTTCGCAAAGATAAGACAATCGAACTTTGATTTCGGTCAGCAATCTTTCAGAAACAGTTTTTTCATATTCGCTTAAAGAAATCTCATTGAAGAATTGCAACAATTCATCTACCGGCATAAGCATCAAATCCGTTATACTCTTGCCGTCTATCTTCACATAAGTTGCATCTTTTCTCAATCGCGTTCCCTTACAATCGGGACATAAAGTCCTGCCTGTATATCTTGAAAGCATAACTCTGAACTGTATCTTGTAGCTTTCTGCTTTTAACATATCAAAGAAAGCATTTATGCCTTGAATCTTACCGTTTCCGTTCCATAAAAAGTCTTTCTGTTCTTCGGTTAGTTGATTATATGGGCGGTGTATGGGGAATCGATTATATGCTTTGGCTATAAACTCATCTTGAAACTTCTTCATCACAACACCTTTCCAGCAACTGACCGCTCCATCATAGACCGAAAGATCAGGACGCTTGATTACAAGTTCCTCAGCAATACCTTCAACCATTCCAGAGCCGCTACAAGTTTTGCAAGCTCCGTAAGGATTGTTGAAAGAGAAGAAATTCTCCGAGGGTTTCACGAAAGTAATTCCGTCAGCCTCGAATCTATTAGAATAATGCAACACTTCACCATTGGACAACTTTACATCGCAAAAACCATCTGACTCATTGAAAGCCGTATGCACCGAATCAGACAATCGCATCACCAACTCCTCATCTCTTTCTGCCAAACTCACCCTATCAACGACCAAACTCACTTTCTCTTTGTTTGCAGGCGGCTTACTCAAAACATCTTCCATCAAACAAATTTCCCCTTTCAGCATCACCCTAATGTAACCCGACTGCATCAAAATCTCAAACTTATCTTTCCAAGTCTCATCTTTTCGCAGTTGCAGAGGGCTTAAGATAACCACCTTTTCGCCTTGCTCTAAGGAAAGCAAACTATCTACCACGTTTTGCACACTATGACGCTTCACCTCTTGCCCCGAAACAGGAGAAAAGGTACGTCCGATTTTTGCAAACAAGACTTTGATATATTCATATATCTCCGTAGTTGTACCAACCGTCGAACGAGGATTTCGATTTGCCGTTCTCTGCTCGACAGCTATTGCAGGAGCAATGCCACTTATGTCATCAACTTCGGGTTTGTTCATTCTGCCGAGAAATTGTCTCGCATAAGATGACAAACTCTCCACATAACGCCTCTGTCCCTCTGCAAAAAGAGTATCAAACGCCAAAGAGGTCTTACCACTACCCGAAACGCCGGTAACCACCACAAGTTTATTTGCAGGGATTTCAACATCTACATTCTTCAAATTATTAACCCTTGCCCCTCTGACCTTGATTGGTTGCAGGCTTTGTTCCTTTGACTTATTCATTTCTCGACTTCGTTATCATTCAACAAACTACGACAGCTTGCAATGCCACATTGCAGCATCTTGTTGTAAGGCAAAGATACAAAAAAATATTGGTCTGAACTAATCATAAAAAAGAAAACGGCATAGCATCACTGCTTGCCGTTTCCAATAACAAAATTTGAAATTTTTAATTACTACCCTTATTATTATGAATTAAAGAATAGTCAGACTTAATTTAGTCTTTCAAAAGATTATTCCACAACAATCTTTTGAGTCTTGCTTGCAGAAGCACCGTACACCTTAACAACATAAGCTCCGGAAGCAACATTGTCAAGAACAAAAGTAGTATTGTGAGTTTCAAATACCTT
>RHMF01000899.1_pt1 | contig 13315 bp, 14 predicted proteins | sample 5365151 | NCBI WGS metagenome assembly RHMF01 (sample SAMN10266501, study PRJNA497801) | feces metagenome | isolation source: feces | host: Bos taurus | place: China: Prairie of Fairy Mountain | collected 2017-08-14 | reverse complement strand
CTCGAAAATTGGGAAGAATGCAAGAAAAATATAAAAACCCAACGAAAAACCCGGAGGCATCCGCCTCCGGGCTTGATTCATTCTTCAGGTCTTTCAATGAAATGTCTTTCAAGGCTCACCGTTACATGGGCATCTTCGTCGCAGGTTCCCTTTACTTCGATCAGGAGATAATAAATATAGGTGACTTGATTGCCATAGCCTCTATATGACTCGCAATCCAGCTCCAAGTGGAAACTACCATCTTCCATTCGTTGGACTTGTGTGGGGCAAATGTCAACGATATCGGGATTGTTGACGGTGTACTCTGCAACGATCAAGAAATGAGTATCAAAGTACCATATATCATAAGGAATCAACAGTTCCGCCATATTGCCTATATCGGAAAGCGCTTCCCGATCATCTTCAGAGTTCAAAACCCAAATATTGCACATACCATTAGATCCCCATCTAATAAGGTCTGTGGTAAGGAATTGATAGGAATAGTCCATCGAAATCGGATAGGTCACAGTGGGCACCGTAGGCAGGGTTTCTGTCGGATTCGGTTGTGTTTCCGTGGGTTTCGGCTCGGTAGGCTTCGGTTGTGTTTCGGTGGGTTTTGTCTGGGTTTGGGTTGGCCGGGTGGTATGTTTCGGTACGGTTGTGCCGGGGTGGGAAGCCACGGCCTCCTCTGGCGCACATGCTGCCAAAAGACTGCCGCACAATAGCGCCACTACAAGAAAATAAATCATACACTTTCTCATAATTTACGCTCCTCCAATCGCAAATATACTGCATATACACCTTCTTGTTTTTTAACACACACTTGTATCCAAGTCAACAACAAAAATGTTACACATGCGGATTACATGGTGTTTATGTATAGAATGATTGCTCGGATGCATTATACCCGAGCAATCATTCTTGCATTTACCCAACAGGTCCTAATACATCATCAGGGGCAACACCGCCGGGGCCGTGGGGTTCATAGTCCTCAATTTCCAAACCGTTCTTCAAGTATTCAGGTATTTCTCGTTTATTGCTCATGACATATAGTTTACCATCGATCCTGCCAACAAAATTCAGGCCATAGATGCCGCCGGGGATTTTTTCACTTTGAATGAAGGATTCTATCAGCCATAAATCGTCCGATAATTTTTCTAAACGAATCATTTGGTAAGAAAGGAAGTTGTCATGCTCTGCACTTGACAAGGAAAGAAGTCTGTATTCTTCGTTTTCAAAGTACAAATATTTCAAGATAGCATCTACGGCAGAGATTTTAGAGGCTTCCAGGTATTCCAGGTAAAAGTTTAAAATTTCTAAAGAAGGATCGTCGGATATGTTTGGCACTGTGGGGGGAATGACTGCTGTTGTCGATGTGCTGGGATGGACGCTGGGTTCGGTAGGGTCCTCCCCGCAGGCGCACAGCAAGCAAAGAAGCAGAAGAAAAATAGCAATAAGGCGTACGATCTTATTCATAATGTTCCTCCGTAGTGGTTTGTGTAAGACATCGTTTTCTACTATAAACGACCTAGTTTACATATAGCACACAGATGACCTTTTGTCAAGAATATTTTTGAAAAATAGGTATTGCGTAATAAATAAAATATATGGTATGATATCAATGGGATGTGATAGTATGTCGCAAAATTTGGAGCAAAACAGTTTCCGTCGGGGCATTATGTCTTTGGTAATTTTATCTCTGCTGCGCAAAGAGGATATGTACGGATATCAGTTAGTGCAGGAAACCAAGACCATCAGCGGCGGCCGGATCATTACGCAGGAAGGCTCTCTCTATCCCGTTTTGTATAAATTGCAGGAACGGGGCTATATTTCCGATCGCAAGGTGCTGGTTGGCAAGCGCATGACCCGGGTGTATTACCATCTGGAGCCTGCCGGGCTGGAGTACCTGCACACACTGATCGAGGAATACGATGCCATCTCCACCGGCGTTAATCTGATCATTCAGGAGGGACAGGCATGAAGGAACTGAAAGCGTATTACCGCCAGATCCGCGGTTGGTTACCCTGCGGTGGAAGGCTAAGAAAGCAGATGATGCAGGAAATAAAGGCTACTGTGGAAGGCTACCGCGCTGAGCGTCCGGAGGCTGATTTTTCTGCTTTGCAGGCCCACTTTGGTACACCTCAGCAAATTGCCGCTGCCTTTGTGGATGAGATGGGAACGGAAGAGCTTCTGCGTGCGTTGAGAGTGCGTAGAAGAATTATGAAGATCGTATTTTTGTTTTTGCTATTGATACTTATTATTTATCTGGGGTTACTGGTTATCACATGGCTGATCTCGATCTTCAATGCATTTGGTGATGGTGTTATGGGTCCGCCTGTTATTTTGGAATGAGGTGCGATATGAAGATAGTCAAGTTTGTTATTGCGGTGCTGATCGTGGCATCGATCCTGTCTACAAGTACTTTTTCAACATTGGCTGTTTCCAATATAGATGATATTTTTTATTTTGAAGACGGAAGCTTTATTTGTATTTCTATGCAAGTCAAAGATATGAGAACTGGAAATGGTAAATCTGCCAGTAAAACATACACCTATTATTCCAAACAGAATGAGATTCAGTGGACTGCGACTCTATATGCTACCTTTGAGTATGATGGGACGGAATACTGGACCACAGATTGCAGCATTGAAACAAACATATACAATAGCGCTTGGTATGAAATTTCTAAATCTTCCAGCATGAGCGGCTGCGGTGCCACCGGTGAAGTTACCATGGGTAAGAAAACACTGGGAATTACCGTTAATCGGGAAAGCGCCACCATCACCCTTTCCTGCAGCCCCCATGGAACGATCAGCTAAATAAATCAAGGCCTGTTGCAAATCTGCAACAGGCCCTTGCTATTAACATTTTTTCATCAGTCGAATATAGAATTCCACTGCTTTTCCAATGGTTTCCAGGCGGATGCTCTCGTTATTGCCGTGGATGGAGGCTCGCTCCTCCTTGCTAAGATCCATGGCAGAGAAGCGGTAGACATTCCGGCTCAGATCCCGGTAATGCCTGGAGTCGGAGCACTGCACCATCAGGTAAGGCGCCACGATGCACCCCGGCCAGGTCTCCGCCACGGTGCTGGCCACCCGATCCCAGGCCTCACAGCCGGTTTCAGAGATGGGGCTGGGCTCGCTGGATTCCAGCGCTACGATCTCCACCTGCTCATCATCCACCACCTGCTTCAGATACCCCAGCGCGCTGCTGACGCTGTCGGCAGGATTCAGCCGGATATTGGTGATGATTTTGGCCTCTGTGGGGATCACATTGCGGCCGGTGCTGCCTTCCATCTGTGTAAAGGCCACCGTGGTACGTACCAGGGCATTCATCTCGCCGCCGCTGAGCCGACCCAGCAGATTGATTATCCAGCGGAAGCACCACATATTGGCAAAGATGATCTTATACAGGAAGGTGGAATGGCGGCCCAGGGTGTCGAACATCTCTGCCGCCGGCTTGGTGATGTGCATTCTGAACGGCTTCTTGCAAAGCCGCCGGATGGCTTGCGCCAGCACTGTCACCGGCGTGCGCACCGGAGGCGCGGAGGCATGGCCACCCTGGGAGCGGACGGTGTACTGGGCATTGATCATGCCCTTTTCCGCGATGCCAATGAGGCCGCAGGGGATCTTTACGCCCGGGAACACATTTTCAACCACCGCGCCGCCTTCATCCACCACGATGGCCGGCTGGATGCCACGATCCACAAAGTATTGCACGATGTTGGGCGCGCCCTTGCCGTTGATTTCTTCGCAGCCGGAGAAGGCAAAATAGATGTCATTTTCCGGCACGAATCCCTTGGCGATCAGATGATCTGCCGCAGAGAAAATCGCATTGAAAGTAGCCTTGGTATCCAAGGTGCCACGGCCCCAAAGCCGTCCGTCCTCGATGACGGCGGCAAAGGGCGGCTTGTCCCACTTGTCCGCGTCCACCGGCACCACATCATAATGGGCCATCATCACGCTGGGCGCCGCGTCATTCCGACCGGGCCACCGCAACAGCAATGCCCGGTCCGGCAGCCGATCCACAGAGCACACATCGAACACTCTGGGATACAGCGTCGGCAGCATTGCGATGAGTTTTTCGAATTCGCCGTCATCCTCCAACGCATGATCGTGGTAGGATACAGTTTTGCACTTGATCAGCTCTGCCAGGGAGGCTACAGCCTGCTCCCGGTCAAATTCCACCGGCTCCGGATCGGTAACGGGCTGGATTTTGGGCCGGAACAGCGCAGCGCGGATCAAAATCACTGCCAAAAACAGCGCGATCACGCCTCCAATGATATATCCGACCATTTACAGCGCCCCTTTCTTATACATAATCCGGGCAGCGGCGATGGTAAACAGGGCAGAAACGGGCACCATGATGCCCACAGTACCTGCATCCAGGGCGGGCACAAAGATGAACAGTACCAGCATCAGCAGCACCGGTGCCAGAGCCAGCTTCCAGTTCTTGCTGACGAAAGCCACACCCAGGCCGCCGAACAGCGCCGGCAGAATCTGCTCAAAGGCAGGCTGCAGCACGGGCGCCTGCAGAATGGGCGTCAAAGGTACGATGCAGATCACACCGATGATAATGATCAGCGTGGTGACAATGCTGGAAACAGCAATGGCGATGGTGGAAATGACCTCGCCCTCCTCGCTGCTGGCGCTGACCTCGTTCTGCTCCAGGGCGCTGAGCGCACAAGGCAGCTTCAGGTTGGAGATGTTGCCGGTGACAAAGCTCAGATAAGAGCCGCCGGCGCCCAGCATGGGCACATATGTAACGGTTTCAATGACACCGACGGCCCAGTACATGGGGGCAGTGGCCAAAAGACCGGCACCCAGCGCGGCCCAGTCCGGCTTCACGCCAAAGATCAGCGCCACAGAGATGGGGAATGCCATCAGCAGCACCATAACACCAAGATTCCAAATCGTACCGTCACGATGGACCGAGTCCATATAACTCAGATTCTTTTTCATACAAGGCACCTCCTTAACCCAACCAGGCAGTCAGCGGGATGGCAGCGGCCATGCCGGCCACCAGGCTGATGGGCATGGCATATTCACTGAGCCACTTCAGCTTCGGCTTGCGCATCAGCAGACCGCAGACAATCATCACCAATGCGGAAACCGCCATGACACATACCGGGATCAGACCGGAGGTGGAACTGTATTCCACAGCCTGGTCCACTTTTTGCCCCACTTCGTTGAATACCTGCTCTGTTTCCACCACAATGCCGTTGGCATCCGCCCGCCACAGACGGGATACATCGCAGAACACAAAGCCCAGGAAGGCAGAGATCATGCCGATGAACAGAGCATTCTGGAAAATATCCGCCCACTTGGCATCCCGGTTGGCCAGGTTAGACATACCGTTTTGCAGCTTTTTGCCGATGGCCGGCACCAGCCAAATGCCCACCATGATGGAAACGGTCATGACCAGCAAGACATTGACAAACTGCTGTGCCGTCAGGGGCGAACCGGAGCCCAAACTCTGGCCCATGGCGCTGAGGGCGTTGTTGGCAGCGATGGTCTCATAGCTCATGGAGCCAACCACGCTCAGCCGCAGCCAGGGCAGGGGAAGGCCCAGCTTTTTGCTGAGGATGGCCACACTGACCACAATGGCCACTGCCGGGGCGATGGTGAAGATGGCAGCGGAGCGGATGGTCTTGCGGATCTTCTTCTGATCCATGCCCAGTTCCTTGCTGCGGCGCAGCGCTTTCACCAGGAAATACACCGATTGGGCAAGCACCACAGCCACCAGCACACCCACAATCAGAAACAGAATGGGGTGGTTTACACGAAATTCCATAAAAATACCTCCTGAATGGATTTTCATCATTATACCACGGACACTTGTGCAATACAAGTGGACAAATTGCCATTATTTTTATGGGAAATTTCATGGATTCGACGGGAAATGACCTTGCAATTATCCGTAGAATCGTGTAAAATAAAACATAGTTTTTGAGAAAGAGGCGTGTGTATGAAAAAGCTTGCTTTTAACAACGAGCAATATCTGCAGACCCAGTCCACCCATATCCGCCAGCGCATCGAGCAGTTTGGCGGAAAGCTGTACCTGGAGTTTGGCGGTAAGCTGTATGATGACAATCATGCGGCCCGTGTTCTGCCCGGCTTCAAGCCTGACAGCAAACTGCAGATGCTGCTGCAGATGAAGGATCAGGTGGAAGTGGTCATCGCCATCAATGCCGACGATATTGAGCGCAATAAGATCCGCGGCGACTTGGGCATCACCTACGACCGGGATGTGATCCGCCTGGTGGACATTTTCCGGGATTTTGGCTTGTACGTGTCCAGCGTGGTGCTGACCCGCTATCATGGTCAGACCCTGGCGGATGCCTTCCGTGCCCGGCTGGAGACCATGGGCCTGCGGGTGTATCATCACCGGGATATTGCCGGCTATCCTTCCGATACGGCCCATGTTGTCAGTGCCGAAGGCTTTGGTAAAAATGAATACATCGAGACCAGTCGCGAGCTGGTGGTGGTCACCGCTCCCGGCCCCGGCAGTGGCAAGCTGGCCACCTGCCTGAGCCAGCTGTATCATGAGCATCAGCGGGGCATCAAAGCTGGTTATGCCAAGTTTGAGACCTTCCCGGTGTGGAATCTATCCTTGAACCATCCGGTGAACCTGGCTTACGAGGCAGCCACCGCCGATCTGTCCGATGTGAATATGATCGACCCGTTCCATTATGATGCCTACGGTGTTACCACCGTTAATTACAACCGGGATGTGGAGGCATTCCCTGTCCTGGTGGCCATGTTTGAAAAGATCCTGGGCCAGTGCCCTTATAAGTCTCCCACGGACATGGGCGTGAATATGGTGGGCAACTGTATCATCGACCAGGAAGCCGCCAGAGAGGCTGCCTGCCAGGAGATCGTGCGCCGCTATTACACCGCCCTGTGCGAGATGAAGAAGGGCAAAGGCCGGGAAGAAACGGTACGCAAGCTGGAACTGCTGATGCGCAAGGTGGGCGTAGATCCGTCCATCCGCCGTGTGGTGGCTCCTGCACTGGAGCGTGCGGAAAAGACGGATATGCCCGCTGCCGCCATGGAACTGCCGGACGGCACCATCGTCACCGGCCGCACTTCCGATATGCTGGGCGCATCCTCTGCGCTGCTGTTGAATGCGCTGAAGAAGCTGGCCGGCCTGCCGGATGAACTGCATATGATCTCTCCCGTGGTCCTGGATCCCATCCAGCACCTGAAGGTGGAGCATTTGGGTAACCGCAACCCCCGTCTGCATACCGATGAGACTTTGATCGCGCTGTCCATTTGCGCAGCCACCAATCCCATGGCGCAGATGGCCATGGAGCAGCTGCCCAAACTGCGTGGCTGCGATGTGCACTCCACGGTGATCTTGTCCAGCGTGGACGAGAATACCTTCAAGCGCCTGGGCGTCAATCTGACCTGCGAAGCAAAATATAAGGCATAAAAAAACACCCGATCTCGTCTGAGATCGGGTGTTTTCTTTAGAAGGTCAGCTTCAGATCGCCGTCCTTGATCCAACCCCACTTGCGTAGGATCTGGCAGAACAGCCAGCTGAGGATTGCCGGCAGCACGAAACAGATCAGCACCAAACCGATCCAGTCCATGGCTGTGATGCCGGCTTTGGCACCGCTGGCCACATCATTGATCCAGCCGGTGTATACACCGATCTGTCCCACCAAGCCGCAGGTGCCCATACCGGAGGATACCGGCGCACCGTTCATTTCCAGGCGGAACACACAGGTGGCCAGAGGGCCGGTGATCATGGATGCCAGGGTAGGGGGGATCCAAATCCGGGGATTTTTTACGATGTTGGGCATTTGCAGCATGCTGGTGCCGATGCCCTGGGCTACCAGGCCACCCCAGCGGTTCTCCCGGAAACTCATAACCGCAAAACCTACCATTTGGGCGCAGCAGCCTGCTACGGCAGCGCCGCCGGAAAGTCCGGTCAGACCCAAAGCGGCGCAGATGGCTGCTGAGGAAATGGGCAGCGTCAGCGCCATGCCAATGATGACGGCCACCAGGATGCCCATGAGCAGCGGCTGCTGATCCGTGGCCCAACGTACGGCCTCACCCACAGCGCTGGCGGCGCTGCCGATGGGCTCTGCGATCAGACTGGCCAGACCGATGCCCACCAGGATTGTCACAATGGGCGTTACCAAAATATCCACTTTGGTTTCTTTGGACACCAGCTTGCCGCATTCGGCGGCCACGATGGCGATCACCAACACGGCCAAAGGTCCGCCGGCTCCACCCAGGGCGTTGGCGGCATGACCCACAGCGGCCAGGGAGAACAGCACCAGCGCCGGTGCCTTCAGCGCATAGCCGATGGCCACAGCCATGGCGGCGCCGCTCATGGCCGAGGCATAATCGCCAACCTGCACCAAAAAGCTGAGCCCCAACTGCTGTCCCAATGTTTTCAGGATCGTGCCCACCAAAAGGCTGCAGAACAGTCCCTGCGCCATGGCGCCCAGGGCATCAATGCCGTAGCGCTTGGCAGAGAACACGATGTCCTTTCGTTTCAAAAATTCACGCATAATACTAACTCCTTATATGTACAAACAGCTGTCTTGTCACCTGCAAATACATTATAATCATACCAAGCCAAAAGTCAAGAATATATTTGACAATCCCCCATAAATATGGTACAAAAATAGAAGAAATGGAGGGGAAATGTCATGACCGGAGAAGAACGCAGAGGTAAAATCCTGCAACAATTGAAGGACGCGGCGGAACCTTTGTCCGGTGCGGCGCTGGCAAGGGCCTTTTCTGTCAGCCGCCAGGTGATCGTGCAGGACATTGCGCTGATGCGCGCTGAGCATTATGACATTCTGTCCACCAACAAGGGCTATCTGTATCAGCCGGCCGAGAAGCGGAATCCGCAGCCCAAGCGTGTCTTTTTTGTTCGGCACACCGCCGGGCAGGTGCTGGAGGAATTCCTGGCAGTGACGGAACTGGGCGGATCTGTGCTGGATGTGGCAGTGGAGCATGAGCTGTACGGCCAGATCCGGGTGGATCTTCTGATCGGCAGCCGACAGGATGCCCAGGAGTTCGCGCAAAAGCTGTCGACTTGCCGGGATAACCTGTTGAAGGTACTGACGGATGACTGCCATTATCACACGGTAGCAGCGCCTTCGGAAAAGCTTTTGGATCTGATCGAAGCAGATCTGCGACAAAAGGGATTTTTGATCGAATAACGCAAAAAAGTGGGCTCAGGCATTTTTGCCTGAGCCCACAATTTATTATTGAACCTTTTTCTCGCAGTATACGCAGCGATACACGCCTTCGATCAGTTCAGCTGCCATAGGCAGCTCCTGCTCGGTCTGGCAAATGCACTTGGCATTGGTGCAGACTTTGTCATACACCCAACCGTCGGTGTCCACAGCCTCCCGGATGGAATTCTGCTTTGCTTCCTCCAGCAGCTTCAGGATCAGCGCCATGCGCATGAACTTGCCGTTGAGGGTCTGGCGGAAATAAGCGGCCCGGGGATCTTCATCCACCTTCACGCTGATCTCGTTGACACGGGGCAGAGGATGCAGTACAGCCATGTTCTTCTTGGCATGCTCCATCTTCTGGGCGGTGAGCACATAGCTGTCCTTCAGACGCTCGTATTCTGCAGCATCGTCAAAGCGTTCCCGCTGAATGCGGGTCATATACAGAATGTCCAGCTGAGGGATGGCTTCCTCCAGGGAAGTGACTTCCGTGTAGGGGATGCCTTCTGCATCCAGCACATTGCAGCGCACATAGTCGGGAAGCCGCAGTTCCTTGGGAGAGATCAGCACGAACCGGATGCCGCTGTAGCGGCTCATGGCCTCGATGAGGGAGTGGACGGTGCGGCCGTACTTCAGATCACCGCACAGACCGATCACCAGATCATTCAGCCGACCCATCTCTCTGTGGATGGTCAGCAGATCCGCCAGAGTCTGGGTGGGATGCTGATGGCCACCGTCACCGGCATTGATGACAGGGATGGTAGCGGCCTGGCTGGCCACGAAGGGTGCGCCTTCCTTGGGGTGGCGCATGGCGATGATGTTTGCGTAGTTGCTCACAGTCTTGGCGGTGTCGGCCACACTCTCGCCCTTGGCGGCAGAGGAAGAGCCGGCTTCGCTGAAGCCCAGCACATTTCCGCCCAGCTCCAGCATGGCAGCCTCAAAGCTGAGGCGGGTGCGGGTGGAGGGCTCGAAGAACAGGGTAGCCAGGGTCTTGTGCCGGCAGGCTTCCTGGTATTTTTCGGGGTTTGCGGCAATGTCTTCCGCGGTGGCGATGAGGTCTGCCAGCTCCTCTACGGAAAAGTCCAGGATGGAAATGAGACTTCTCATATTACTTCGCTCCGTTTACAGCCAGATAATTCTTAATCCGGGTCACGTTTTCTTCGTTGGCAGGATCCTCTTCCAGGTACTCGATGATATCATACACATCGATGACGGAGTAGACGGGGAAGCCAAACTGCTCCTCGATCTCCTGCATGGCGCCCTTCTCGCCCTGGCCCTTTTCCTTGCGGTCGACCATGATGAAAGTGGCGATGACCTTGGTGTTTTCCAGGTGGCTGAGGATCTCCATGCTCTCGCGGATGGCGGTACCGGCAGTGATCACGTCTTCGATGATGACGATTTCTTCGCCTGCCTGGGGCACATAGCCCACGAACACGCCGCCTTCACCGTGGTCCTTGACCTCCTTGCGGTTGAAGAAGAAAGGCAGATTCAGGCCTTCCTTGCTCAGCGCCACAGCGGCGGAAATGGAGAGGCTGATGCCCTTGTAGGCAGGGCCGTACAGCACAGCTTCGCGCTTGCCCAGCTTCTCCATATAGGCCCGGGCATAGAACTCGCCCATCTTGGTGATCTGATCACCGGTCTTGATCATGCCGGCATTGACGAAATAGGGGATCTTGCGGCCGGACTTTGCGGTAAAGTCGCCAAACTTCAGAACGCCTGCGCCCTGCAGGAATTCAATAAACTCTCTCTTGTAAGCTTCCATTGTATATCCTCCTAAATAATGATCGTAGGGCGGGAGCTTGCTCCCGCCAATTTCTTGTTTGAAGGGGCGTGTAGCAGTGGCGGGAGCAAGCTCCCGCCCTACATTTGTTTTTGTGCGTGGAATTACAGATGCTCCTTCTGGGAACCGGTGGGGTTCTGGATGGAGTAGCCCACGTTGACCAGGTGGTCAGCCACACGCTCCAGACCCATGACGGTGGAGGAGTAGTAGGGGCTGTGGGTCACACTGCAGTTGCCCTCGGCCAGACGGGTGTAGTGCTGGGCGGTGAGGGACTTTTTCATCTCGTCCACTCGGTTTTCAAAGTCGGTCAGCTCCGGCAGACGCTTGTGGTTGAGGTTTTCGAAGGCATCCTTAGCTACGGCGAACATTTCCATCACGGCATCGCACATGGTCTTCAGTTCGGTCTTGGCCTCGTCGGAATAGACCAGTTCCTTCTGACCCATTTCCTGGCTGATCTCGTAGAAGTTCAGCGCATGGTCGCCGATGCGCTCCAGGTCGTTGAGCACGTGGAAGTAGGAACCGATGGTGGCCTCGTCGCTTTCGCTGACCTGACTGCCGGAAAGCTTGATGAGGAAGGCAGTTAGTGCGCCGTTGGTAAAGTCGATGATGGCCTCATTCTCCTGGATCTGTTCGTTATCTTCCGTAGAGCCGGTCTGAATGGCCTTGAAGGACAGCAGGGTGTTCTCCTGAGCAACAGAGAGCATGTAGTCCATCTCCTGCTTCACCTGTGCCATGGCCACAGAGGGCATGGCCAGCATGCGGTCATCCACAAAGCGCAGGGTATGGACGGGAGCGGTCTCTTCCTTGTCCCGGATCACGGTCTTGGAGAAAGCCACCAGCTGCTTGACAAAGGGCAGCAGCATCAGTGTGGTGGTCACATTGAAGATCACGTGGAAGAGGGAAACGCGCATCTGCAGGCTCATAGGATCGCTGCCGGGGAAGAAGGAGGTCAGCAGATCGGTTACCGGTTGGCGGAAGATCCAAATAACGGCGGTAAACAGCACCGTGCCGATCACATTGAATGTGAAGTGGATCAGGGCCACCCGCTTGGAGTTGGCACCGGCACCGGCACAGGCCAGCAGAGCGGTGACGCAGGTACCGATGTTGGCGCCCAGCACAATGAACAGCGCCATATCCAGCTCCAGCACGCCCGTACCTACCATGGTGATGACTACACCGGTGGCGGCAGAGGAGCTCTGGATCAGGGCAGTGAAGATCACGCCCACCAGAATCAGCAGCAGGGGAAAGTCGATGACGGCGAAGATGCCCGTAAACATCTCCTTGATCAAGGCGTTACCGAACGCCTGATCACTGCTCATGCTCTCCAGGCCAACAAAGCTCAGGCCCAGACCGCTGCACAGCAGACCTGCCAGTTTCATCTTTTCCTTCTTCATAAAGCCCATCATGACACCGGCAAAGGCCAGGAAATACATGATCATGTTGAAGACGTCATTCTTCAGTGCCACCAGCACACCGGTGATGGTGGTGCCGATGTTGGCACCCATGATAACGGAAGTGGCCTGCATGAGCGTCATGACACCGGCATTCACAAGACCGATGACCATGACGGATGTGGCCGACGAGCTTTGGATAATGGCCGTGACACCGGCACCCACACCCACACCGGAGAAGCGGTTGCCCACGATTTTACCCAGCAGGCGCTGCATACCGGTACCGGCACTCTTTTCCAGCGCCTCACTCATAAAATTCATACCGACGATAAAAATACCTACGCCAGCCAGCAGCCAAATGAGGCTCTGTATCAGTTGCATAATTTCGTCACCAGTAAACATAGGCTATCTTCCTTTTCCTGTCTTAGTCGCAGAATTCTGCCACGCAGCGCTCATAGGCAGCCACGGGATCTGCGGCAGCGGTGATGGGACGCCCGACGACAATATAGTCAGAGCCGATCTCCTTGGCGGCGGCGGGGGTCATGACCCGCTTCTGGTCACCCACATCGCCGTCAGCGAAGCGGACACCGGGCGTGATGGTCAGGAAGTTCTTGCCGCACAGATCATGCACTTTGCCTGCCTCCAGGGGAGAGCAGACGATGCCGTCCAGGCCGGATTCCTCGGCGCACTTGGCATAGTGCATGACGACCTCATCGATGGGAGCGTGGATCATCAGATCGTTCTCCATGGACTCCTGGTCGGTGGAGGTCAGCTGGGTCACAGCGATCAGCAGGGGACGGGTGCCGTCGGGGCGGGTCAGACCTTCCAGAGCGGCCTTCATCATGTTCTTGGTGCCGGCGGCGTGGAGGTTGGTGATGTCCACATCCAGATGGCTCAGAACGCTCATAGCCTTCTTGACGGTGTTGGGAATATCATGCAGCTTCAGATCCAGGAAGATCTTGTGGC
>RHMF01000898.1_pt1 | contig 13318 bp, 24 predicted proteins | sample 5365151 | NCBI WGS metagenome assembly RHMF01 (sample SAMN10266501, study PRJNA497801) | feces metagenome | isolation source: feces | host: Bos taurus | place: China: Prairie of Fairy Mountain | collected 2017-08-14 | reverse complement strand
GTAACCGCCAAACAAAACGCGGAAAATTTTTAGAATACCTTTGTCGGCTACTTTTGTAGGTATTAAAAAGAATATGTGTAATGAAAGGAAGTGCCTAAATCTTGTCAAACTTCGCCATTTCGCGCTTGCGCAACTCATCCACTACGGCCATATACGGTTTTAGCATCTTGACATCATGGTGTCCGCTCCATTGCATAATGACGGGGATAGGTATTTCAAGGAGTAGTGCCATAGTTATAAAAGTCCTGCGGCCAGCGTGGAAAGACATACACTCCCACTTCGGCTTTTGCGTTTCTATCTTTGTGCTGCCCGAATATTGTATCAGCTTGACGGGAGTGTCTATGCCCGCCACCTTGCAAGCCTCGCGTATGTAGTCATTTGCTTTTTGGTTGGAGATGACGGGCAAAGCCTTAATGCCGCGTAGGGTAGCGTATTTGCCCAGTATGCGCTTTGTGTGGTCGTTAAGGTCAATCGTAAGGGCATCGTCAGTTTTCTGCGTTACAAGCGAAATTTTTGTGTCGGAGATTTGCGTTTTCTCCAGTCGCGCAATATCGGAGTAGCGCAAGCCGGTATAGCAGGAGAAAATGAAAACATCCCTCGCGCGGTCAAGGTGGGGTGCTTTTGAGAAATCGTAGAACTCCAATTTTGTAAGCTCCTCGCGGTCAAGATAGATTATTGTCTTTTGCTCGTAGTTCTGACCTTTGAGTTTGACGGAAAAGACCTTGTGCGCATTGCCCTTGTAATACTCCTTTGCCTCACACCACCGCAGCCACCACTTTACAAAGCCTATCTTCTTTGCTATGGTGGGGTTGGTGTAGCCCTCGCTCACATACCATTGTACAAGGCCGTAGAGCCATTGTTCGGTAATGCTCTCCATTGTGGCGCGGCTGTCGTATGCTTTGATATTGGCGAGCAGGGCATCAAACTTTTGGTAGGTCGCATCAGTCCACGACCTGCGGCCACCCTCCGAATTTTTGAAGGCTTCTATTGCCTCGGTTATGGTCTTGGGCGCATTGGCTTGGGAAATGCCATTGAAACGAGCGACAAATTCCTCTCTCACTTCGCCCGCCAAAGGCCACCTTTGCTCCACCACCTCAAAATGCTGCAACACCTCCTCTATGGTGGCTACGGCATCAGATATGGTGCGGTTGTACTCCACCGCTTTCGGGTGTCCGTACACGCGGCCAGCGACCGCATCAAAGTTGTCAGCACCCACCATTATGCCCAGAGAAAAGTCCTGCTGCCTATGGTACATTGAAAGGCGCAGGAACAAAGCAAGCCTTTCACCCACCTTGCTCCTGCGCTTGTAGCCGACTATCTTAATGTTGTGGCGAAACCGCATACATCTTGCCTTTGCCGGTCAGCAGCCATTGGCTACTCACACCATAATATATACATAGGTGCGCGAGTGCGCCCGCGTCAAGCCTAAACTTGCAGTCCGTTTCGCCCCTTTGCAGTGCAGTCCGCATATCATTGTACTTTTGGCGGTAAAGCCCACCACTTGCACAAAACACTTGGATGGGTACGCCGATCTGCTCCATCGCATCAAAGAGCCGCCGTTGCAACTCTAACTCATACTTCGGGTTACCGCGTCGTGCCATCGTTTCTGCATTAGGTTGTAGTCGCTTTCGCTAACCTCGGCATACTCACTTTGGGCGAGCCATGCCCTCTCCAAATCGTTGAACATACTCTCCGGCATCCATCGGTAGTAGTTCATCTTTCCGTAGTAGTCGCTAACTCTAACTTTCATTTCTTTGCTATTATGTCAATTAGTTTATCCATCTGCTCTTGCATCTTTTCAATGATGCTGTGTGCCTTGCTGACCGCTCCGAGGGCGGTATCAATAGTATTGCTATTTGTTTGTATTGATGTTGGCGGCATAGGCGTTGTGCTGCCGTCAAGCTGGAGTGTCGGGAACGCAGCCCTTATTCTCGCGCACAGTCCGCTTGTTGTATATTCGTCTATGCCGTTCAATGCGCGGGACATACTACTCACATTTACACCTACCTTGTCAGCGAATTGCCGTTGATTTTTTACCATACCCGCTCCGAGTGCAGCTTGATACGCATTTTTGATGAAAATTTTATTGCTTTCCATAGTGTTGTATTTCAATTAGTTATAAAATAATCGCAAAATTTATCCAAAAAAAAGTTGCGAAAAAGTTTGGAAGTTATCAATATAATTGCTACCTTTGCACTCGTAAAACCTATTCGTAAGCATTTCCGAAATAATTTTGGGTGCAAATATACGAAAATCAATTTTAACACCAATAAAAAAATGGCAAAAATCATCAAGGAAAAATTAGTTGCGGACAAGGCGCAATTCGCTCAACTGCAACAGGAGTTCAACGCCAACGCAGGCAAAGTCTATGCGGCACTGGCATATCGCTCTTACAGCGAAAGCGCAAAAGCCATACGCGCAAGGGCAATGGAAATGGGTGTTGCCACCAACCGAACATTTATCAAGTAACCGACCACCAATATGGAAAAGACAACGGACACAATGCTTGTGCAGGCCACCCTGGGCGATGTAGAGAAAATCGTGCAGAGAGCCATGAACGAGCGCGAACAAGATTTGGAGAAAAAGGTGCTTGACAACATCGTTGTCACTTTCACCGACCTCGCCGTAGAACTCGGCACTACTATCACCACTCTAAAGAAAGCAAAGAGTTTGGGCTACATGGAAGAATGTGTAATCGTCAAGGGCAAAGGAGTTATGTACGACATTGACAAGGCTCGCAAGGGTTTTGCCGCCTACAACAACTCAAAGATTACCCGTAGAATGTATGCGTAAAATGGAAGCAATATTTTCACCGTTCAAGAACTGGAGATTTGATGTGCTGTTTGCGCTTGGCGCAATAGCTTTTGTGTGCCTCTTCAGTGAGGCCGACACCCCTACCGTATTTTTGGGAAGTAAATTGGCAGGCATCGCCCTTGCAGTCGCAACACTTGTGCTTGGTCGTGCATGGAGAAACAAGCTGCCCAAAATATTGATGGAAGAATAACCAACTTTTCTCATAATTACTGGTTTTATAATTCCTTTCATATCGTTTGTCCTCGCCTCCTGCGACAGGCCGCGAGGTTTTGAAAAGAGGTTTAAGCGAAATAAGATACTAAACCACCCAGCGGTCAAGGGTATAAACCGATGACAGCCGAGAATAGGGCGGCACTACGGACTGAACGCCCCAAGCGTGGGGAAAGGTAGATAGCATAGAGATACTGAAACTGAAATACTAATATATGCATCAGCACTTGTCATTCGGACACTTCACATTGAGGTCACTGGAAAGGCTGCGAAATGCTGTGTTAGGATTTCTTGCCGAACTAAATCGAGGTGTAACCTCAAAACTTTGCAAATCTATCGCGTGGCGCAATTTCACACAGTCCGACAAGTCCTAAAGTCCTTGCAGGAAACCCAGGTAGATAAGGTCAAACCTACCGACAAAGCGGAAAGACGCTTGACAGCCGGACAGACGGCATTTTCAAAAGGCACTCGTAAACCGATATAACCGAATTACTAACACTACTAAACAACAGGACACATGACAGAAATTGTATTGAAGAAGATGACGATGTGCAACTTCAAGGGTTGCGCATTGAGGACAACGGAGTTCAACTCCGACATCACCACCATTAGTGGCAAGAACGGCTTGGGCAAGAGCCGCCACGCCGATGCGTTCTTTTGGTGTCTGACTGGCAAGGATGCCGCAGACCGTAAGGACTATGAAATCAAGACACACGCCGCAGACGGAAAGACCTTACAAAAGGCCGATGCAAGTGTGGAACTCACCTTTGCCATCAACGGCAAGGAAATTCGCTTTAGGCGCGTGTTGGTGGAGAAGTGGGAAACACCCAAAGGGCAGATAGAAGAAGTCTATCGTGGCAACAAGACTGAATGTTACATAGACGATGTGCCGGTGCCGGTCAAGGAGTATGAATTGAGGCTTGCGGAGATAATCACTCCCGAAATGCTTAAACTCGTTACCAACCCCCTCTATTTTGCCGAGGTGATGGACTGGAAAGGCAGGCGCGAAATCCTTATGAATATGGTGGATGTCACCACCGAGGAAGCAGCCGCAGACAACGCGGACTTGCAGTTGCTTTTGGAGGATATGAGCGGCAAGACCGAGGATGACTTTAGGCGTTGGCTGCAAACTCAAATCAACGCACTCAAAGACAAGCCCGCAGAGAACGAAATCCGCATTAGGCAGATAATGGAGGATATGTCCGCCCAAGATGATTGGGAGGCCATACAGGAGAATATCAAGGCCGAGCAAGACCGATTGGAAATGCTGCAACTCCGCCTCAATGACGCAAGCGAGGGCAACGGCCAGTACATCGCAAAGAAGTACGAATTGGAGGGTGAAATCCGCAAGCTGCAAGACACCAAGCGCGAGATAAAGGCACAAAAGCAGCGTGAGGCCGATGCCGCCTATGCCAAAGAGCTTGCAGACTACAAGGCAAACAAGCTGCGTGTCACCGAGGCCAACACCACCATTACGGCCTTTGAGAAAAATATTGAGGGCAACAAGGTGTCTATTGAGAAAGCCGAGCAGACGATCGCCACCGCCAGCGAGGAAAAGACCAAGCTCGCGGAGCAATACGAGCAGTTGAAGTCGGGCGAGGGCGTATGTCCCCTTTGCGGTGGCACTATGACTGACGAACTGGCAGGGAAGCTACTCCCTGATGTCGTGAAGAAGATAGACAACTGCAACACCATCATTGAGCATACGACCAAAGTGGCCGACGCGCTTCGTGACAGCAACGCGGGACTGCAAAGGCAGATTGACGAGGCAAAGGCCACCGTCGAGGAATTGGGGCAACTGCAAGAGCCGCAGATTTCGCGTATAAGCGAGGAAAATATTGCGGAGGTGCAATCCCTCAATGAGCAGATAAAACGCGCACAGGAGGCGTTAGACTCCCTCACAGGAGGCTTTGACAACACTCGCGTGAATGAACTGAAACGGGAGGTTGCAGAATGTAACCAACATATAGCGGCTTTCCATACTCGATTGGCTGCAAAGTCACGCATCGACGAACTGGGCGCAAGGATTGAGGAACTGAAAGCTGAAACCGCCGCTATTGTGGCGGAGAGAGCCAAGCTGGAGCGCATGGCGGCTGCATTGATGCGACTGCAACAGCGTAAGGCGGACATTCTGCAAGAGCGCATAGACAAGATGTTTACCCTGGTATCGTTCAAGATGTTTGACTTTACCATTGAGGGTAACCCCGTTGAGTGCTGCACCCCAATGATTAACGGAGTGCCTTACGGCTCGGCCAACCGCGCTGCAAGACTTAATGCAGGGCTTGACATCATCAATGTCCTCTCCAAGCAATTTGGCTATGTCGCACCAATATGGATTGACAATGCCGAAGCCGTAAATGATATTCTGCCGACTGCATCACAGCAGATAAGACTGGAGGTAAGCGAAGAAGATGAATTAACCGTCAAATAACAACCACTATGGAGCAACTCAAAGAAGTGTTACGGACTGCGGCTGTGGGTAGCATACTTACCCTGCCGCAACATTACAAAGGCATTAGGGTGAGGGTGTGTCACGCCAAGTCGGAGGGCAACTCGCCCTGCACAAAATGCGTGTTCAGTAATGACAAGAGGAAAGCACCCAAATTCCTATTGCCGCCCGACTACCGCGAATTTTTGAGGGAGAAGTTGAGGGACAGCAAGCCGTCATCAATTCCAAGTACGGCATCGGGGCATTGCCCCTACCTTATGTCCTGCACCTCGCCAAATCGCGCTGACGGCATTTCGGTAGTCTATTGGCCAGCCGACAAGTACGAGGCTCAACTGGAAACCAACAAGGAGGCGAAGAAATTGGCAAGGGAAAAGGCCGCAGACCAAGCGGCCAAACCCAAAAAGTCAACAACCAAGAAATCAACAACCAAGAAATCAACAACCAAAAAATCCACAAAGAAATGACACAAGCAAACACACATGTGCAGCAAGCACCAAAAGCAACGGGACTGAAAGGCTTCAACCAGGCCATTAGAGATCCCAAGTGGCAAAGTTACCTCTCCGATGTTTTGGGAGAGCGCAAAGGCTCTTTCATTAACAATGTGACCGCCCTTGTGGCAAACAACTCTATGCTACAAAATTGCAATCCGGCAACGGTTATCTTTACCGCCATGAAAGCAACGGCACTCAATCTGCCGCTCGACAACAACCTCGGCTTCGCCTATGTTATTCCTTACCGCGACAATCGCGCAGGAACTACCAATGCCCAATTTCAAATGGGTTACAAAGGCTTTATTCAGCTTGCACAACGCTCCAATCAGATGCGCACTATCAATGTCCGCGAAGTGCGCGAGGGCGAATTTTTGGGCGAGGATTTTGTGAGTGGCAAACTCCAATTCAAGATGCTGCCTTACGACAAGCGCGAGAGTGCGAAAGTCATAGGTTATGTCGCTTATATGGAACTCACAAGCGGCTTTGAAAAAATGGACTACTGGAGCGTAGAGAAAGTCAAGGAACACGCCCAGAGGTACTCCAAGACCTACTCGCAGCCAAACGGCGTATGGCAAGAGAACTTTGATGCTATGGCAATGAAAACCGTACTGAAAGGCTTGTTGCAGAAGTACGCGCCAATGAACGTGGAGCTACAAAAGGCTATTGAGGCCGACCAAGCAGTCTTTGATGAGCAAGGCAACGCCACCTATAAGGACAATGAGGAAGCCTTTGAGGATGTAGAGGCCGATGTCGTAGAAACACGCGCCAATGAGCAAGGCAAACAGCAGCTTTCGCAAGAGGCAAAGGCCGCTTTTGACGCTGAAATGCCCGACAACGGCAATGCCGCAGGCAAAGACGGAAAATTATTCTAACAGCAACCGCGATGATGCAACTCCGAACGATAGGAACTGGAAGTAAAGGAAACTCGTATGTCCTGTTGTCTGGGCGGACTGCGCTCCTTATTGAGTGTGGTCTGCCCTATCGGGGCTGCATACTCCCTGCCATTGACTATGACCGCAGCAAGGTTGTGGGGTGCTTAATCTCACACCGCCACAAAGACCACGCTGGCTACCTCCCAAATCTTTTGGGCGATGCGGTGGAGTGCTATATGCCCCAGGAGTTGCACGAACAGTACGCCAAGTGTATGTATGCGCACATTGCAGAGCCGAGCAAGCCTTTTGCCGTCTGCGACTTTAAGGTGCTGCCTATTGAGTGCGTACACGACTGTCAATGCAACGGCTACATTATCGGGCACCGCGATATGGGACTGACGCTCTTTGTCACCGATACCGGCTACATCCCTGCCGACCTCTCGACTTTCAAATTCTCGCATATCATGATTGAGGCCAACTACTCGGAAGAAATTATGCGCGAGAAAATGGAGGCGGATGCAGACAATGTGCCGCACTACAAACACGTCATGCGCGGCCACATGAGCATTGAGGGTGTATTGGACTATCTCGCCAAGCTGGACTTATCACAATGCGAGGACATAGTCCTTTTGCACCTCTCTGATGACAATAGTAACGAGGCCGACTTTGTGAAAAAAGTGCAGAAAGCCTACCCTCTTACAAGGGTGTACGCGGCAAAGGCCGGAATGGAATTGCCCTTTAATCGCAAACCCTACCTATAACAATGAAAGAAGTAACCAACCGCGAATATGCCGACATTATTCAGCACCTCTCCTTTGCAGGGGAGATATTGCGCACCGACCCAAACACCAGGGTGCAGAACAAAGCACGAATGATGCGTGTACTCGCGCGTAGGTTGCAAGCAAAATACAAATAAATACAAATCCTACAGATTATGAATGTCGTAGTAATTGGAATTTTGAAGAAAGCGTTAGAGCCTATCTCCGGCCAAAACGAGAACGGAGCATGGTATCTGCAAGACTTTGTGGTGGAGACCTATGAGACCAACAAAAAGGGGCAGCAATACCCTGTGCCCATCAAAATCTCCCTTGACAAGGAGGAGTATGCCCAGCAGCTTGAACAAATGATTGGGCAGGAGATAACGGCTTATTGCTCCCTGCGCTCCACCGAGAGTAAGGGTCGCTGGTTTACCAACCTCAAAGCCTACTCCGTAAGGTCTGGCGTACACTCGCAGCAAGCATGAGGCTACAACTGTCCTTAACCCTCTCGGCCATTCCCGAAGATGCTATCAAGTGGGTAGGCTCAACGGCATTTATCAACGTCTTTGTCGGCTCTATGCACACTCCCGACAAGATGGGCAACCACCTCTATGTCTGCATTGACGGATATGAAAAGGAGGATGGCAGCAAGGCGTATATCGGCATCGGCCACGCGGTCAAACGATACTCAAAGCCTACCTCCATCACTTCGCTTATCAAGACCAAGAGGCAGTTCAACCACTTTAAGCCGCTTATAGGCATAAAGGATAAAAAAAAGAAGAAATGAATTATTAACCCTTAAAACCAAATTTATATGAAAGCTATCGAGAAAATGATTGACAAGAAAGTGATTATCCGCGCAGACCGCGCGGGAGTATTCTTTGGCACGCTTACCGAGGCCGAGCCTTGCGGAGACAAGCGGTGTGTTGAATTACGCGATGTCCGCCGTCTGTGGTATTGGGATGGTGCGGCCAGCATAACACAGCTTGCGGTTGATGGCACTCGCAAACCAGACAACTGCAAGTTCTCGCCGACACAAGAGAGTGTTGTGGTAGATGGCGTGATTGAAATTCACCCTTGCACCGACAAGGCTGTCAAATCTATTGAGGGCGTTAAAGAATGGAGACTTTAGAAGATAAAATCAAAAAGTTTCTCGCCGTAAGTTCCGGTGACGGTTCCGGTGACGGTTCCGGTTACGGTTACGGTTCCGGTGACGGTGACGGTTACGGTGACGGTTCCGGTTCCGGTGACGGTTCCGGTTACGGTTACGGTGACGGTGACGGTTCCGGTTCCGGTTCCGGTTCCGGTTCCGGTTCCGGTTCCGGTTACGGTTACGGTGACGGTGACGGTTACGGTGACGGTTCCGGTTCCGGTGACGGTTCCGGTTACGGTTACGGTTCCGGTTACGGAATTGCCAAAATCAACGGCAAGCGCGTTTATATGATTGACGATATGCCCACGCTGATATTTGAGGTGAGAGGCAACTACGCTAAAGGCGCAATTTTGAAGTCCGACTTGACCGCGCAACCGTGCTTTATCGCAAAGGTAGGCAACTCTTTTGCGCACGGCGAGACGCTAAAGGAGGCTGTGGCGGATGCGACGGCAAAAGATATGGAGCAACGCCCACTGTCCGACCGCATAGCATTGATGAAAGAGCAGATGCCCGATGCAGACACGGAAGCACCATTCGATGTGCTGTATAACTGGCATCATGTTCTTACCGGCTCATGTAGGGCTGGGCGTGACGCTTTCTGCCTTAAGAAAGGTATTGACCGCGAGGCGAGCTATACTGTCCGTTACTTCCTCAATCTTACAAAGGATGCTTATGGCCGCGAAGCAATACGCGAAGCTGCCAAAGCGTATGGAATTGAGTTGCAATGATTGTTTACCTACCCGATGATATTCAAGAAACCGAGGGTTATCTGGGGCATAAGTTCTCACTCCTTGAAGCCACCGCGGACACCCTTATCCTCGAACTTCGACAAATCAAATTGTCGGTGCGCGAGAGGGCGTTAAGATGGCATTGGGATAGGAACAAAGTTTTCCGTTTTGATAAGTGGTTTGAGACAAAAGTGAGACAAAAGCGAGACAAAACCATTACTGAAAATCAAGAGATTGCGCAAAAAAGTGAGACAAAAGTGAGACAAAAGCGAGACACTTTGTCTCACCTCGCGGAAAAAGAAAGCAATCCCCCTAATAATATAAATAATAACCCCCTTAATAAAGAAAAAGAGAATAATAAAGAAAAACTTAAAAAAGAAATTGACTTCTCTATCGTTTCTGCCGACATGAGGCCAGCCGTTGATGCCTGGCTCGCTTACAAAAAAGAAAAGCAACAATCTTACAAACCTATCGGATTTAAGACTTTCTACAAAAGACTATGCAACTTAAGCGGCAATGATGCCTATGTTGCAATGCAGATAATAGAGCAATCAATGGCAAGTAACTACATGGGAATATTCCCGCTAAAACAAGACAACTATGCAAACAATAGGACAACTAACACAAACGGCTACAACAGCCCTACAAGCCAAGCCCAACAAAGAGAAAATTGGCTTGCAGATCGCCTATCACGCAAATACGCGCCACTATTGGCTGACGAAGTGGCCGACACGCCACGACCTGCTGAATAGTTGCAACTGCGATGCAGGACTATTCTTGCGCAACAATCCGCACAAGACCTACATCTATGACTTCCCCACACTCGCCCAGGTGGATGATATATACGGCAGGGGAAGCGGCAATATGTGGCTTGAAACGCAGTACACGCAACTGCTTCTGCAGCTTCCGCAAAAAGCCAGCCCCACCGAGGCGCAAATCAACGAGGGCGTGAAAGTGATGCGCACAGTCTTTGCGCCTTACACCATCGCCGAGATACTTTTGTTCTTTGCCAAAGTGCGCACCGGCGACTACATCTGCTACAACCGAGGCAATGTGCAGGAACTTATGGAATTGTTCAACAACCGCTTTCTGCCGTATCGCAGTCAGTTGATAGACGAAGCGGAATTCCAACGCGCCCAGCGCGAAAAGAACGAGCAGGAGCGCGAAAAGGCCGCAATCTGGAACAAAGCCGTAGAACTTGGACTGACTGAAAAGGATGCGCCAGCCGACAAAGACACCATCCGCAACTGGCTCAATACCATTGGCGGCATAATGAGAGAAACATTAGAATACCTATTTAACCAAAAATTTGCCGTTTAAGTGCGTTTCTCGCCCCAAGAGGTATAATTGCACCTTAAACGAACAAAACGCTGTTAGGACGCAAATATCGTAACAATAAAAGAAAATCAGATATGAAATTCCCAACCAAGATTTACATCGGCACACGCGACGGCAAGAGATTGTCCGTAGTGGACGAGAATTATCCGTATGCGGAAGAGTATGTGGAAAAGGAATATGCTTACAAGGTAGCATTTATCGTGTCATTTATTGGCGGACTGATAGGCATTATCCTATCTGCTATATGTGTGGAAATATGTAACTAACAACCAAACCAAACAACCATGACACGCGAGCAAGCAGATAATATCATCAGCAGGGCGAGGGTAGCTGACTACGTGATAGGTATAGACCCCGACTGCGAAAAGAGCGGTGTGGCGATGATTGACAAGCTCAACAACAAGATGTCGCTGGGCAGTTATAGTTTTGTCGAGTTGATTAGGTATTTGCGCGACCTAAAAAAGGCTTTTGACGGCATCCGCTCCTGGGTGGTGGTAGTTGAGGCAGGGTACTTGGAAACAAAGACCCAACACCACTACTTTGGCGACAATCCGCGAATTGCAGCGAGGGTGGGGCAGAAAGTCGGCAGAAACCACGAAACAGCAAGGAAACTCGTTGAGGTGTGTCGCGCACTTGAAATACCCGTCGAGGAACGCGCACCGCTCCGCAAGATTTGGGGCAAAAACCACAACGACAAGATTAGCGCGGAGGAATTTGGCTCTATCACTGGCTACACCAAACGCACTTCGCAAGATGTCCGCGATGCCGCACTTTTGGCTTGGGTGGCGGCAGGGTATGATACGAATATAACAAAGAAATAAAATGAACTACTGGAGATTAAAAAAGATAGCCAACGGAGCGCAGTTGTCATGCAAAGATAGAATTCTAATATGTGCAGAGGTGTACTGCAAATACGACATCCAAATAAGCGACTCCTTTGAACTGATTAAAGTAGGCAGACGCTTATGCGACACAGAACTGCCCTACCTCTTTATACAAGGGGATTGTGCGTTCTTTCGTGTGGAAACCTCAACTGGCGAGAGAAACTATACATTCTGCCGCTTTTATGTGCGCCACGACCTTTCTCTTTTAGTGCGGCCAATGTTAGAACAAAGGGCGCGACCACTCGAAACCCTCAACGCAAGCAAGCGATGTCTCTTTAATGCGTATATGGAAAAATACTATAACGAGGCAAAGGCGCAAGGATGCTCGTCAGCGAAATTCAAAAGGATGCGACCTCGTTTACCTTACCCTTGCGTGAGAGTGTCGGAGGCAAAGAGGTATGTAACTGGCTTTATGGCAGATATACTTTTAGAAAAATCAAAAACAATACAGGAACATGGAAAACATTAAATTAGGAGAGCCTTGCAACACGAAGTCCCTATTGGCCTTCATCTTTATGCAAATGCACAAACTTGACACAGGACAAATTGACGCACAGACGGCAGCAGCGCAAGCAAAACTGGCAAAGCAAGCAAACAATCTGCTTGACTATGAGCTTAAGCGAACAATCGTGCAATTACAGCTTGAAAAAGCGCAGCATATAGAGGGCGCGCCCCGATTGCGCGAAATCGAAAGCAAGGCTTTTTAGCCATCACTCCCTAAAATTTGCTCTCTAACGCACGAAATAGAGGGAAACCTTACAACCCTACCTTTTAAGGTAGAAAATGCAGCAGAGGGCAAATTTGGGGGCAATTTGGGCAAAATAGAAATACAAACACTTTTCGCTCGGCAGAACTTAATACCAACTTAATACGGACTTAATATGAACGCAGACAACATAAGATTTAGGGCGAGAGCAAAGACAACGGGAAAACTCGTTGAGGGGTACTTTGTGGTAACGCATAACCCCGAATATGGCAAAGACCACCTTTCCGTTGTGGGCTACACAAAGAAGTATTGCCTGTTCAATGACGAGCCTAACAACCGCTCCAAAGGTGGCTTTTGGACTGAAATAGACCCTGCCACCCTTGAAATGTTTGAACAACTAACACTATTTGAGGAATGACAAGCGAAGTATTTAATATGGACTGCCTCGAATACATGAGGACATTGCCCGACAAGGCTTTTGACCTCGTTATCGCAGACCCACCCTATGGGGGGGGGGGCAGAAAGTAAATTCTACAATAGATTTGGAAACCCAAACGGCAGATTTGACAAGTATATGCGCAGCGCGGACGGGCGGAACATGGGCGGCAAAATACTCAAAAAAATCGTTGCGTGGGATGTCGCCCCAAAGAAAGAATTTTTTGACGAACTCTTTCGCATCTCACGCAATCAAATCATTTGGGGCGCAAACTACTTTTCCAATATGCCGCCAACACGATGTTTTATAATATGGAAGAAACTCACCATATCGGAAAAGTTTACAATGGCAATGGCGGAATACGCTTGGACTTCATTCAATTCAAATGCAAAGGTTGTGGAATTGCCGCCACAAGGCAAATCGGCAGACCCTCGCTTTCACCCGACGCAAAAGCCAGTGGAGTTGTACGCATGGATATT
>RHMF01000897.1_pt1 | contig 13319 bp, 13 predicted proteins | sample 5365151 | NCBI WGS metagenome assembly RHMF01 (sample SAMN10266501, study PRJNA497801) | feces metagenome | isolation source: feces | host: Bos taurus | place: China: Prairie of Fairy Mountain | collected 2017-08-14 | reverse complement strand
GATTAGGTGTCCTCTCCCAATAGCCACAGCGGTGTTACATTTAGGGCGCTTGCCAACAAAGGTATCTCGAAATCAGGAACTATACGCAACCCTGTCTCGATTCTGCTGATTGCCTTTTGTGTGAGTGAATGTCCGTCCAGCTGAACACGTGCCGCTAACTGTTCTTGGGATAGCCCTGCTTTCTCCCTTGCAACGCGGACACGCTCTCCACAGGAATTGCATTTTCCGTCTGGCAGCAAAATACGCATACTATCTCTCCTATCCCAAACATGACTATGTCAGGATTGACAGTATCACGGAACTCATGCTAGAATCATCCCAAAGATGACTAAGTCATCTGAAAAACTGGGCAGAGAGGTCCTGCTCCCTGCCCGGTAGGTTATTCGGCGAACAATGCCGCCAACTCCAAGAGAAGTCGTGCTGCAGTCTCTCGCCGCGCCAACGGCAAGACTGCAATCTCCTTGGATGCCTGGAGCATGATCTCTGCCTGTCCCCACCCAGGGGGCAGGCCGGAGATCAGCTCGCCAACTGAAAGTCCCAGCCCATCTGCCAGTAATGCCAAGGTACCCACCGTTGGGTTTGCATCTCCCCGCAAATACTGGAGGATGGCCGTTTTTGAAATGCTAAGCTCTTCTGCAAATTCTTCTGTACTTCGCCCCCGCTCATCCATAGCCCACCTGAGATGCCTGGCTATGTTCTTCTGGATTTCTTGCATGATAAAACCACCACTCTCTGTTTTGTCACACAGAAACTCGCATCACACGAAATGCAACACGAATAAAAAGAATGAGCTGAAAACGTTGCGGCACAAGCGTTTTGCGGTTTTAGAAGCGGGTTCGAATCCCCCCTTCTGCGCCAGAAAGACCTGTTTTCGAAAGAAAACAGGTCTTTCTTTTGCTTTGTAAGGATTTGCGCAAATCGCTTACCGTCTTTTACAGAAAACAGCCCCGGATGCCTGATTGGCTTCCGGGGCAATGTTGTTATTTGGGTATTCAATAGCCAACGGCAAGGCCGAACAGCAGCAGCAGGCTGGTCAGCAGCAGGTTTGCCCCCTGGAACTTCCAACTCCACTTAAACCAGTCGGCGTAGCTGACGTTGGCCAGTCCCAGGCTGATGAGCAGCGCGGGGTTGGTGGGATAGAAGGTATTGGAGAAACCATCGCCAAAGGCAAAGGCCACAATGCAAAGCTGGGGAGAGATGCCGAAAATCTGTGCCATAGGGACGATCAGAGGAATGAGCATAAAGGCCTTGGCAGACCCGGATGGGATAAAGAAATTCATGACCAGAACGATCAGATAGATGAACAGGATCACCGCCCAGCGGGGCATGGTTTCCGCCAGAATGACAGCCTCGTGCAGGATGGTGTCCAGGACGCGGGCTTCCTCCAGGGTGAACTTGATGGATGCGGCCATCAGGATCATGACCACGGCCGGAAGGATGCTGCACACACCAGCCCACGCGGCTTTGACGAAGCGTCCCCGTTCCATACCAGCCACCAGGCAGGAAACAATGCCGGCAGCCAGAAAGGTAACGGCAACGATAATCATGGTGAGGTCCTGAAGTGCCGGGATGAAACCGGAACACAGAATGGCGGTGATGCCTACACCCAAAAGGGCTGCGAACCAGAAAATGCCCCGGTCCATTTTGGGATCAGCCATAAAGTGGTCGGTATCCTGCATTTCCTGCAAGGGCTTCTCAATCTTTTTTGCGTAAAGGCGCACAAAGCTCAGAAGCAGCGCGTAGATCAGGACAAAAGACAGTGCCCGCATCCATGCGCCGGAAAACATGGGCAGTCCGGCCAACTGCTGTGCTACGCCCACGGTAAAGGGGTTGCAGATGCCGGAGGCAAAGCCGCAGCCCACGGCCAGAAGGCTCATGCCCACGCCGGTCAGAGCATCCCAACCTAAATTGACAGACAGGGCAACCACGATGGGGACCAGCGGGACGCACTCCTCAAAGGAGCCGATCATGGCTCCGAGGGCCATAAAAAACAGGATGATAATGGCCATCAGCCGATGGCGCACACCGCTGAAGCGGTTGGCGATTTTATCCAGCATGTACTTCATCAGACCGCAGCGGTCAAGGCTGTTGAACACGCCGCCAATGACCAGCAGGAACAGAATCACGGCGATCAGTGTACCGCTTCCCGATGCGCCCAGCACCAGAATGGGGGACAGCAGCCATTTCCAGAAGGGGATGCCGCCCTGCACATGGGAGAATCCTCCCTCTGTGTCGATCAGCAGGTTTCCGCTGCTGTCGGTGATGCGGGCGTACGCACCTCCGGGAATCACCAGGGTGAGAATATAGGTGGCCACCATCAAAATGAAAATGACGATGATGGCAGTGAGAAAGGATTTGATGCTGACATCCAGTCCTTTCTGTTTTTGTTGGTTCATAGATTATGCCTCCGTCATGATATAGCGGTAGAAGTCCACTGCGGGTGCCAGGGCAGAGAGGTCGACGTTTTCGTTGAGCCCATGAATGCTATCCAGCTGCTGGTGGTCGATTTGGAAGGGAGTAAAGCGCAGGCAGTTCTGGCACACCCTGCTTAAATAACGACTGTCGCTGGCGCCGGTCATCACATAGGGCGAGGTTCGAACGCCGGGGAAAATGGACGAAACGGCCCGCTCTACCAGTCGGAACGGTTCGCTTTGGTAGGAGGAGAGAGGAGAATCGAATCCAGGGGAGAGCACCACAGTCTCCAGGTCGAATTTCTCTGCCAGTCTAGTGACGGCTCGGATGCTGTTTTCTCCTCCTTGGTGGTGGGAGTAGCGCATGTTGCCGATGACCCACGCTTCCTGAGGCAGGACGTTGGCGCCCTGAGAACCGGATGCCATGGTGAATGCCACAGTGGTTTTCAGCATGGCGTTGGCGGAGTCGGATACGGAGGGCATGACCTTGACCAACAGGGGCTTAAACAATGCGGCGTGCCCCAGCAGGAATTTCAAGGGACCGGACATAGAGGAGGAAAGGCAGGAGAACATGGCGCAGACCGTGGGGGAGAGTTCTGCCTGGAAGAGGGAAGCTTTTTCCACCGCAGCCATGAATTTGCCCAGGCGCACCAGCGGCGTGTCTTTTCCGGGGGTAGATGCGTGTCCGCCTGGGGAGCGGGCGATGAATTTCAGATCCACGCAGCCCTTTTCGCCAACGCCCACCATGGCAAAGCTGCCCTTTGCGCCGCTGATAGGCTCGGAGAGGATCATGCCGCCCTCGTCCAGCACCATATAGAAACGGATGCCCCGCTCCAGCAGTACGTTAGAGATGTGATCCGCACCGGAACCGTCTTGCTCTTCGTTACAGGTGGAAAGGAAATAAATGTCTCGATTGGGTAGAAAACCCTGTTCGGCCAGTTCCTCTGCCGCCTGCAGCATGGCAAACAGCCCTCCCTTGGTGTCCAGTGTTCCTCGGCCCCAAATTTTTCCTTCGGCAATCTCGCCGGAGAAGGGAGGGTATTTCCAGCTTCCGGGGGCCTCCACCACATCGTGGTGGTTCATCAGCAGGATGGGTTCCTTTCCTGAAACGCCTTTCCAGTGCAGCAGGAAGCTGCCATCAAAATCCTCGTAGGTGCAGGCGGCGAAGAGGTTGGGAAACAATGTGCGAAGAAGCTGGTGAAAGCGATAGAAGTCTGATTTGTCAGGCTGCGGTTCGCAGGAAATGGTTTCCGCGCGGATCATCCGGGCGAGAATATCTGCATAGCAGTCGGTTCGTGTGTCAGGCATAATGAATTCTCTTTTCTGGATATGATGTAAAGGAAGAACGGTCAGATACTGTTAAAACTCCATCATTTTATCATATCGCATGGAATGGGAATCGTCAATCGGAGATCTGGTCGAAGAAGTGATGGTTTTTGCGTGGACTTTCTTCGGAGGAAAGGGTATAATGACCAGGAAATCACAATTCTTTTTTTGATAATAAAATCATAGTGTCCTTTGAGGAAGAAAAGGAGTTGACCATAGTGGAAATCTTTGATTATGTCCTGCGCCGTCGTGGAGAAAAGGCCCCTGCGCCTCTACATCTCACAGCGAAAGACCAGGCTGAAAAGACCAGCCGTTTTCACAGTGGATTGCCCGGGTACGAACCCACGCCCTTGGTGAGCCGGGATGCCCTGGCGGAAAAGCTGGGCGTCGGTAAGATTTGGGTAAAGGATGAGTCCAAACGATTTGGCTTAAACGCATTCAAAGCCTTGGGTGGAAGCTATGCCATCGGCCAGTATCTGGCAGGCAAGCTGGGAAAGCCCATTGAGGAGCTTACCTTCGAGGAACTCTGTTCCTCTCAAGCCAAGCGGGCGCTGGGCGAGATCACCTTTGTGACTGCCACTGACGGCAACCACGGACGCGGTGTGGCCTGGTCGGCCCGGCTGTTGGGACAGAAGTCGGTGGTCTACATGCCTAAGGGCAGCGCCCAGGAGCGTTTGGAGAACATCCGGGCACAGGGTGCTCAGGCGGAAATCACCGAGTATAACTATGATGATGCGGTGCGCCTGGCTGACCGCATGGCACATGAACACGGTTGGGTCCTGGTGCAGGACACTGCCTGGCCCGGTTACGAGGAGATCCCTGCGCACATCATGCAGGGCTATACCACGCTGGCCCGCGAGATTGCCATGCAGCTGGAGGAAATGGGGGAGGAGAAGCCCACCCATCTGTTCCTGCAGGCCGGCGTAGGCAGCTTCGCCGGTGCGGCCCTGGGCTATTTTGCCGCCCTGTGGGGGGAGGAGCGCCCCGTCACTGCCATTGTGGAGCCCGATCAGGCGGACTGTGTATACCGCAGCGCCAAGGCGGACGATGGGCAGCTGCATTTTGTCACCGGAGACATGGACAGCATGATGGCTGGCCTGTGCTGCGGAGAGCCCTGCACCATCAGTTGGGAGATCCTCAATTCCTATGCGGACGCATTTATTTCCTGCGGCGATGGTTATTCTGCCCGGGGCATGCGTCTGTTAGGCCGCCCCGAGGGAGAGGACAGAGTGGTCATATCCGGAGAGTCCGGCGCAGTTGGCGCCGGTGTTCTGGAGGGGATCATGACAGAGGAGCGGCTGCAGCCTCTGCGCCAGGCTCTGGGACTGGATGAGAATTCCCGTGTGCTGCTCATCAGCACCGAGGGTGATACAGACCGGGAAAACTACAAAAAGATCCTTGCTGAGGATTGAGAAATCCGGGACTGCTGAACATGCTCAGCAGTCCCGGATTTTTACTTTGACTTATATATACAGTATTATAAAAGAGTGAACCGACTGCGCTCACATTGAATGATCCCGTCTCTGCGCAGCTTGCCCAGCTCCGTGGACATAGCGCTGCGCTCTACCCCCAGGTAATCAGCCAGCCCCTGTCGGTCATAGGGGATGGAGAAGGTGTTTGATCCGTGGAGTTTGGCTTGGCTCAACAGGTAGGTCATCAGCTTCTCTCGAGTGGTGCGCTTTGAGGTGATCTCAATTTTCTGATGGAACATGAGATTTTTGGCGGCAACCACCTGTAAGAGATTGAAAATCATTTGGTTGTGGAAGCAACAGGCGCTGGAGCAGCTGACTGTGATCCGGTGGCAATCGATGAGCATAATGTACCCGTCTTCCGTCGCCACAGCGCTCACAGGCAAGGCCTGCACCCCGGCGCAGGCAAAGGATTCTCCAAACAGCTCAGAAGGGCCCACATGTGCCGTGATGCTGCGGTTTCCGTAGTAATCTTCTCGTACGATCTGCACCGCTCCGGACAGGACAATACCCACGTAGATGGCCGGATCGCCTTCCTGAAAAATCACCTGGTTTTTCTTGACTGCGGAGACTTTTGCGCCCAGGCAAGCCAGCATGCCGGGCAGATCTTCCGGAGAAATACTGCTGAACAGGCAGCACCGTTCCAGTGCAGGGAAAAACTCTCTCATAAATCTTGCTCCTTTGTTGGAAATCCAACATACAGAATGGTTTGAGTATAGTATACTCAAACCACAAAGTCAATCCAATCGGACAAAACAGGAGGGAGCTTATGATTCGGAAGATCATTACCATAGATGAAGAAAAGTGCAATGGCTGCGGCCTGTGTGCGCAAGCCTGTCACGAGGGAGCGATCGGCATGGTGGATGGGAAAGCCAAGCTGCTGCGTGAGGACTACTGTGATGGCCTGGGAGATTGTCTGCCGGCCTGCCCCATGAAGGCCATCTCCTTTGAGGAGCGGGAGGCCCCTGCCTATAACGAGGCGGCAGTTCTCCAGGCAAAGATGGCCAAGGAAGGGGCGCTGCCCTGCGGATGTCCCGGAAGCCAGAGCAAACAGCTTCAGCCCAGAGATTCTGTCCAGGCTGCCGATTCTGTGGTGCCCAGTCAGCTGAGCCAGTGGCCGGTTCAGATCAAGCTGGTGCCGCTGAATGCGCCCTATTTTGAGGGAGCCAACCTGCTGATTGCAGCGGACTGCACTGCGTACGCCTATGGAGATTTCCATAACCGTTTTATTCGTAACCGAGTTACCCTGATCGGATGCCCTAAGCTGGATATGGTGGACTACACCAACAAGCTGACCCAGATCATCGCGGGCAACAATATCAAGAGCGTCACTGTGGTGCGCATGGAGGTGCCCTGCTGCGGCGGCATCGAGCAGGCAGTTAAGACTGCCCTGCAGGCCAGCGGAAAATTTATTCCCTGGCAGGTCGTTACCATTTCTACAGACGGCAGGGTGCTGGATTAAAGGTATGAGATCAAATGTAAAAAGACCGTCGAGTTTCATCGACGGTCTTTTGCTGTGCTGTCAGCAGCAGATGTCAGCGCTGCTGGTTGTTGTTCTGACCGCCGTTCTGATTCTGACGGTTTTTCTGGTTGTTGTTCTGATTGCCGTTCTGGTTCTGGCCGTTTTTCTGGCCACCCTGGTTGCTGTTCATACTGTCACCTCCTCGCGCTGTTTTCCAGGTTAGTCTTCCAGATTTCAAGGAAAACATACATGGAGGTGCTGTGAGTGGAGCCGTAAAAACGCGGGAGGGCTGCCGGAACGCTCAAGAAGAAAAATCGTCGCTCTCGCGGCTTTCCAGAAGGCGGATATAATGATTGGCTTCCCGCAGGACATGGTCGGCCAGCAGGGGGAGGATGATGGATTGGATCTGACACCCCTCGATGCCCTCTACACCGGCACGCTTGAAATCACGGAATTTCTCTGTCAGCTCCAGGGCATCGCTGCAGCTGCAGAGCATTTTGTTGTTGGCAGAACCAGCTGCCTCCAGCAAACGCTTGTAGTCCTGAGCAAAACCATCCGCAGTATCGATCAAGGCGTTTTCGCATGGATCGAGCAGACCGCGGATAAACAGGGCGTGCTCCATCATGATCTGATTCCAAAACAGCTCCCTGTCCCTGAGTTCCTGGCAATTACAATCGCCGCGCCCTTCCAGGCGGAGCAGATGAGCGCGGTAGAGCCGGGCCTCCCGGAGGATATGCTCGATCAGCAGCGGATAATTTCCGGTGAACAAGCCGCAGGAGCGGACAGCGCACAAAACCCGCTCTTTGAACGTGATAAGCCTCTCAACTAGCTCCAAACCCTCGCGGTTGAGCTGACGGACCTGATGCAGCAGAGGCTGGGTGACCTGCAGTTCCTGGCCGCAGTCTCGTCCTTTCAGCCGGGCGGTGCGGGCTGTCAGTTCCTGATTCAGAAATGTTCCGGTGAGCCGCTGGGTCTGACATTCGGCCCGACTGGTAAAGGGAGTGAACAGCTCGCCGGAGTCCAGCACACAGCGGCGGACAACGCATTCGCTCAGGGCGATGGTGCGAGCCAGCAGCGCTTCAAATTTGCGCAGAAACCCTTCTGCTTCCTTTGCCAGTGCTGCGTTTGGGGGCAGAAAACCCACTTTCAGAAAGAAGGAGTGTTCCTTCATAATACGGGAAAAGAACAGATGCTGTTCCAAAGAGTTTACAATATATTCCTGAGACATATCCATAACCAAATGCTCCTTTAATGATAACAGGGGATAAAACAGTGTATGTTTGAAAGCGGGACAATGTGCGCAGTGTCTTTGATGGTTGAAGGTGGGGATATCCTGTCGGTTTGTGCGGCATACTAGCAGTACCAAAGGGCAGGGAGGAACAGATGTGAAGACAATAGGGGGCTGGGTGGTTTTGGTGCTGTTGGCGGCTGCGGCATCAGCCGCTCTTTTTTCAGGGCAGCAGACAGGGGCGAGGGAACTGCGGGCAGCTTTTTCTGAGCAGGGAGAACGGCGGGTCAAGGTGATCGCACACCGGGGCGGCTCAGCCTGTGCGCCGGAGAATACCCTGGCGGCGCTGGAACAGGCGGTGTTGGCAGGTGCAGATTTAGCAGAGATCGACCTGCAGCTGACTGGCGATGGTGAGGTCATTGCCCTGCACGATCATACCCTGACACGCACCACCGGAGGGGAACAGGCCGCCGCTGATCTGGACTTGCGTACCATACGGGAACTGGATGCCGGGGACTGGTTTTCGCCGGAATTTGAAGGAGAGCGGATCCCCACGCTGGCAGAACTTCTGGACACAGCCAAAGGCCGGATTGGCCTGATGCTTGAACTGAAGTATACGCCCTTTGCTCAGATTCTGTTGGAGAAGGTGGTGGAGCAGATCAAAGCCAGGGGGATGGAAGACACGTGCGCGGTGGCATCGGCCGATTTGGAGCTGCTGCGCCGCAGCAAGGAGCTGGCGCCCTCTGTCCAAACGGTTTATATCGGCGAGAAGACCGATACGAAGTTGTGGGGGCAGCCCTACGTAGATGGATACAGCATCTGCTTGTCTGGTTTGACGGCGCAGGATGTGGAGCGCTCCCACCGGGAGGGGCGGGAGCTGTACGCCTGGACGGTCAATGAGGTGGGGGAGATACAGGCGGCTCTTGCATTTGGGGTGGATGGCTTGGTGAGTGACGATCCGGCGTTGGTTCGGGCGCTGCTGCGGGAAAGTCCTGCCTTGTCTGATTTTCCTGCGTGCATGGACGGAGGGTGAAATGATATTGACAGACAGTAATAATTATGCTATATGTTAATTTATAAACAGAGTATGTTTATGGTGATGCGATGATGCTGGTACCGGGTATTTTGAAGTGTATGTATATGATGATGCGTAACTGAATTCGCACCGTCTTATGCAGTGTGCCCTGAGAGCAGCATTCAAATAAAAGAATGTATTCAGATACTTTTAGGGAGGCCGCGCAAGATGTGCGGCCTCCCTGTCGTTTTTGAGGATGGCCAGGCGAAAAGGAGTGGTTCGTGTGTCAAACAAGCGATCTCTGAATGAAGCCCTTTACCAAAAATACATTCGTCCCATTCAGCGGCCGCGGCAGCTGTATGCAGGGGTAGAATTTGAACTTCCTATCGTTAATCTGGAAGGAAAGCCGGTAGACTTTTCGGTGATCCATGCCTTGACTGATGCATTCATTTCCGAATTTAGCTTTGACCGGTTCAGCCGGGATGACGAGGGACACATCTATTTGACGGAGAAGACATGCAACGGAGATGGCTTGTCCTATGACTGCAGCTTCAATACGCTGGAGTTTTCCTTTGGAGTTGAAAAAGACCTGAATGTTATCTATGAACGTTTCAGAGAATACTACACCTTTATCCAGGCGTTTTTGGACGAGCATCGCCATACGCTGACGGGCATGGGCATCAATCCCCATTATAAGCTCAACAATAACATTCCAATTGCCAACGGACGCTACCGTATGCTGCTGCACCACCTGGAATCCTATGAGAAATATAAGGATCGCATGGAGTTTCATAACACCCCCAACTTCGGCCTGTTCTGTGCGGCCTCACAGGTGCAGCTGGACACCCAGGAGGACATGGTACTTGATACACTGAACGTGTTTTCCAAGCTGGAGCCTCTGAAGACCCTTCTCTTTGCAAACTCCCTCTGGGGAGGGCTGCTGTGTGCCCGGGATCACTTCTGGAAGAACAGCATGCACGGATTAAACCCCCGTAACGTAGATACTTACGAAACGGAGCTGCGGTCTGTGGAAGAACTGGTGGCCTACATCCGCTCTATGAGCATCTTCTGCACCGAGCGGGATGGGAAATACATCAACTTCCCGCCCATGCCGCTGGAACAGTATTTTGACAGCGAACGTGTGACGGGCGAGTATTTTGACGGAGAGGGATACCGCGCCATCGCCTTTGTACCCAGTTTAGATGATTTGGCCTATCTGCGCTCCTACAAATTTGAAGACCTGACCTACCGGGGGACCATTGAGTTTCGCAGCGTCTGTGAGCAGCCTGTCTCTGAAATCATGTCGCCCTCGGCATTTCACGCAGGGTTGGTGGAGATGCTGCCCGAGCTGAAGGAGCTGCTGGATAAAGATGAGAGCGTCTATGGAAAGGGATACAGCCCCTCTGAACTGCGTGAGTTGTTCAACCGGAGAGAACTGCCGGACTTCCTGGACCGCGAAGCAGCGTCTGCGCTTCTTGTGAAGGTGTTGGATCTGGCCAGGGAAGGGCTGAAAAAGCGGGGGATGGGGGAGGAGCATTTCCTGGAACCCCTCTACCACCGCGCCGGATGTCTGCTCAGCCCGGCCCGTCAGATGGCCGATGGACTGGACGCCGGGGTGCCCCTGGAGCAGTTCATCGAAGATTACGCAAAATTGTGAGGTATGACCCATGGTACATAAATTCGATTTTCACTTTTCACCCGCAGGAGAGGACCGGCGCATCCATCTGTATCTTCCTGACAACTATGATGCTGTGGATGAGCGCTATCCGGTGCTCTACATGTTCGACGGTCACAACCTGTATTTTGACAGCGACGCAACCTACGGCAAGAGCCTTGGGCTGAAGGAGTTCCTGGACTGGTGGGGGAAGAAGCTCATCGTGGTAGGCATCGAATGCTCCGGTGAGGACCTTCAGCGGGTTCATGAATACTGCCCCTATCACATTCAAAGCGCCATTTACGGGGATGTGAAGGGCAGGGGAGACGCCACCGTTGACTGGATCGTCAACGAGCTTAAGCCCTACATCGACAAGACCTACCGCACCTATCCGTTCCGTGAGGCTACTGCTATCGCGGGATACAGCATGGGTGGTATGCTCACGCTGTACTCAGTTCTGCACTACAACAACGTCTTTTCCAAGGCGGCCGTGATTTCTCCCTCTGTGGTTCCTGCCATCGAGCCCTTCCGCAAGGAAGTTCAGGGAGAGTTGTCCCCGGATACCCGCATTTTCTTCAGTTGGGGAACGGCGGAATATGCCCATAGCTATAATGAGCTGGTGGCAAAGTACATTCTGGAGCTGGAGAAAGAAGTGCAGAAGCAGGACGTAAAGACCTATCTTTTCTGCCAGGAGGGCGGAGAGCACAACGAAGGCAGCTGGCAGCATCAGGTTCCCACCTGGATGCAGTTTTTGTGGTTTTAAAGAGGAGGATCATTCATGAATGTAATTTTCATCTCGCCCCATTTTCCGGAGCATTTTTATAACTTCTGTGACCGCCTGAAGAAACTGGGCGTCAACGTGCTGGGCATCGGCGACTGCCCCTACGACGGGATTGGCGATAACTGCCGAAATTCCCTCAATGAGTATTATTACGTCCCCTCTCTGGAGAACTACGACGATGTGTACCGCGCCGTGGCGTTTTTCAGCTTCAAGTACGGCAAGATCGACTACATCGACAGCCAGAATGAGTACTGGTTGGAGCTGGAGGCACGCCTGCGCTCCGACTTCAACATCAACACCGGCTTCAAGACCGAGGACATGGAGAAGGTCAAGTTCAAGTCCAAGATGAAGGCGGGATACAAGGCGGCCAAGGTCAAGACTGCCCGTCATCATATGGTGGAGACGCTGGAAGGCTGCAAGACATTCCTGACCAAGGTAGGCTACCCCGTTGTGGTCAAGCCCGACAACGGCGTGGGAGCATCGGACACCTGGAAGCTGACCAACGAGGAAGAACTGCTGAGCTTCTGGCAGACGAAGGCCGACAAGCAGTACATCATGGAGGAGTTCGTCCCCGGTCATATCGAGACCTTTGACGGCATTACCGACGGCGACGGCAACGTGATCTTCTGCGCAGGTCAGGTCATGGCTAAGAATCCCATGGAGATGCTCCACGGCAGCGGCGAGAACATCAGCTACACCCAGAATGTTCAGGCCACCGAGCTGTTCGAGATTGGTCAGCGGGTGGTGAAGGCATTCCAGACCCGCCACCGCTTCTTCCACTTTGAGTTCTTCCGTCTGGACGAAAACCGCAAGGGCCTGGGCAAGAAGGGTGATATTCTGGGCCTGGAGGTCAACATGCGCGCGCCCGGCGGCTATATTCCCGACAAGATGAATTATGCCTACAACGTGGATGTGTACCAGATCTGGGCAGAGAGCCTGGTTTACAATGAAAATCGCTCTTTCCCCGACTATCAGTTCCAGTACTACATTACCCATGTGGGCCGCAGCGGCCGGGTGGACTATCTGCACACTCCCGAGGAGATCCGCGCTCACTGCGCAGAGAGCATTGTTCTGGAGAAGGAGCCTCCCAAGTCCATTAACGGTACCATGGGCAGCCATGTGTACATGCTGCGTACCAAGAGCGTGGAGGAGCTGTACGAGAAGTCTGAATTCATCCTGCAGCACGCAGACGGAAAAGCCTGGAATCAGTAAGGGGGTAGCGTTATGCTGCACGTTGAGGATGCGCGGATCCGACAATTACTGTTAAAGGGCAACTTCGGCCTGGAAAAAGAGAGCCTTCGGGTAGACGAAAAGGGATATTTGTCCCAGACCCGGCATCCCTTTCCTGATGACGACCATATTGTACGGGATTTCTGCGAAAATCAGACTGAGATCAATACTCCGGTGACGCACAGTGCCAAAGAGGCTGTGGCATCCCTGGACCATTACCATCAGGTGATCCAGAAGGGCTTGCGCGAACTGAGCCCGAAGGAATATTTATGGCCCTTCTCCAACCCACCTTATATCCGCAATGAGGAGGACGTGCCCATCGCCATTTTTGAGGGGGGAGAAGCCTCCAAGACGGAGTACCGCGAATACCTGTCTGACCGCTATGGCCGCTATAAGATGACCTTCTCGGGGATCCATTTCAATTTTTCCTTTTCGGAGGAGCTGCTGCAGTGTGGCTTTGACCTGAGCGGGGAGCGGGACTATACAGAATATAAAAATCAATTCTATGTGGCCCTGGCAGAACGCGCCGTGGCCTATGGATGGCTGATGGTGGCCGTGACGGCGGCAAGTCCCTTGCTGGACAGCTCCTTTGTGGAGAAGGGGAAGTTTGGTCAGAATTATTTCAGCGGCATGGCCTCTGTGCGCTGCAGCGAGATGGGGTATTGGAATTATTTTACCCCGATCCTGAACTATACGAATATCCGCGCCTACGCCGACAGCATCCAGAAGTATGTGGACAATGG
>RHMF01001334.1_pt1 | contig 13341 bp, 10 predicted proteins | sample 5365151 | NCBI WGS metagenome assembly RHMF01 (sample SAMN10266501, study PRJNA497801) | feces metagenome | isolation source: feces | host: Bos taurus | place: China: Prairie of Fairy Mountain | collected 2017-08-14 | reverse complement strand
TCCCCGAAGGTTCCAAAGACGGATACGAATGGGCAGAGACACACCACCAATTGGAAGACAATGACAAGAGCCAGACGCAATGGAAGAATCTGGACTGCATCATTCACAAAAAGCGCTGCGCCTACCAGAAAACTTTATTCTGACAATTAACCACACAGTTTCATTACCTCCATCATGACGGACAACAACGACCAGCTTCTGCCACAGACAGACTATCAGGAAGACAACATACGACACCTCTCGGACATGGAACATGTACGCACCCGTCCCGGTATGTATATCGGAAGATTGGGTGACGGTTCTCAGGCCGAAGACGGCATCTACGTGCTTTTGAAGGAAGTCATAGACAACAGTATTGACGAATTCAAGATGAATGCCGGAAGGCGAATTAAAGTAAACATTGATGAAAACCTGAGAGTATCCGTTAGAGACTACGGAAGAGGAATTCCCTTGGGCAAGCTGGTGGAAGCCGTAAGCATGCTTAATACCGGAGCGAAATACGACAGTAATGCTTTTAAGAAAAGTGTCGGACTGAACGGTGTGGGTCTAAAGGCTGTGAATGCACTTAGTCTGCACTTTGAGGCGCACAGTTTCCGTGACGGACAAGTGCGAAAAGCCTGCTTTGAAAAAGGTATCCTGCAATCAGACATCACCGAAGAGACTCAGGACGAAAACGGAACCTATATCTATTTTGAGCCTGATAACACATTGTTCAAGCATTATTGTTTCCGTAACGAATTTGTGGAAACAATGCTCAGGAACTACACTTACCTCAATACTGGGCTAACGATTATGTTCAACGGCAGACGCATCCTTAGCCGCAATGGTTTGAGCGATTTGCTGACAGACCGCATGACCGACAATCCTTTGTACGAGATTGTCCACATGCAGGGAGAGGACATAGAAATAGCTTTCACGCACAGCAACCAGAACGGAGAGGAGTACTATTCCTTTGTGAACGGACAGCACACCACACTGGGAGGCACACACCAAGCCGCATTCAAAAAATATATTGCCGAAGCCATCAAGGAGTTCAGCGGAAAAAGTTTTGAATACGGCGATATCAGAAATGGTATTGTGGCAGCCATAAGCATCAACATACAGGAACCCATGTTTGAGAGCCAGACAAAAATCAAACTGGGCTCGTTATCCACAGCACCGGAAGGAGGTATCAGCATTGACAAGTTCATTGGTGACTTTGTCAAAACACAAGTGGACAACTACCTTCATAAAAACCCGCTTGTAGCAGAAATCATCCTCAAAAAGGTCAGCGACAACGAGAAGGAGCGCAAGGAAATGGCCGGTCTGGCAAAGGTAGCGCGTGAACGCAACAAGAAAGCGAACCTGCACAACCGCAAGTTGCGTGACTGCCGCGTACACTTGAACGACGCCAGAGGAAACCTTCAGGAAGAAAGCTGTATTTTCATTACTGAGGGAGATTCTGCAAGTGGAAGCATCACTAAAAGCCGCAACGTAAATACGCAGGCCGTATTTAGTTTGAGAGGAAAACCATTAAACTGTTTCGGGCTGACGAAAAAGGTATGCTATGAAAATGAAGAATTCAATCTGTTACAGGCCGCATTAAACATTGAAGACGGAATTGACGGACTGCGATACAACAAAGTCATTGTCGCAACCGATGCCGATGTGGACGGAATGCACATCAGATTGCTCATGATCACTTTCTTCTTACAGTTTTTCCCCGAACTTATCAAGAAAGGACATGTCTACATTCTGCAAACCCCCTTGTTCCGTGTACGAGGACGAAAATCAAAAATCGGAAAAGCAAAACTGAAAATGCTGCAAGAAGCAGTAGAGGAAACAGACAAGAAGCACAACCGGCAAATCAGTGCGTCGGCCGACTTCATCACACAATATTGTTATTCGGAAGCGGAGCGCAAACAAGCCATTGAAGATTTAGGGCCTGACCCCGAGATCACGCGATTCAAAGGTCTTGGAGAAATCAGTCCTGACGAATTCCGCCATTTTATCGGTGAAGACATCAGGCTGGAACAAGTAACCCTTAACAAGAGTGACCAAGTGGCCGGACTATTGGAATATTACATGGGAAAAAACACCATGGAGCGCCAGAACTTCATCATTGACAACCTGATTGTTGAGGAAGACAGAACAGAAGAAGAGATGCAAGAAGAACTAGCAAACCCCGCAAAAGCATGAAAAAGGCAATATTCCCCGGTTCATTCGACCCATTTACCATTGGCCATGCTGACATCGTAAAGCGTGGCTTGCTCCTTTTTGACCATATTGTGATTGCTGTAGGATACAACACACAAAAGAATTCATGGATTCCCACAGCAGAAAGAGTACGTGCCGTTAAAGAATTTTATAAGGAAGAGCCCAGAGTCAGTGTTGAAGAATACTGTGGGTTGACCATCGACTTTGCCAAGAAAAAAGAAGCGGACTTTATACTGAGAAGCATACGAAGTGTAAAGGACTATGAATACGAATTGGACATTGCCGACATCAACCGCAAACTTTCCGGCATAGAAACCGTCCTTCTGCTGGCCAGCCCGGAGATTGCAAGCATCAGCAGCAGCGTTGTCCGCGAACTTGCCGGTTTCGGACATGAAATACATTCCCTTATCCCACAAGGGCTACAATATAATAATATATAATGTGATATATACACTATTTAAGAAGTGAAAACAATGATGAAAAGATTACTCCCCAGCCTTATCGGTATAGGTGTTGCCTGCACAGTATATGCAAGCGTACAATTTTTCAACACGCCAGCACCCAGGAAAACAGACCCTTTTGAAGAAGACATTCGAAAGCTTGTCATGGCTACAGTAATGATAAACAATTATTATGTAGACAGTGTTAGCAGTAAAAAACAGGTTGAAGATGCCATTAACGGCATGTTGTCAAAACTGGATCCTCATTCAGCATACTCCAATCCGGAAGAGACAAAAAAAATGAACGAGCCGCTTGCCGGAAGTTTTGAAGGAATCGGCGTCCAGTTTAACATGTTGGAAGACACATTGCTCATCATACAGCCTGTTCCCAAAGGACCAAGTGAAAAAGTGGGCATCCTTGCCGGCGACCGCATTGTAACCGTCAATGACACATCCATTGCCGGCGTGAAGATGAGCCGCGAAGAAATCATGCGCCGCCTTAGAGGTCCCAAAGGAACCACTGCCCATCTGGGAATCAAGCGTCAAGGCATCAAGGACCTGCTGAAATTCGATGTCATACGAGACAAAATACCCGTAAATTCCGTAGACGCTGCATATATGGTCACTCCGACTATCGGTCTGATACGTTTCAATAATTTTGCACAAACAACTCACAAGGAGATTGTAGAAGCCATAAAAAAGCTACAGGCACAAGGCATGAAGGATCTTATCATAGACCTTCAGCAAAACGGAGGCGGTTATCTGCAGGCAGCTGCAGAAATTGCCAGCGAATTTTTGCCAAAGAACGATTTGATTGTGTATACCCGTGGTCGCAGAGCTCCAAGCCAGGAGTTTAGAAGTACCGGTGGTGGTCTGTTCACTGAAGGGAAAATTGCCATACTTGTAGACGAATATAGTGCTTCCGCTTCTGAAATTCTTGCAGGAGCCATTCAAGACCAAGACCGTGGAATTGTTGTCGGCAGACGCACATTCGGAAAAGGACTTGTACAGCGCCCCATTGACATGCCGGACGGCAGCATGATTCGCCTTACCGTTTCCAAATATTACACTCCCAGTGGACGATGCATCCAAAAGCCCTATGAAAAGGGAGATAAGTTGGGTTACGCAAAGGACGTAATTAACAGATACAACAAAGGTGAGCTGACTCATGCGGACAGCATACATTTCCCCGATTCTTTGAGATACCAGACTTTACGGAAAAAACGTACGGTTTATGGCGGCGGTGGCATCATGCCCGACTATTTTGTTCCATTGGACACAACCAAATACAGCAAATGCTATCGCGAACTTTCTGCCAAAAACTTCATCATCAATGCCAATTTGAAGTATATGGACAAGAACCGTGCAAAATTGGTTAAGCAATACCCCAACTTCTCGGCATTCAATAAAAAGTTCAGCGTTCCACAGTCTCTCATTGACGAGATTATGGCCCAAGGAGCAAAAGAAAAGATAAAGCCAGCAGACGAGGCAGAGCGCGTAAAGACTGTACAAAACATCCAGCGCATCCTCAAAGGCCTCATCGCCCGCGACCTTTGGGACATGAGCGAATACTTCGCCGTAATATACGAAGATGATGAAATGGTATTAAAAGCCATTGAGTTGCTGACCGCCAAATAAAAACAGACATGATCAGTTACAACACGGACGGTGTAAAGATGCCCGCCATCAAGAAGCGCGCCAACAACAATTGGATTAAAGCCGTAGCAGAATGCTATGGAAAAAAGGTTGGCGACATCGCATATATTTTTGTTGATGATGAAAAAATACTGGAAGTGAACAAACAATACCTCCAGCACGATTATTATACAGACATTATCACCTTTGACTATAGCGAAGAGGACGTCATCAGCGGCGACCTGTTCATCAGTCTGGACACAGTCAGAACCAATGCCCAACAAGTGGACGCCACCTATGAAGAAGAGCTTCTCCGTGTAATCATACATGGCATCCTTCACCTTTGCGGCATTGATGACAAAGGACCGGGAGAACGCGAAATCATGGAGGCCGCCGAAAACAAAGCATTAGCATTATGGAAGACGATTTCGATATAAGAAGGCAATCCAGTCAAAAGGAAAAAGACTTTGAAAACGCCTTGCGCCCACTCAGATTCAATGACTTCAGCGGTCAGCAAAAAGTGGTGGACAACCTTTGCGTTTTTGTGGAAGCTGCCAAATTCCGCGGAGAACCCTTAGACCATACCCTGCTGCACGGACCTCCCGGACTTGGCAAAACCACACTGAGTAATATTATAGCCAACGAATTGGGAGTCGGTTTCAAGCTCACCAGCGGACCAGTGCTGGATAAACCAGGGGATTTGGCCGGCATCCTCACCAGTCTGGAGCCGAACGATGTACTTTTCATAGACGAGATACACCGTCTGTCCCCCATCGTGGAAGAATATCTGTACAGTGCCATGGAGGACTACCGTATCGACATCATGATAGACAAAGGCCCCAGTGCACGCAGCATCCAGATAGATCTGAATCCGTTCACTCTGATTGGAGCAACCACACGAAGCGGTTTACTCACTGCCCCTCTCCGCGCCCGTTTCGGCATCAACCTACATCTGGAATATTACGATACCGACACCCTGCAACGTATCATCACACGCTCTGCGGGCATCTTGGGCTTGCCCATAGAGTCTCTGGCGGCAAAAGAAATCGCAGGCAGAAGCCGAGGTACGCCCCGTATCGCCAATGCCTTGTTACGCCGTGTTCGCGACTTTGCACAAGTGAAAGGAAACGGCTATATTGATTTAGGAATCTCTCAATATGCCCTGGAAGCGCTCAATATTGACCGCTTCGGACTGGATGAGATCGACAATAAGATACTTTTGACCATCATTGACAAGTTCAAGGGCGGACCTGTTGGAATCAACACCATTGCCACAGCAATCGGTGAGGACGGCGGAACCGTGGAGGAAGTATACGAACCGTTCCTTATCAAGGAAGGATTCATAAAGCGTACTCCACGCGGAAGAGAAGTCACAGAACTTGCCTACCGGCATCTGGGTCGCACCATGGGAAACCGTTATGGAAATCCCTTGCAAGGCGACTTGTTCGAATAACACATTATATATAATATATTAAGGAAATATACTTATGGTACTCAATTACATCTGGGTCGGCTTTTTTGCCATTGCCTTTCTCATTGCACTTGTGCAATTGTTTATGGGCAACACAGACGTGTTCCCTGCCATCATGAACAGTACGTTCGATTCGGCCAAAACCGCTTTCGAAATTTCATTGGGACTCACGGGTGTACTCAGCTTGTGGATGGGCATAATGAAAATCGGAGAAAAAGGAGGTTTGGTAAACAAGCTTGCCGGTTGGCTCAGTCCGCTTATGGTACGTCTTTTTCCCGAAATACCAGCTGGCCACCCCGTCTTCGGACATATCTTCATGAATTTTGGAGCCAACATGCTGGGTCTGGACAATGCCGCCACTCCGTTGGGGCTTAAGGCTATGGAAGGACTTCAAGAGCTGAACCATAAGAAGGACACTGCCACCAACGCCATGATTATGTTTCTGGTACTGAACACCAGCGGTCTGACTCTCATCCCTGTCGGTGTAATGGTTTACCGTGCACAAATGGGTGCTGCGCAGCCAACGGATGTCTTTATCCCAATCTTGATTGCCACCACCATTGCCACACTCTGCGGCATGATTATCACCAGCCTGTACCAACGTATCAATCTATTCAACCGCGTCATTATAAGCACCGTCATCGGTATTTGCGTTGTCATCAGCGGCATCATCTGGTTGGGGGCACAAACCGACCGTGAAACCATGAACACATGGAGCACTATTGTGGCAAACATCATCCTGTTCTCCATCATCATGGCCTTCATTATTGCCGGAGTTAGGAAAAAGATAAACGTTTACGAAGCCTTCATCGAAGGTGCGAAAGGCGGTTTTGAAACTGCCGTGCGCATCATCCCTTACCTTGTTGCCATCCTTGTAGCCATCGGCGTTTTCCGTGCCAGCGGTGCCATGGATTATATCATGGACGGTGTCGGATACCTGGTTGAGACTATGGGAGGAAACGCCGATTATGCAAAAGCACTTCCCACCGCCCTGATGAAACCCTTGAGCGGAAGCGGGGCGCGCGGCATGATGGTAGATGCCATGCAGACCTATGGAGCCGACTCCTTTATCGGCAGATTGGCCTGTCTTTTCCAAGGAGCGACAGATACCACATTCTATATCTTGGCGGTTTATTTCGGCAGTGTAGGTGTCAGACACACCCGCCACGCAGTAAGTGCAGGCCTGCTCACCGACCTCTGCGGCGTAATTGCAGCCATGGTTATCGCATACATATTCTTCAGTTAAATGGCAAATTTCAAATCACTGGCCAAAGACACAGCCATATACGGTCTCAGCAGCATCGTGGGCAGATTCCTAAACTATCTGCTGGTTCCCCTGTACACCTATTGTATCAGCGCCGCCAACGGAGGATATGGCGTGGTCACACAATTGTACGCCTACACCGCGCTGTTCATGGTCATCCTCACCTTCGGTATGGAAACCACCTTTTTCCGTTTCATCAACAAAGAAGATGCCCAGCCCCATACCGTATTCACCACAACTATGGCAACCGTAAGCACACTTGCCCTGGCCTTCCTTGCCCTGGTCCTTTATTTCATTCAGCCCATAAGTTACTTTTTAGGGCATGAACACCACCAAGAATACATTACCATAATGGCTATGGTCATTGCACTCGATGTTATCCAAGCCATTCCCTTCTGTTATCTTCGTTACCAGGGCAGAGCCGTCAAGTTTGCCTCTTTGAAACTGTTGTTCATTTTCCTGAATATAGGTCTTAACCTTTTCTACTTCGTTTATCTGGGTCATACAGAAGTCATCTACGTCTTTTTGCTCAACCTTGTCTGCACAGCTATTGTAAGCCTGTGTTTTATCCCGGATTTGTTACGAATAAAATGGCACTTCGACTTTTCGCTGCTCCGGAAAATGTTGTCATACTCCTGGCCCATCCTTATATTGGGCGTTATGGGCATATTGAATCAGGCTGCCGACAAAATGATTTTCCCCTTCATCTATCCCCATAAAGATTCAGCCATACAAGAACTTGGCGTCTACGGTGCATGCGTTAAGATTGCCATGATTATGGCCATGATCACACAGGCGTTCCGCTTCGCTTACGAACCGTTTGTATTTGCGCAAAGCAAGGACAGCGACAAGAATCACACCTATGCCGTCGGCATGAAGTACTTTGTCATCTTCACCCTCCTTGCCTTCTTGTGCGTAATCGGCTACATGCCCCTGCTGCGCCACCTCATCAGCCCGGATTATTGGGACGGTTTGCGTGTTGTACCAATCGTAATGGCCGCGGAAATTATGATGGGCATATATTTCAATCTGAGTTTCTGGTACAAGTTGATTGACAAGACCATTTACGGTGCATGGTTCTCCTTTGCGGGCTGTGCCGTCTTGTTCCTCGTGAATATCATCTTCATTCCCCACATCAGCTATATGGCCTGCGCATGGGGTGGTTTTGCCGGATACGGGACAGCAATGATTCTGAGCTACGTTGTCGGCCAGCGCATAAATCCAATTCCCTATCCTCTGCGAAGCATTGGTGTATACGTGGCCATTACCATCCTTTTCTATGTGGCCATGGAGCTGCAGCCCGAAACATGGCCCGTTGCATTACGTCTGGGCATCAACACCCTTATCATCTTTGCGTTTATCGGGCATATCATTTATCACGATTTTCCATTAAGGAATCTCCCCATTGTGGGAAAATATTTCAGACAGTGAGTGTTATTCATTATAATCTTTACTTAAAATTTTACAATTCATGAAGACAAACAAAGAGAACAAGAACCAGCAGGAAATGCAGAGCGGTATGTCACGCCGCCAGTTCCTGGGAGCAGCAGCAACCGGTATTGCCGGTTTCATGATTCTGCCCAGTTTCACTGTGGACGGTGTACGCATTGCCCCCAGCGACCGTGTCGTTTTGGGTTTTGTAGGCGTTGGCCAACAGGGATGCAGCGACTTCCGCAGTTTCTCCACCTGTCCCGGTGTACAGGTAGCAGCCTGCAGCGATGTGGACAGCATCAAGCGCGAACGTTTCCGCCGTTACGTTACCAAGTGGCAGAAAGACAAAGGTATGCCCCAACGCTGTGATATGTATGAGGAATACGAGCGTCTGCTCGACCGCAAGGATATTGATGCCGTAGCGATTGCCACCCCCGACCACTGGCACGCACTCGTTGCCATCCACGCTCTACAGGCCGGCAAAGACGTTTATCTGCAAAAACCCCTTACCTACACCATCACCGAAGGTCTCGCCGTACAGCGTGCAGTACGCGCCAACGGCCGCATCCTTCAGGTGGGAAGCCAACAGCGAAGCAGTGCCGAATTCCAGCAGGCCATTGCATTGGTGTGCAGCGGTGCTTTGGGCGACATCAAGGAAATCCATTGCCGTGTAGGCGATCCTCCAAAGCCTCTTGACCTTCCCGAAATGCCCGTACCCGAGAACCTGAATTTCAACCTTTGGATGGGTCCGCTCAATGATCCCAAGATCCACTACCACCCCGATTTGTGTCCTCCCGTATCGCTCGAGCCAGAACAAAACGAAAAACTTTGGGGAGCATGGCGCTGGTACCAGGAAACCGGAAACGGTTATCCCGCTGACTGGGGCGCACACATGTACGACATCGCACAAGCGGCCATTGGTATGGACGGACTGGGTCCCGTAGAGTTCATTCCTAAGGGATACAAGGGAGCTGAATGGCTCACCATGAAGTATGCCAACGGCATCATCATGCAGGAACGTCCTTACAGAGATGACAATGCAGGCGCACAGGGCATCAAGTTCATCGGTGACAAGGAATGGCTTCGTGTGGCACGCGGTTTCATTGAATGTTCAAACAAGAAACTGCTTGAAACCAAGCAGGAGAACATTGCCGCCGGACAATATGAAGTTAGCTCTCCCCACATGCAGAACTTCATCGATGCCATCCGCAACCACAGAGACCCCATCGCTCCTGTGGAATACGGTTGCAGCACCAACACCCTTTGCTGTATCACCAACATCGCACGCGAACTGGGCCGTCCCGTACGCTGGAATCCTGCCACCCTCAATTTCGAAGGCGACAAGGAAGCTGCCGCACACCGTCTGTACTACTACGATTACCGTCGTCCTTACACACTTCCCTATCTGGAGAAGCGTTGCTGATAATCCCCTTAACCGGAGCCGGGAGTTGCCCAAGCCGCAACTCCCCGGCTCCTTTTTCTTTCTTCACATAAACTCTTTCCCATGAAGCGCATTCTTTCCCTCACACTCGCCTTTTCCCTTGCCACCGTACTCTCAGCCCGTTCCACTGACGAAGCCGGAACTCCATACCGCGGTTGGAAGAAAGGGGAAATGGACATCCATCACATCTATACCGGCCGGGGCGAAGCCAACTTCTACATCTTCCCCGATGGTACCAGCATGCTCATTGACACTGGAGACCACCTGGCTTCAGTGCCCATGACCGACCCCAAGCCCGACCTTTCCCGTCGTGCGGGAGAATGGGTGTCGCGCTACATCCTGCGCACCAATCCTTCTGGCAACAAGGTAGACTATCTCATGGTTTCACATTTCCACGATGACCACATGGGCTCTGTCACCCTTGATGCCCCCACCACAGAAAACCGCACTCCCAACTACAAGCTCATCGGCATTGCAGAAGTGGGTGAACACATACAATTCAAGCATTTCATTGACAGGGGTTACCCAGACTACAACTATCCCGTACCCATTTCAGACGCACACATCAAAAACTACCGCAATTTTGCCGAATGGCACAAGCAGAAGTATGGGGCAGAGCAAGTGCCTTTTGAAGTTGGCGCACTCAACCAGATTGCCTTGCAGAAACGTCCCAAGAAGTATGCCTCACTCTTCTCCATCCGCAATCTGGCGGCAAACGGAGAAATATGGAACGGAAGCGGCACCACTCGCTATTACGACCTGAATCCTAAGAACACTGCCGGAAGCGGAAACGAAAACACCAAGAGCATAGCCTTTCGCATCCAATACGGTCCCTTCTCCTATTTTGCCGGAGGAGACCTTAGCGGTTCGGTGCTAAATGCAGAGGGAAAGGCGGTCAATCTGGAAGAAAAAGCCGGAGAAGCCTGTGGCGAAGTGGATGTATGCAAATGCAACCACCACGCCTACAAGGACGCCATGCATCCCGGATTCCTCAGCCATGTCCACGCACAAGCCTACGTCATACCGGTTTGGGACCAGTTCCACACCCAGGAGGGCATCATCAAGCGGATGCTGCAGCAAGAGGAAGCCACCGGCACAACCCTCCGCAATGCCCACCCCACCCTGGTGCTTTCGCAATACATTGTGGCACCCGCACGCCAGAAGTTTGCCGCCGAGGAATGGATGCAGAAGACCTGTCCCCATGATGGGCACATCGTCATAAAGGTGTACGACAAGGGAAGATCTACCGCCTTTCTGCCGAGAACGAAGACATGATTATACAGAAGGTCTACGGTCCTTTCCAAAGCAAAGGACACACCGGACTTTAACGGCTAAACGCATACACGCTACTATATGAAAAAGATTTTCCTTGCCCTTGTCGTTTTTCTGTGTTCCGTCCTTACCCTTACAGCCCGTACCGCCCGCGTGTGGGTTGAGGCGGAAAGCTTTGTCCGGAAAGGCGGATGGAACGTCGACCAGCAATTTACGTTTGAAATGGGATCGCCCTATCTGATTGCACACGGAATGGGAAACCCCGTGGAAGACGCTTCCACACGGGTACATTTTCCGCGCAAAGGGACATACCACATTTATGTACGCACGTTCAATTGGACCTCTCCCTGGTCCGAACAGGAAGGACCGGGCAGATTCACCCTCAGCATTGACGGCAAGCCTTTGCAACAAACGATGGGGCACACCGGAAACCGTTGGATGTGGCAATATGCCGGCACGGCTACGGTGGACAAGGAAGCCGAAGTAAGCCTGCACGACCTCACGGGCTTTGACGGCCGCTGCGATGCCCTCTGGTTCACCACAGACAAGGATGATATTCCACCCACTGAGGCCGGAGCATTGGAAACCTTCCGACAACGATACGACAAGAGCCGCATCCGGCGTGTGGAGTACGACTTTGTAGTGGTGGGTGGAGGCATTGCCGGCATCTGCGCTTCAGTGGCCGCCGCACGCATGGGCATAAAGGTGGCGCTCATCAACGACCGTCCCATCTGGGGCGGATGCAACAGTTCCGAAACCCGCGTCCATCTTGGCGGACACATTGAGATGGAGCCTTATCCCAACCTGGGAAACATGATAAAGGAGTTCGGACCACTACGGATTGGCAACGCCCAACCTGCCGAATTCTACGAAGACGAGAAGAAGCGTGCCTTTCTGGAGGCGGAAAAGGAACATCTGGACCTCTATCCCTCATATCGCGTCTACAAGACCGACTGCCGCAACGGAAAGATAACCGCGGTATATGCCAGACACATTGAGAGCGGTGAGATTGTCCGATTCCAGGCCCCAATCTATTCCGACTGCACCGGCGATGGCACCGTAGGTTATCTGGCTGGAGCCGACTTTGCCATGGGACGCGAGGGACGCAACGAATACAACGAGCCGTCCGCTCCACAAAATGGGGACAAGATGACAATGGGCGCATCCGTCCAGTGGTATTCTGTGGAAGACAGTTCGGCATGCGCCTTCCCGGTGTTCGAGTATGGCGTAAACTTCTCAGACCAAAGTTGCCAGAAGGTGAAGATGGGCGAATGGACATGGGAAACCGGCATGAACCGCGACCAATGCAAGGAATTTGAACGCATACGCGATTACGGACTTATGGTGGTCTACTCCAACTGGAGCCATCTCAAGAACCGTCTGGCCAACAACAGCGAATACAAGAACCGAAAGCTGGGATGGGTGGCCTACATTGCAGGAAAGCGAGAGTCGAGACGCTTGTTGGGCGACCATGTCCTCACGGAAAACGATCTCATACACGAGGTAAAATACCCCGACGCTTCCTTTACTACCACCTGGAGCATAGACCTGCACTATCCCGACCCGAAAAATTCAAAGCATTTTCCTGGGAACGAATTCAAATCCATCTGTACCCACGGAAAGACCAACCCCTATGCCGTGCCCTACCGATGCCTCTACTCCCGCAACGTAAACAACCTCTTCATGGCAGGTCGCAACATCAGCGTAACCCACATCGGTTTGGGAACCGTGCGCGTGATGCGTACCACCGGAATGATGGGCGAGGTTGTGGGTCTTGCCGCCAGCCTGTGCACCCGCCACAAAGCCCTTCCGCGAGACATCTACACCACACATCTGGACAGTCTGAAATCTCTTATGGAGAAAGGAGCCGGAAAGCCCGGCCTGCCCAACAACCAGCTCTACAATCTGGGCGGGAACTGGCCCACATACAAGAAGAGTAGTGAGCGATGAGTGGTGAGTTGTGAGTAATGAGTAATGAGAGGGTAGGGACGTTGCTCATTGCTTAAAATATGTCTCTTATGTTCTTCTATATAACAAAAGACGACACTACTGAGTTGATGGTCATCCTGAACTCGTTTCAGCATCTCACTGCGAGCCTTTATTTACCCCCTTCCCTCGGTGAGATCCTGAAACAAGTTCAGGATGACTTTGGGAGGTTCTTGTTATTTCTACACTCATTTTGGGGAAGCCA
>RHMF01003696.1_pt1 | contig 13342 bp, 11 predicted proteins | sample 5365151 | NCBI WGS metagenome assembly RHMF01 (sample SAMN10266501, study PRJNA497801) | feces metagenome | isolation source: feces | host: Bos taurus | place: China: Prairie of Fairy Mountain | collected 2017-08-14 | reverse complement strand
CACGGCTCTCACCTGTAGGTCGCTGGTGCTGTTGATATTGGCAGGAGTCGACACATTATCGTTATTTAGCAGCCATCCGTTGTTATAGGCTTTCTGCAGATAGTCATCGCCGATAGCTCCGAAAGCGAAGTCGAGACCAGGAGCCAATCCTCCAGACGAACGCTGTCCGAAGGCATCGCCGATATTTGGCAAGAAACCCGGACATCGAATACTGGTTGCGATAGGATATATTCACGCTGCGCACCATCATCAGCAATCTGGCGACACTCTGGGCAGGACGATACCACCACTCTTTCTCCAACGATGGTTTGGCCACAATGGAGAGCTTTATTGATACAGTGTCCTTGGTCTTGATAAGAATCTTATTCCTTATACGATACAGGATAAGGCTTACCATCCTTGGTGCGGGCTGTAACAATGAGGCGCTTCGATTTCTTATTATGAGCCACGGTGATAGTGGTATCGCGCTTCAGGGTTATCTCGCGCTGATAGGTATTCTTCTTAGCAGCCGAGGCCTTATCATTATCGCTGGCCTTGCTAGCATTCCTAGGATCACTAGGATTGTCAGAAGCCTTCGCCTTTTTGGGTCTCGCTGGGGTCTTCGCTATCGCCTTTTTGAATCTCTCATTCACCTTCTTCAGGAACGGGAAGTGATTATACAGCGTCTCAAGATTAAATGCAGCGTTGATATTCAGGTTCCGTCGGCTGTTGATGGTATTTCCCAATGATGTGCCGTTTTCGAGCTCTGTACCACGAGTCCAGGTGTAATTGGCTGTATACGATGCATCGCTGTTTACCCAGTCTAAGATAGGCAGTTTGTTAAGAGGCAACTGATACGATGCCGTAGCCTGCTGACTATAGTCGAGGGGTGTTCCGAGATTCTTGATACTCTGCCAGACAGAGTCTTTCCATGCTGTATAACGATCTGGATAGAGATCTTTGTTCACAGGAGTATACGGCTCCTCGATTTCTGCGTGAGTAGCACTCTGGAAGTTGAAGTGCAGGTTCTTGGTGAAGTCCCATCTTAGAGAGAAATCACGATTCCAGAGGAACTGCGAACTCCATGTCAGAGGCACGTTCTGAGTCAGCAGATTCTCGAGGTCGCGCTCCTGAAGTTCGGAGTAAGCTCGTGTCAGCTCTGAGTTGAAGGTGATGTTCTGTGGCAGATAGTTCAGTCCGATGGCCTTTGGGAAATTGAGCCACTTCGACTTACCTTTCAGTTTCTTAAACGGCTCCCACGTCTTATATACTGGCGAATAGCTGTAATTCAGGGCTCCCCGCCAATGGTCTTCCTTCTCATATACTGTAGTCTCACCAGAGGTATAACGATGTGAGTGGCTGTAGGAGAAAGAGAAGTTGCCCGGGTCGTAAGGCATAGGATGACGCTTGGTCTTGATACCCCATCTCACGTTGGATAGTGCGAAGTTGGTATTCGTGGTTCGTGTCACGGCCAACGACTCGATACTGTCTCTCTCATGTTTGTCGGCTGCGGCATCGAGAGCATCCTTCAGCAGCATATCGTTGTCGAGGGGATTATATCTCGGACGCACCTCTTCCTTTGTTACGGAATAGTAGAGCGGTGCAGATACCTTCGCCTTGTCAGGGAAGAACTTTCCGAGTTCGAGCGAGGTAGTCACCGAGTACTGTTTCTCTGTGTTTGTACTGCGCTGCATGACGCCCTCCTCCAGACCTCCAAAGCCATCGCTCATATAACGGCCCGTAACGTTTACTGATCCGAAATCGGAGAGCTGCACATTCATCGTTCCTGATGCTGCCCAGCCTCCATCGTTATTGGTCTCGAGGAGTCGCAATTCGTTTACCCAGACCTCTCCTGATTTTATCTCGCCAGAGACATTCCTCACACCCACCACCATCGTCTTGATCTCTCCGAGTGAGGGGTTACCCATAATGCTCACCTTGTTTCCCGGACGAGACTCATCATAGCCGCTAAACACCTTGTTAAACGATGCAGCGCCATTGGCTTTGGCGATATTACGGTCTTTCTTCAGCTTTGTGAAGATATCGAGGTTGATGTCGAGCATATTTTCCTCAGGCCATACTGCCCTGCGATCTGCTGTGGAGTAACGGTTATAGTCGCTACGGTCAGGAGTCAGACGAAGGGGTATCTCATACTCATAGTAGTTGTTCTTATAGTCGCTACCCAGACGGATGAACACGGCCAACTGGTTATCCTGCAGTCCTGTGACATCGGGCACGAGGTGGTTGGCATGGGCAAACATCTGCAGCCGTTTATACTGCCGGAGGTCGAGCGAGGTGTTCTTATATACTCCCTTCGACTCTCCATGACTCAGATTCTTCACCACCATGTTGAGTGCCTGCTCATTATTCTCCACAAGCTGTGGCTGTGAGGGGTCGGTGACACGCGAGATACCAGGAGGCAATACATAGTTCACAGGTGTCTTGTCGTTATTCTCCTCGATATTTACAGCACTCACCTCGAGTGTACCCGTCTCGGCACTATTGGATAGGCTCTGTTTGTAGACACGCCACTCACCACGAACGAGGTCGAGCGATCCGAATCGCAATACGATAGGCTTCTGGAATCCCGTTAGGAACATTCGCATAAACCGGATGCTGGTGAAGTCGCTGATGGAACCTTCCTTGTGCTCATACTGTCGGAGAGGGATACGGAACTGATACCAGTTGACAGTTGCCGTATCGCCATTACGCAGCTTCCCGCCGCTGGTGCGCATACCGGTGATAAAACAGTCTGACGAAGCCGCTCCATTACGATAGGCCTCGAGTATCTCAGGACTGATATGCACCTTATACTGGTAGTAACGCTCATACTCATTTAGGGTGAAGTCTTTGTTGATATCCTCCTGATCTGGCTCAGCCTTGTAACTGGTATCGTAACTCTCGGTACGATCGTCGGTGTCTGGCGAGTTGCCCTGCGGGTTGTTGATACGCTTATATCTGTCGAGGATGCTCTTGCGCTCATTGTCGAAGTCTGTGCCTCTGAAACAGTGATAGTCATCGCCAGCGGGGTCGTTATACCATGCCTGGAGGATACTGTCTCGTGTTACCACGCTACCCAGTCTGTCGAGCCACTCCTTATATGCTCCGAACCCACGCTCCTCATCGTCGGTAAGACCGTTGTATCCCACATCCTGCCGCTGACGCGAACCTGATGTAGTGGCGAAGGCATAAGTCTGTGTTGCCTGCTGAGGTATCTTTCCCCACTGGGTGGTGGTAAAGTTATTACCTCCGTCAACAGGCATTCCGCTCTCATAGAATTTCTTTCCGTCGCGGAGGATATCCTCGCTCACCTCACCGAGGTTGATATATAGGTCGCCGCTATAGTCGGAGGCATTGCCCTGCTGACGGGTATAGATGAAGGGGTCGAGCATCCAGAACTCAATATATTCGATGTTGGCCTGTTCGAAGTCGGGGGTATCGAGCTTTCGCATCATGCCTCCCCATTTCGTCTCTGGCTGACGCAATGTTCCGTCGCTATTAAGGTCGAGGGTGAGGTTGTATGGTCCGCGTTCCTCGGGGTAATATGCCAGGTTAAGCACATTGAGCTTCGAAGTGGCACCATTATAGTTCGACTGCTGACGGTTAGGATATAGTTCCTTCACATATACCTCGCGCACATAGTGGTTTGAGAGCTGCTCGAGATCGTTCTTGATATGTGCCGGTGTGAGGGTGGAAGTACGGCTCGTGAGGATATCGTTGACGTTATACCACGACATCAGCGCACGGTTATATCCGCTGGTGACACCTGTCTTATCACGGCTCTCGGCAAACATCGTGGGCACACTTGAGATAGTCCACATCGTTGGCTGCCCCACGGAGATATAGTTCTTGGTATTCTCGAAGTCGTCGATATACGAGGCATTGTCCTGGGTGCCTCCTGCCGTGCCTGCGATGAGCTGTGCAAACTCGCCTGAGAAGGTGATGCGCGACGGCTCGGATACATGCAGGAATGGTATCTTGTCGAGCATCGAGGTGAGCCACTGACTCTCCTGCTTCCAGTTTACATTCAGACCCCAGATAGTGTTTTTCAGAGGCTCCGAACCCATCGTCACCTTCGATGTGAGAGCCTGTTCCGAGAGGTGCATCAGGGTACCGCCAATCTGCAGGTTCTTCGAGAAGTCGTATTCCCAGTTCAGTCCGAGCATCGTCTTTCGCTGCATGCCGTATTCGGTGTTCGACTCATAGGTGGCTCTCACATCCTGGTTCGAATCGAGCAGACTCTGGTTTATGATTGTCACCTCACCGGCAGAGTAGTCTACCGTATAGTCGCTGCCCTCATGGAGTTCCACTCCTCCTGCGGTAACCTTCACACTGCCCTGGGGCACGTTGTAGGCACCCAGTGATATCACATTGGCCTTCGAACCCTTAAACTGTCCCACGAGCGAGTATTTATCCTTCTCGGCTATCTGTTTGGCTACTGTCTTCGTGGAGTCGTAGAGCTCATCAAACACGAATTTATTTGCCTCTTCCTCTGTGAATCCGCTGTTTCTCAGCTGTAAGCGCAGATAGTCGCCGAAGGGCTCTGCCGATGGCAGGAACACCCGGCCATTGCTTACTGTATAACCATCGATATAGTCGAAATAACCGTTGGGATGCAGTTTGTTGTTATTGTCCAGACGGTCACAGCCCAGCATCCTCAGCAGCGTGCGTTCCTTCACCCTCCTGTCAGGGATATACGAGAGATACACACCGGCCGTGTCGCTCTGGTATTTGATGTCGAGGCGGAAACGGGTCTTCTCAACACTCGAGGCGAGATAGTACACGTTTTTCATCATCAGGTCCCAGTTGCCCTGCGAGGGGTTGTTAGAGGTATTCTTCAGCGATTTCACGAAGAGTGCCTGTCCACCCCCAGTACTCGCCCCCTCTGTTGAGGGGGAGCTGGAGGGGGAGATATCCCCGGCAAACTCTCCCACCTGATATGTCTGTCCTCCTGCAGTAAACTCAAAGGCCACAGCCAGCACCTGGTCTGTCTGAAGTCCTGCCTTCAGGGATACATATCCCAACGACTTGTTGACGGTATATTCCGACGATGTGAGCAGACGGGCACTTGCTATCTTCTCATAGTCTACCCCACCCTCGAAATTACTGATACCAGCCAACACAGTGCTCGTCTGGTCGATATCTCTGGCTGCGGCATATTGGCTTACAAGGGTCTGATACTCATCATTGGCGGCATTTGCTGGGATAGTCATGCCTGTGGTCTGCCACTTAGGGTTGCTCACTCTCGCATTCTCACCCAGGTCGGTGAAGGCTACGATATTTCGGGTGTTCTGGTTGTTGCCGCTCTTATTGGTTACCCATATCTCCACACGGTTTATCTCTATGCCGGTGGTAAGATTGGGCAACTTCGACATCGCAGCATCATAGTTGTCACGGAAATAGCGCGAGAGAAAGAAGTGGCGGTTCTCCTCGTAGTTGGCAGCATCGATATCGAAGGGGGCCGTCTGTGCTCCTCCCTTCGAGGATACACTCTGGGTGGTAGATTTCTTCTGTGAGATGACGGTCTGGAGTTTCAGCTTACCAAACTGCATGTCAGTACGGATACCGAAGAGACTGGAGGCTCCCTTCACCAACGAGTTGTTCGACGGGAAGGTCACATTACCTGCCTCCACGAGTTTGATTATCTCGTCTTCCTTGCCTTCGTATTTCAGTTTCAGGTTCTGGGTGTCGAAGTCGAAGGTGGCATCGGTGTTATAGCCGAGGTTCATGTTCACCTTGTCGCCCACCTTTCCGTTAACGCTGAGGTTGATCTTCTCGTCGAAGTCGAAGCTGGTGGTCTTACGGTTTCTGATGGGCAACGAGGGGTTGTCGATATTCTTCAGCGTAGCTCCGAGCTTGAGCTCTGCCGACCCCTGGGTCTTGATTCTGACACCACCAGGACCGAAGATCTTCTCTGCCGGACCCAGACTGAAGTGCATGTCCATAAGGTCGAACTTATCCTTACCCTCGTTGGCTCTGTTCTCGGCATCTTTCTTGTGGAAGAACTCATATAAGGCCTTCTTCTCCACCCACTTACGATACTCCTCGGGGGTCATCAGTATCGGAGCGTTGAGATAAGAGTCGCCTATCTTCGAACCGATGTAATACACGTTCAGCGAGTCGTCATAGACCACCGTCTGCTTGATATTCTCAGGCCGCCTCAGGTCGAGTGCAGATGAATCGAGGTCATGCACCTCAACAGGAGCCGTCCTCTGTATATGCCAGCGGCTACGTGTAGGCGCGTCCTGCTCGGGGGCGCCCGCGCGTAAAGAGTCTTTTTGTAGGGGTGCGGAGGAAGAATGTGAGATGCTATTTGTTGGGGTTGAGATAGCTGCAGAGATAATTCCAGATATCAATAGGACAACAATCAAGACATTCTTCCTTTTTCCGAATGCCTTGACCATTCTCTTCCAGAGCATCATATCCAGAGTTTTTCTCTCCACTTCCTTTATTTTATCGCGCAGAGTCGCAGAGTAACGCAGAGACGACCTTGGTCGATTTCTCCCCTACATCCTCAACACTCTCAGCGCTCCTCTACTACATCCTACCTCTCTCTGCGCTTCTCAGCATTCTCTGCGACTCTCAGCGTTCTCTGCGACTCTGCGCGAGAATTACTTTATCTGTTTCAGCGCGAGCTTAACAACCTGTTCCACTGGCAGATCAGGCTGCTGCTGTAATATCTGCAGCACCACCTTCTGCGTGGGCGCAGGCGAGAATCCGAGCATAGTAAGTGCCGACACCGCCTCGTCCTTCACCTGATTGTTTACCGGTGCCAGCATCTGTCCTCCGGCAGGTATCTCCTCGGCGATGCCCAAGGCCACGATCTTGTCTCTCAGGTCAACGATGATTCGCTGTGCCGTCATCTTGCCTATTCCCTTGATACTCTGAATAAGCTTGGCATTACCTGTAGAGATGGCGTTGCAGAGCTCTGCCACACTCATGCCCGAGAGCATCATCCGCGCCGTGTTGGCTCCCACACCATTCACCGTGATGAGCAGTTCAAACATCTCACGTTCCTTCTTATTCACGAATCCGAAGAGCACGTATGCATCCTCCCTGATGGCCTCATAGACATAGAGTTTCACCTCTTTCTTGCCCTGAATGGCACTGAAGGTGTTCAACGAGATATTCAGTCCGTAGCCTACTCCTGCTGCCTCTACCGTAGCCATAGCGGGGGTGAGGTCGGTAAGTTCTCCTTTAATATATTCTATCATAACTTACAATTTTGTATATATACACATATTTAAACGTGATTTGCTGACAAATTATTGCATTTCCGGCCAATAAACTTTCAATTTGTCACAAAGTGAAGCAATTTAGATATTTTTTCTGCCATTTTGTTACGTTATTTAATGGAAAAACATTACTTTTGCAACCGCAAACAGCAAATAACCAACATAAATTAGAAGATATATGAAGAAAATCAGAGCAGCCGTAGTAGGTTACGGCAACATCGGAAAGTATGCTCTCGAGGCTCTGGAGACAGCTCCAGACTTCGAAGTAGCAGGTATCGTAAGACGCAATGGTGCAGAGAATAAGCCAGCTGAACTTGCAGCTTACGAGGTAGTAAAGGATATCCGTGAACTGTAGCCATCCTGGCCACTCCTACCCGCTCATGCGAAGAATATGCCAACCAGATACTGCCATTAGGCATCAATACCGTCGACTCTTTCGACATCCACACCAATATCCGTGGCTATCGTGAGCGTCTGATGAAGCTTAATCAGGATACCAACACAGTCAGTGTCATCGCTGCTGGATGGGACCCAGGTTCTGACTCTATCGTCCGCACTCTGATGCAGAGTCTGGCTCCAAAGGGTCTCTCTTACACCAACTTCGGTCCTGGCATGTCAATGGGTCACAGTGTTTGTGTCCGTTCTAAGAAGGGTGTCAAGAATGCTCTCTCAATGACCATTCCCCTTGGTGAGGGCATCCATCGCCGCATGGTCTATGTAGAGCTCGAGGATGGCGCAAAGCTCGAGGATGTGACTAAGGATATCAAGGCCGATCCTTATTTCGCCAGCGACGAGACTCACGTGTTCCAGGTTGAGAGTGTCGACGATGTCCGCGATATGGGTCATGGTGTGAACCTCGTTCGCAAGGGTGTCAGCGGAAAGACTCAGAACCAGCGTCTGGAGTTCAATATGAGCATCAACAACCCCGCCCTCACAGGTCAGGTGCTTGTCAATGTGGCTCGTGCCTCTATGCGCCTCCAGCCAGGATGCTACACAATGATTGAGATTCCTGTTGTCGACATGCTCCCCGGCGACCGCGCCGACCTCATCGAGCATCTCGTATAATAATCAGGAAAAGACAATGAGTAAAGGCTTCCCTCAAATGAAGGAAGCCTTCTTCTTTAATAACCCAGCGTCATTGCACAATAAGGCAGGGTTATTTCCAAATAAGGGTAGGTTATTGGAAAATAAGTGGCAGTTATATAAAATTAAATGCCACCTATTCCAAATGTTGTCCGGATACTAAAATTCCACACCGCTGATGTGTGCTCCAAGAACGGGGAAAAACATCGGAAGCTGGGGTTCGTGCATGTCTTTTGAGGCCTGGGAGAGCAGGATTTTGATGCATTCTGTGCCCTTACCGAGTGTCGGCATAGCAGGTGCAGAGGATAAAAAAAATCGTATCTTATTGATTTTATGCTTTTTAGATGAAACTTAACTTTGCCAAGCGTTTCAGTTTCAGTTGTTTCAGTTTGTTTTTGAAGGGTGTCTTTTCCTCTTATCATCCTTATTATTATTTATAACTTACTTATTATTAGATATTTATAAGATTATATAAAGAAGATTATAAACATTGGGGTATCTCAAAAATCAAACTGAAACTGAAACAACTGAAACGCATGGCATGTCTATTTATCCAGTCCCCTATTTGTGTTATTATTCTCTTTGATACTCTTCTTTACTTCATCTGCAAAAATATCAGCAAAAGCTTGCAACAATCGAAAATAATGTCTATCTTTGTGGCAAGATAATGTCGGACACGTCGCTGAAACGCCAACTGAAAGTGCTCACCATCCCGGTGTTCATAGAGATGGCCCTCGTCATGATGCTGGGGGCCATCGATACGGTGATGCTGAGCCGCTATAGCGACAACAGCGTGGCTGCAGTGGGACTCGACAACCAGCTTATCTCGCTCGTATTCCTCGTATATCAGTTCTTCTCGATGGGAGCCGCCATACTATGTGCACAGTACATCGGGGCAGGAATGAGGAAGCAGTTGGTGCAGGTGGTGGGCATGGCGCTTACGGTGAACCTTGCACTTGGTCTGACGGTAAGTGCCATACTCTTCTTCTACGCTGAGGAGCTGCTGCAATTGATGGGACTGCGCCCGGAACTGATGGGCGACGGATTAGTGTATCTGCGGCTGACGGGCGGGCTATCGTTCTTCCAGGCGCTGTCGCTGACTTTCTCGGCCTCGCTGCGCAGTGCAGATAAGGTGATCTATCCGATGGTGGTGACGGGCATCGTCAACGTGGTTAACATCCTTGGAAACTATGCACTCATCTTCGGACACTGGGGTTTTCCGCAGCTGGGTGTCGAAGGTGCTGCCATCTCCACCGCTATATGCAGGGCCGTTGCTATGGCGCTGCTCGCCATCATCCACTTCCGCATACACATCCCCAGGTTCCCTCTGCGCTACTTCCGGCCGATGCCGTGGCAGGAACTGAAGAATCTGATGTATATCGGCATACCATCCATGAGCGAGAACATCTCATACAGTCTCTCCCAGGTGGTCATTACATACTTCATCAATCAGATAAGCAACGAGGCCCTTGCCGCACGCACCTACTGCCACAACATCATCATGTTCGTATATCTGTTCTGTCTGAGTATCACCCAGGGCGGCGACATCCTCGTGGGACACCTTGTGGGGCAGCAACGTCATCAGGCGGCTTATATCCTGGGCAACTACTTCTTCCGATGGTCGATGATCATCACGCTCACAGGTTCAATACTCCTCGCACTGGCGGGGAAGGGCATCCTCAGCGCCTTCACCGACAATCAGGACATCATCAGGATGGGCGTATGGGTATTTTTCGTGGATATATTCCTTGAAGTAGGACGTACGTCCAACATCTTTGCAGGCAGCACGCTGCGGGCTACGGGCGACACCGTATATCCTTTCGTCGTAGGCGTCATCTTCCAATGGAGCGTTGCCGTCGGTGTAAGCTATGTCATCGGCATACCACTCGGTTTCGGTCTTGTCGGAATGTGGGTAGGCTTCGCACTTGACGAGAATATCCGCGGTGTGATTCTCCTACGCCGCTGGCGATCAGGCAAATGGCGCACGAAAGGTTTTGTGAAATAAAATCAGGCATCTTTGCTGCCTGTGGCATCGAGGATGTCATTGTGGATGATGCCATTGGTGGCAATGACGCTGTCGCCCTCCATGAAGTATTCATCGCCGGCATAGTTGGTAACCCTGCCGCCAGCCTCCATAACAATCAGAGCTCCAGCCATATAGTCCCACTGACCGATATATCGCTCGGCATAGGCATCGAGCCTGCCAGCAGCAACATAACATAAAGCCATCGCCGCAGAGCCAATCATCCGGATGCTGCCGACATTGCCGTAGAAACGGTCTATCAGCCGCTTTATCACAGGCTTATAGGCATCGCTGTTGTAAGGCAGTTGCAGACAGAGCAGGGCATCGCCGATAGCGCTGTTGCCTACATGCAAGGTCTTACCATCAAGATATGCTCCCCCACCCTGCCAGGCATAGAAACACTCATCGGCACACACCTCATAGACCACTCCTATCAGTATCTCACGACCACGAGTGAGGGCTATCGATACGGCATAGGGCGGAAAGCCGTGAATGAAGTTGGTGGTGCCGTCGAGGGGATCAACCACCCAGAGCATCTGTTCGTCGCTGTGTGAGGCCAGTCCCTCCTCGGTGATGAACCCTGCCTCGGGCAAGAGAGCCTTCAGAGCCTCTACAATCATCCGCTCCGACCCTTTGTCGACATAAGAGACATAGTCGTGGGCATGCTTGCGCTCCACCCGCTCAACGCTAAACCCCATGCGCTCCTTTCTGATATAGGCACCAGCCTCGCGAGCCACACCACGACACACTTCTTTCGTTACTTGCTCTAAGTCTATCATAATGATTCTGAATGATTCTATTGTTCTGTGCCCGAGTAGTTTATCTTCAGGGCGAAGGATTTCTGCAGCTCATGCTTCACATCGGCGATGGTTCCCATAGGAGTACGCTTGTCGGCCTTCATACTGACGGTAAGACGGTCCTGATTCTCTTCAGAGAGCGAGGAGCGCACCTTATTAATATATGGAGTGATACCTTCGAGGGTGGTGAGCTGATTGTCGATCTGTATCTGTCCGTCGGCAGAGATATAGAGGTTTATCACCGAACTCTTCTGCTGCATCTTCTGCACCTCAGTACCTGAGGGCACCTGATAACGGATCTTCAGTTCATCATCGCGCATGTGGGTGACGATCATAAAGAAGAAGAGCACGGTGAAGATAAGATCAGGCATGGATGCGAGATTCAGCCCGGGAATAGAGTGTGAGTTCCTGCGGAACTTGGCTTCCATCTTCCTCATTGTCCACCTCCTTCCTCCTGTTTCGGTGGGGCCTCGCTGATACGCTGGGGATAGTAATGGTCGACATCCTCGCGCTCATCGGCAGAGCAGCGTGAATAAGGTTTTCCACAGAGCTGACGGGCACGGGCATCACGAAGAGAACCATAAGCCCTCACCACAGCGTTCTGAACATGGAAATAGGCCTCGTAGCTGGTCTCACGACAGGTCTCGATGCTTATGACATGCTCCAGACGGTCTGCCTCTACACGACGTTTGAGTTCCTCTGTAAGCTGTATGTCAGAGAGCAGCGTGCCATCGAGCGAGAGGTTATCCTTGGCATCGAGGCGGATGGTAATAACATGATCCTGCTTGACATCCATCGGCTGCTGCTTCTCATCGGGCAATGGCGGAAGCTGGCGCATAAGTCCCTTGTCCGTGTCCATCGACGATGTCACGAGAAAGAATATCAGCAGCATGAACGAGATGTCAGCCGTGGATGATGTGTTCAGTTCCTGAACCTGCTCACTATGACGCCTACGAAACATCCTATGATAAGAATTACTGAGGTGTAGATAAACATATCGGTGGTCTTCAGCCAGAAGGTGCTGGTGAAGAGCTGTCCGTTGGTAATCAGAGGTTGGGAAGAGCCAAGGAGCCAGGTGACGGCCAGACAGAGCAGGAAACAGCCTGCAGTGGTCCAGGCGATACGCGTCTGAGGCACACCGTTGACCACCTCATCTTCCTTCGTTCGCATGCGCAGGGTCTTAACCACAGAGACACCTGTCACCGCTATCGCAACAAATATCGCGATATACATCAGCCAGAGCATCAGGTCGGCAAAGAAGGGAGATACGAACGACATATATTACTTGCGGTTTTTGTAAGTCTCGATGATGTCAAGCAGGTCGATGGCTGCCTCTTCCATATCGCCTGTAAGCTTTTCTATCTTTGAGAGGATATAGCTGTAGAAGAGCTGCAGTATCAGAGCCACTACGATACCGAAGATGGTAGTGATAAGAGCCACCTTCATACCCTGAGCCACGATGGTAGGACCGATATCGCCGGCAATCTGAATCTGGTCGAAAGCCATCACCATACCAATCACCGTGCCGAGGAATCCCAACGAGGGAGCCATAGCGATGAAGAGCTTTATCCACGAACAGCCTTTCTCGAGGTTGGCAGCCTGCAGACCACCGAAGTTTGTGATGCTGCGCTCTATGGCATCCATAGGCTGTTTGATATGCAACAGACCGTGATAGCACACGCTGGCCACTGGTCCACGGGTGAAACGGCAGATATTCTTCGCACCCTCCACATCATCGGCCTCAAGACACTTGCGGATATCCTCGGTGAGACGCTTTGCCTTGATCTCTGACATCATAAGATAGAGAATGCGCTCGATGCAGAAGGCAAGACCAAGGACAAGAGCCAATGCCACGAGCGACATAAAGCCCACGTTACCATCGATAAACTTCGTCTTCAGTTGTTTGTGGAATCCTCCCTCAGTGTCGGCCTCGTCGGCAGCTGTGAGGAGAGTCTCATCATCAACGGAAGTGGTGAGGGTGCTGTCCTGAGCCGTAGAGTCGTTAAGGACAAGAGTCACTGAGTCGGCTACAGCCTCAGAAACCTTGGGAGTCTGCGCCATGAGAGGCTGTCCTAAGAAGAGGATGCCTATCGTCAGTAGAACTATCAATCGATTCTTCATACTTTCTCAAAATAAAAAAAGACTGCTCATCGCAGTCTGTAAATAAAATAGGCGGAAAGAACAGGATTCGAACCTGCGAACCGCTTTTGACGGTTACACGCTTT
>RHMF01000895.1_pt1 | contig 13342 bp, 13 predicted proteins | sample 5365151 | NCBI WGS metagenome assembly RHMF01 (sample SAMN10266501, study PRJNA497801) | feces metagenome | isolation source: feces | host: Bos taurus | place: China: Prairie of Fairy Mountain | collected 2017-08-14 | reverse complement strand
CAAGATGCTTTTCCCGAGGATGTGGAGCTCAGACGACAAGCACATACAGTTCTACGAGTCATATATGGATGGCAATGGCAAGACTGTAAAGGGTGCACAGCATAAGAAGCCGACATTCTTCCAGAATCTTGCATTCTTCTTCGACTATCAGATGAACTGGATGTACTGGCGCTATTTCATGTGGAATTTCGCCGGAAGACAGAATGACATCCACAGCCCTTCGCCGGGAGATATCTTTGCCGGCAACTGGGAGAGCGGTATCGGGATCGTCGATTCCATCCGCCTCGGAGATCAGTCGGATGCGCCTGACTATCTGAAGAACAATAAGGGAAAGAACCATTATTACATGCTTCCTCTCCTTCTTGGTCTGATCGGTCTTTTCTTCCAGTTTGCAAGGGACAAGAGAGGATGCTGGCTTACCTTCCTCATGTTCTTCATGACCGGTATCGCGATTGTGATATATCTCAACCAGCCTCCTTTCCAGGTGCGCGAACGTGACTATGCATATGCAGGTTCGTTCTATTCGTTCTCGATATGGATCGGTCTTGCAGTGGCAGCGGTCTATTCATGGATCAGGGAGAAGGCAAAGGCTTCGGAGACGGCGGTCGCTGCTTCAGTGACGGTCGTAATGATGGGAGTTCCTGTCCTTATGGCTGCGGAAAACTGGGACGACCACGACAGAAGCAACCGCTATACGGCGGTCGAGATGGCAAAGAACTATCTGAACTCTGTCGGTCCAAACGGTATTCTCGTGACCCACGGTGACAATGATACATTCCCTCTCTGGTATGCCCAGGAGGTGGAGAATGTGCGTCCGGACGTGCGTATCGCGAATACTTCGCTGCTGGGTACTGACTGGCATATCGACCAGATGAAGTGGGCGGTCAACGAATCGGCTCCTCTTGACCTTCAGGTAGGCCCTCGTCAGTATCTCTACGGTACCAATGAATATGTACATATATATGATACGCGCGATACGGCATTCCTGCTTTCTGACGTGATGAGGATATTCAGACATCCTGAAGCCAAGCTTCCTCTGACCAGCGGAAAGATGGTCGACTATATAATGTCGAGGAAGTTCATCATCCCTGTCAACAAGGAGAATGTCATCAAGTACGGAATCCTTGACAAGAAGTATGAGGACATGATTCCGGAGTATATAACCCTTACTATTCCGAAAGGAAAGGATTATCTGACCAAACCGGAGATTTTCATGCTCGACCTTCTGTCGGATTACCAGTGGGACCGTCCTATCAACCTTCTCAGCATGGGTGGTGACATCAATATCGGCATCAAGGAATATCTCATGTATGAGGGCTTCTCGTATAAGTTTGTTCCGATAAAGAACAAGACGAAGAGCACTGACATCGGTTTTGCCGACGCTGAGGATCTATATTATAAGATGAAGAATGTCTACTCTTGGGATGCGCTCAAGAGGGATGATTATTTTGTCGATTATCAGAATTTCTACACTTTCTGCGGCGTGCTCTCACAGAGGAATCTCTTTGTGAATGCAGCTAAGGAGATGCTGAAGATCGGCGACAAGGCAAGGGCTGAAGAGTTGCTCGATATGTGTCAGGAGTGTGTTCCGGCAGAGAATTTCCCTCTCGACATAACTCTCCTCGGGTTCTCTAATGAATATATGGTTCTTGACCTGATCGAGACATATTATGAGACCGGAGCCTCGGAGAAAGCTCTGAAGCTTTCTAAGGAGTTTGCTGACAGCCTGTTCGAGTCTACATATTTCTTCCTTGAGTTCTATGACTACGCAAAGAGGGAATTCGATGCATGCTACAACTGCATCTCCTATCTTGCCGACCTGTCTGACAGATACGGCAACAAGGAGTTCGGAAAGGAAATCCGTGAGAGATTTAACAAAATGCTTGATATAGAGGAATAACCATGAAATTCAGTTCAGAGAAATTCATGCAGTCGGCAGATATGCCGGTCGTGCAGGTAAAGCCGGGTCTCAGCAGGCAGATCATGGGCTACAATGATGACATAATGCTTGTCAAGGTAATGTTCGGAGAGGAGATGGTCGGTCAGCGTCCGGCATTCCACTCACACCCGCATACCCAGTCTTCGTTTGTGGTAAGCGGCAAGTTCGAGGTGCATGTGGGCGATGATGTGATGGTCCTTTCTGCAGGAGATGCATTCTGTGCAGCTCCAAATGTGCCCCATGAGGCATATTGCCTGGAGCCGGGAGTCCTTATCGACGGATTCTCTCCTATGCGCGAGGATTTCCTGAAATAATTACCTTGCCAGTCTGACAAATACACTCAGCGGCAGATTCTTGCCGTATGAGTCATGTAGTACAAGTTCCCCGAAATCGAGGGACTTGTATGCGTTTTTAAGGCAGAATGCCTGTTTTACGATGGTCTCCCCAAGGACGGCTGAATATCCGTTTGAATAGAGGTTGAGGACCATGAAGCTGTCCTGCGGCGCGAGGATTGCCGCCACGCACTGGAGCATTTCGTTGAGGCATTCGTCGAGTTTCCACTTTTCTCCGTCAGGACCGTGGCCATATGCCGGCGGATCGAGGATTATACCCTGATATGTATTGCCTCTCTTGGCCTCTCTGCGTGCGAATTTGAGAGCGTCTTCAACAATCCACCTGATGTTGTCCAGTCGGCTTGCCTCCATGTTTCCGCGTGCCCATGTGACTACCTGACGTACTGAGTCAAGGTGAGTCACGTCAGCTCCGGCTGCCTTTGCAGCAAGGGATGCTGCTCCTGTGTATGCGAAAAGGTTGAGGACCTTAGGCTTCGGCTTGCCTTCTTTTTCCGCTTTTTCGACCAGCTCGCGGGTCTGTCTGTAGATATACTCCCAGTTTGATGACTGCTCAGGGAAGACTCCGACATGCTTGAATGAGGTAAGACCGAGTCTGAGCGAGAAATTCAGACCCTCCTGCGCGCCGTTGTAACGGATGTACCACTGGTCATCCATCTTCTTCCTGCGCTCCCATGTGCCGCTGTCCTCCTTGCCTGCCTTGCCGAATCCTGCTCCGGTCTTGAAGCGGGTATGGATCATCTTGTTCCACTCGCCTTCGGAGAGCGACTTGTCCCAGAGAGCCTTAGGTTCAGGACGGGCCATCACATATGGTCCGAATCTTTCAAGTTTCTCAAAATTGCCTGAATCAATAAGTTCGTAGTCTTTCCAGAATGCTCCTGGGCTTTCGATAGTCATCATATATGTGTAATATTTTTATTTCTTCAGTTAATTGAGATGTTATAGTTTTCGAACTTCAGCGATAATTGAAGCCTTCTCAGAAGTTCCAGTGTCTTTGGCTCGATTGTCTCAAAATGTAGCATCTGAATTGCTCTTTGGGAATGTTTGTAATTGCCGAAATAAATGACACGGCCTTTGGGTCCAGTGAGCGAAGCGAGGTCGCCGTATCTGAAATCGTCTTAATGCCGTAATACGATAAAATCAAATTCCAATCACTGTACCTGCCGTATTCGAGAACCCTCTGTATGATATAGCGGGAGTTGGATTCCAGATTAATGGTTCCTGGATCCACATCCCAAAAAAGGTTATGTGAAAAAGACGTTATGATTTCCGCGTTACTCATATTGCAAAGATACACTTTCTTTTTGTAGTCAGTGATCATCTTTGGAAATAATTTCTAAATTTGCAAGACATCAAAACATCTGCCTATGAAACATTACGTATAACCATACGCACATTACATATTGGGAAAGCATTCTGCTTTATTCTGTTTACTCTAAAGCTTGGCGACTAAAGGATACCAACAGGAATAATGCTGAAATGCACGTGCATAGTTGCACGGGCTTTTAGTCATTCGGTTGGTAGGGTTACGCCAAACACCCTGAGTAGAGAATATGCTGAAAGTTCCGTGCTTTTATGTGCATATCTCTCAATACTTCAAGGAACAACGGAGTATCCGAAAAGCCGTTAAGTGAGTAGGAATTACTTTACTATATTTTAGGAAATGAAGAAATTTATTTTATTGATTCTGTCTTCGCTATTTATCAGTACTTCAGTATTTGCAGATGAGACAAATTGTCGTGTTTGGGGCACTGATGCAGTAGCAACGATTAATAATCCAGTAGATGAATTGCACCAATACGGTAGTGGTATATGTGTATTTGCAAAGGTGGAAATTACCGAAGCTCAAACAAAAGACGTTAATGTGGTAGTAAATGTCTATTCTGCCGTTGACAATCACTTGATTGGCTCAGGTGTCGCAAGAATCGCGAAGGGGCATACAACTCCAAATAATGGATATATCACTATAGAATGTAGAGGTGGTAAGGTAGGAGATGTAGTTTACATTCGTCTTGCAAGAGCTTCGTGTCAATAGTATATGGCATGGATCACGTCGTAGGTCATTTAGTTGATGAAGAAGCCAAACTCTATAGGGGAATTGTTTCTCCTTTTTTATCCTTTAAACCCACATGCCCGATGGAATAGAACCGGGTGATTGTATGATTACTTATGAAACGTATTATTAAAATGCTAATCCTTTCAATAGGAATGGTGCTTTCTACAACTGTCAGTTATGCACAATGGGGAGGAATCCTTGGGGGAGTGCTTCAAGGGGCGGCGGAACGTTGGATTGACAAATCCAATTTCTCAAGTCAGGATAAGGAAACGATGAAGGATCTGGTCGGATCTCTTTCTAATGAAGTCAACGCCAATCAGGGTGCAAGAAACGCAGCAAAAGATGCTTACGAAGGCAATTATACAGGTGCTGTACTCCAAGGTGTACAGACTGTTATAAATGCTGCGGGTAACAATTCATATGATACATATTTAAATAGTGCGAATACTATAAACGATGCAGAACGTGAATATCGACAGAATTTACAAAACGGAATGGATCCTGCTGAGGCTTTGGAAATAAGGAATAAGGCGATCGGGTATTCGGCTGCAGAATCAATAGTAGAGTTACAGGACAGACTTGCTCGGGAGAAAATCAGAAAGGCTAGAGAAAAAAGAGAATTAGAACGACAATCTTGGGAAAGCAGTAATGATTACATGCCCACTGGTTATTCTGAAACCAATACCTCTAGTGAAACTAATACCTCTAGTGAAACTAATAACCCTAGTGAGACTAATACAGAAACGTCTTTCCCTAATCTGGAAACGTTGGATGATGTTCTGATAGCGTATGTCAATACTACTGATATTATTAATGCTATGCCCGATATGAATGAGGCAAGGAAGGAGCTTGAACAATATTCTAATGAATTGCAGAGTCAGCTGCAAGCGATGTATGAGGAACTTCAAACCAAGCTTCAGTATTACCAATCTAATTTTGCTACGATGTCTAATACGATAAAGCAGATAAAGGAAGAGGAACTCAACGATACCCAGAACCGTATCCAGCAGTTTGAAGCGGATGCAGCGAGAGAGCTTGATGCTAAGCGCGCCGAGTTGATGAATCCTCTTCTTGAAAAACTACAGAATACAATTACTACAGTTTCACGCGACAATAAGCTAGCTGCGGTATTTGACACCAGTTCGAGTACCATAATGGATTATGGTGAAGACACTATTGATATTACATATATGGTTATGAAGGAATTAGGTATTCAATAAAAACAAATGACCGTCCAAAGTTCCATATGAGATGGAATGGAGCGAAAAAAGCCTCCGGAGAATCCCAGCGATTCTACCGGAGGCTTTCTATAGGCCAACAAGATTATCTTGCCATACCGGGAATTTCCAGTATCGTATCTACACTAAGTCCGGTCCGGTCAGCTACCTGTCGGATATCCATACCGTCGCGATAGGCATCCTCGCGCTGCTCGCGCATGGAGTTCAATATTTCATCTTCCCGTGTCATAAGTTTTCTGTATTTATCAATCTTTTCCGGGGTCCATTTTGCCATATAGGCCTCCCGGTACAATTCTTCAAGTTCCGTTCCTTCGATTCCGTCCGGTTGCTCCTTCAGCAGATGCATGTTCTTCAGACTATAGATTCACCTTTCCTTCATATCCTTGCATTCTGAATACTGCTTCCTGAAACGGTAGAGGTCTATGAATACCAGATTTACATTATCTCCCAAAGTACGACCGCTTTCAATGCTTCTGAACACATAGTGCTCCATATGACGTTATGCATAGACTCCTGTACTCCCAACAATCTCACAAGGAAAGTTGAGGAGGCAGGTACCACAACTTAACGATACCTGCCTCCGGAAGAAACCTGTTTAATGGTGCCATCAGCAACCCTTCACTCTTCCCTTCAGTTCCAAGCACAATCTTGAACCCTGAATCATAGGTCAGATTGGCATACTCCTTCGGCGCTTCCGCCACGACTTCAGCATCCTGGATGCTTCCGCCATTCTTCTCGTTTTTATTCATTTGGATAATGTTTAAGCGACACTATTGCCCCGTAAAAATCATTATCCCCTTTCCCGGCAAAGATACTCTTTTGTGATAGAAACGGCAAAATTCAGAATTATTAATAACTTTGTCATACTCATAATAATAACACCTCATGAAAAGATTTTTACTGACAATTCTCACCGGACTGGTTCTGTGCAGCCCATCCTTCGGTTTTGGCCATGAATGTCATGACATCATCACTGTTATTGCAGACAATCATCTGAAGCCATCTGTGAAAAAGAAGATAGAGAAGTATCTTGACGGTCATTCCATCATGTATTATTCGGTGTGGATGGACGAATGGCGCAAGACTCCTACTTATAAGTTCACCGATACATGGCATGCGTTTTCCGTTGATGAGGATATGAAGTATTTTGCCCGTCCTCAGGGCGATGCCGTCCAGGCGATCAACAATGCGGTGGAGATTCTGAAAGATTATAAGAATCAGACCGACTCTACAATAGCTGTCAACCTGAAATATATCATCCATTGTGTTGCAGACATGCACTGCCCGTCCCACATCGCGTTCAAGGGGCGCAAGTACAACTATTGGGTGAAGTTCAACTCCGGAATCTACAAGCCGGCAGTCGATATAAAGATTCACAGCGTATGGGATTATATGATAATCCGCTCATGCAGGATGTGGTCTGCGACTGAATATGCTGCAGAACTTGACATTCTCCCGAAGAAGGTAATAGAACAGATAACAGAAGGTACGACTGAAGATTGGGCAAATGACTGCGTCCAGCGCTGTAAGGTTCAGTTTGATCTTTCGAAAGAGGGGGATGTGCTGACTCAGGATTTTGTAAGTGCAGCACTGCCTCTTGTAGAGATTCAGATGCAATATGCCGGATATCGTCTGGCCAAAATCCTCAACAGCTTGTTCTGATTGAAGGATTAAATCTGAATAGTGATGCGGTTTTCCCGAAAATTGCTAACTTTGTCCGGTTTTAGAAAGAATTTAACATTTATATATTATGCAACAGTTTATTGACTCTTACGATTTCGCCGGCAAGAAGGCGATTGTACGCGTTGACTTCAACGTTCCACTCAATGAGAAGATGGAGATCACAGATGACACACGTATCCGTGCAGCAATCCCAACCCTCAAGAAGGTACTTGAGAAGGGTGGCGCAGTTATCGTGATGTCTCATCTCGGACGTCCAAAGGGCGTTACAGAGAAGTTCTCTCTCAAGCATATCCTCGGCCGCGTAGAGGAGCTCCTTGGTGCTCCTGTAAAGTTCGCAGAGGACTGCCAGGCTGCTGATGCACAGGTGGCTGCCCTCAAGATGGGCGAGTGCCTTGTTCTCGAGAACCTCCGTTTCTATGCAGAGGAGGAGGGCAAGCCAAGAGGCGAGTTCGCAACTGACGAAGAGAAGAAGGCAGCAAAGGCTGTGGTTAAGGAAAACCAGAAGGAGTTCGTGAAGAAGCTTGCTTCTTACGCTGACTGCTATATCAACGATGCATTCGGTACAGCACACCGCGCGCACGCTTCTACAGCCCTTATCGCAGACTATTTCCCTAACGACAAGATGTTCGGTTATGTGATGGAAGGCGAGATCAAGGCTATCGACCATGTCCTCAAGACTCCTGAGCATCCTGTGACTGCTATCGTCGGCGGTGCAAAGGTTTCTTCAAAGATCACCATCATAGAGAAGCTTTTCGACGCAGTTGACAACATGATCATCGGCGGCGGTATGGTATATACATTCAAGAAGGCTCAGGGCGGTAAGATCGGACGCTCACTCTGTGAGGACGACCAGATGCAGCTTGCTCTCGATACACTCAAGAAGGCAGAGGAGAAGGGCGTGAAGATATATCTCTCAAAGGAGGTTGTCATCGCTGACGATTTCTCTAACGATGCAAATACAAAGATCTGCCTCAATTCTGAGATTCCTGACGGTTGGGAAGGTATGGACGCGGCTCCAAGCACTCTTGCAATGTGGGAGGAGGTCCTCATGAACTCAAAGACAATCCTCTGGAACGGTCCTGTAGGTGTATTTGAGATTCCTGCATTCGCAAAGGGTACAAACCGTATCGCAGAGATCCTTGCAAAGGCTACTGCAGAGAACGGCGCATTCACTCTCGTAGGAGGTGGTGACTCAGTTGCTGCTGTGACTCAGATGGGCTTTGCAGACAAGGTAAGCTACGTATCTACAGGTGGTGGAGCAATGCTCGAGTATCTCGAGGGTAAGGAGCTCCCTGGTATCGCAGCAATCCGCAAGTAATCATAGACAGAAGCCTGCGGATTCCTGCAGGCTTTTTTTGAAATCCCATGGAAATGCTTTTTGTAAACTGGAGCATGAATCCTGAGATATTTGCCATAGGGCCGGTATCGCTCAGGTGGTATTCTCTGCTCTTCGTGTCCGGATTCATCCTCGGATGGTTCATCTTCAAATGGTTCTTCAAGAGGGAAGGAGTGCCTGTCACACTTCTTGATCCGCTCCTGTATACCCTGCTCATAGGTACCATAGTCGGAGCCAGACTGGGACATTGTCTGTTCTATCAGCCGGATTATTATCTTGGCAGCTGGCAGGGATTCTGGGAGATATTCATGCCTTGGAAAGGCGGATTGGCCAGCCACGGAGGTACCATAGCGCTCTTTATCGCCATGTGGTGGTTTGCGCGTCATTATGGCCGTAAGTATGATTTTGATTTTGTGTGGATTCTGGACCATCTTGCCATCGCCGTATGTTTCGCAGCGACATTTATCCGTCTTGGAAACCTTTGTAATTCAGAGATTTATGGCGATGTGACAAGCCTTCCGTGGGGATTTGTCTTCGAACTCAGGGGTGAGACCGAACCAAAGCACCCGACACAGCTTTATGAGGCTCTGAGTTATTTCCTTCTTGGCGTCTTCCAGATATTGATGTACAGATACAGGCTTGACAAGCTTTATAGAGGATTCTTCATCGGTACATTCTTCATCGGATGTTTCGGCATGCGTTTCCTCATCGAATTCATCAAGGAACCTCAGGTGGGCTTTGAACAGGATATGATCCTCAACATGGGACAGTGGCTGAGTATCCCGTTTGTCCTTCTCGGTATCGGCTTCCTGATCTACAGCTATGTGAAGAAGGTTCCTGCGGCAATTGTTCATCCGCAGAAGAAAAAGCAGGCGCCGACGCATTACGCTAAGAGTCTTGCATAAATTTATTCTCTCCTGGCCTCAAGGTCAGGAGAGTTTTTTTCAGGGTCTGCCTGTATTTCAGAGGTGATACTCCGGTGTGTCTCTTGAAGAACTTTCCGAATGATGACTGATCTGAGAAAGACATTTTCTCAGCAATCTGCTGAATCGTCAATTCCGGCTCGCGCAGCAGTCTGGATGCCACTTCTATCCTCATGGAGGCGATGATAGTACCTATCGTCACCCTTGTCTTCTCCTTTATTATGAGCGAAAGATATTGCTTTGAGATGCAGAGTTTTTCGGCATAATATCCCACATCCGTATGTTCCATGATGTTCTTGTTCAGTAGGTCGGCGAACTCTTTCAGTATGCTGTCTGAGTGCTTCATGTCAGAGTGGTGCGAAGGCAGGCCTTTTCCATATTTTCTCCATACCATATCGGCCATATCGGTCAGGAGGATGTAGAAGTATGCATAGTTGATTTCTTCTGCGAAGCGGTGGTCCTTGTCGGACAGGGACTCGATCATGTTGCTGATGTCCTTTTTCAGGGTCATGATGTCGTCGTCATTCATGATCGTTCCCCCGAGGCTGTGGTACATCTGGAATCTGAAATCGGGCGGGAAAGGGTTTCTGTTGCGGAAAATATCCTCTATGACAGTGCGGTCGGTAGCTGTCACCATGGCATGGAATCCTTCCCCATAGCGTATTTCATAGATGTCTGCCCAGGTCGGCAGGTTAATATATGTGTGGGGCCCGAAACTGATCTGCTCTCCGTTTATTATGATATCGATTGTACCACTCAGTACAATGATCACCAGATGGTATTTCGGTCTTCTGGGCTTATTGTAAACGATGTGATCTTCTCCAGCGATCTCACATGCGAAAATGTATTCGTCAATATATCCGACACGTTTTACCGTCTTTTCTCCGAATATGACGGCAGACTTGGCTGTTCGTTGTCTTTTTTCGCTCATTTTTGTACTTTTAAGGCTCAAATATATATATTTTAGAGTTTTGGACCAAATTTGTGTTGTTTTGAACCAAAGCAACATGCTATATCAGCACGGAATTTGTTCTAAATTTGCGCCTTGAAAATTTAACGGTTAGTGTATAGAAGAAAATGAGAAATTTAGCGGTATTAACAGTGATTCTGACAGGAGTTCTGGCTGCCCCTTCGGCACTTGCGCAGTATAAGACAAAAAATGCGCCAGAGCAGACTGCCAGTCCAGAGGCCCAGCTTGTTATTGAATATGCCGGGAAATCAGATGCTCTGGTGATAATCACATTGGAGCAGGCTCTGAGGATTGCCTTGAGCGAAAACATTTCAGTCAAGGTTGCCGACCTGGAGATCAAGAGGACAGAGTATGCAAAGAAAGGAGCCTATGCTTCCTTATTCCCTCAGATCGATCTGACGGGAGCATATCAGAGGACCATCAAGAAACAGGTCATGTATATGGACTTCGACATGAGTTCTCTTGCGGGCAGCATGCCTGGCATGGGTGGCACCGGTGAGATTCCTGGTGAAGGAACTGGCGAAGGTGAAGGTGAAGGCTCGACAGAGACCACTCCTTCAATCCCTGATACAGGAGCGTCTTCCGGCTCATCTTCGTCCAATGACGGACTTGAGGTCGGACGTCTGAACACATTGAACGGCGGTGTGACGGCTTCCATGCCGATTGTGAACGCACAGCTCTGGAAGAGCCTGAAAATCTCAGGACTTGATGTGGAGCTTGCTGTCGAGAAGGCACGTGCATCACGCCTTGACATGGTGACTCAGGTCAAGAATGCATACTTCGGTACATTGATGGCCAAGGAGGCATTCAATGTGTACAAGGAGGTCTATGAGAATGCGGTAAGGAATCTTGAGGAGACCCAGAAGAAATATGACGCCCAGAAAGTGTCGGAAATGGAACTCATCAGGTCTAAGACTACAGTGGCGAATGCCATTCCTAATGTATATAATGCGGAGAGTTCTGTGATTCTTGCTTTGTGGCAGCTCAAGGCGGTCATCGGTATCGACCTCGACCTGAACATCGATATCGCCGGCAAGCTCGAGGACTGGTCCCAGCAGATGTTCTACGATATCCACCAGCACGACAGCATCAGTCTTGATTCCAACACGACTATGAAGCAGCTGGCAATCCAGACAGAGCAGCTTGCAGAGAATATCAAGCTTCAGAAATACGCCTGCATTCCATCCCTTGCCGTAGCATTCAACTTCAGTATGAATACAATGGCCAATGATGTGAGCTTCAGCGAGTTCAGATGGACTCCATATTCATATGTCGGTCTTAGCCTGAACATCCCGATCTTCGCGGGCGGAAAGCGCTACCAGAGCATCCGTCAGGCAAAGAACCAGTATCAGCAGGTACAGCTCCAGACGGTGAATACTGAGCGCCAGCTAAAGATTGCCATCCGTCAGAGCCTGACGACAATGGAAACCAACATGAAGAGCTACTATGCGGCAAAGGAGGCTGTAGCTTCTGCGCAGAAGGGTTATGATATAACCGAGGCATCATACAAGGTGGGACGCAGCACTCTCCTTGAGCTCAATGATGCACAGCTTGCGCTTACACAGTCACGTCTGGCAGAGTCTCAGGCGATATACAATTTCGTAACGGCAAAGGCTCAGCTTGAGCAGACTCTCGGCCAGGATTTCATCGAGTAAAAATAAAATAAGATATGAAGACTATTTTCAGAACAATGTTCATTGCCTCGGCAGTCGTAATGGCGGCAGCCTGCGGCAGCAATAACGGCAAGCAGGCCGAGCAGCCTGCGGCTGTCGTAGAGGTGCAGGACCCTACTGTGTCAGTTGTGGAAGTGTTTACACGTGAGGTACCTCAGGAGGCTGTATATACATCTACAGTCCAGGCATATGCAAAGAATAATATCGCTCCGCAGATGGCAGGCCGTATAACAAAGATCAATGTAGAGATCGGCGACTTCGTCAAGGAGGGACAGATTCTTGCGGAAATCGACAAGGCTCAGCTTCTTCAGGCTCAGCTTCAGCTTCAGAACCAGGAAGTGGAACTTAACCGTCTTAAGTCTCTCTATGAGGCAGGCGGACTCTCGCAGTCTGACTACGATGCGATCCAGATGCAGTACAATGTGCTCAAGACCCAGGTGGACAACCTGATCGAGAACACCACTCTCCGCAGCCCTATCAACGGAGTGGTTACTGCGCGTAACTATGATGTAGGCGACATGTATGCTATGAGCATGCCTATCTTTACCGTTGAGCAGATCGTCCCTGTGAAGCTCCTTGTAGGTATTTCCGAGTCTGACTATAGCAAGGTGAAGAAGGGTGATTCTGTTACAATCACAGCAGATGCTGTCCCTGGAAAGACATTCTATGGAAGCGTAAACAGAATCTATCCTACCGTTGACCCTGCAACACGTACATTTACAGTTGAGGTGAAGGTTGCCAACAACTACAGGACTCTCCGTCCGGGTATGTTCGTAAGAGCTATGGTCAATTTCGGAACAAACAACAGCGTCGTTATTCCTGACGTGGCGGTAGTGAAGCAGCAGGGCTCTGGTGAGAGGTTTGTATATATTCTTAACGAGGATGGAACGGTTACATATCAGAAGGTTGTGCTCGGACGTCGTCTGGATGCTGAATATGAGGTGCTTGAGGGTGTCGAGGATGGAGCCAAGGTCGTAACCGGCGGTCAGATCCGCCTTAAGGACGGTATTAAGGTTACAGTAAACGAATAAGGTCATAATATGAGTATTTATAGAAAAGCGGTCAATAACCCGGTGACCACGGCGCTCATATTCATCGCCATGGCCATATTCGGAGTTTTCTCGCTGATCAACATATCATTGGACAGGTTCCCTAAGTTCGATGCGAACGTGGT
>RHMF01000894.1_pt1 | contig 13344 bp, 22 predicted proteins | sample 5365151 | NCBI WGS metagenome assembly RHMF01 (sample SAMN10266501, study PRJNA497801) | feces metagenome | isolation source: feces | host: Bos taurus | place: China: Prairie of Fairy Mountain | collected 2017-08-14 | reverse complement strand
ATAACCATTTACAACAGTTCCCGACACATATTCTGTAACCTTTAATCTACCACCGTTGCCATCAATATATTGACCAACATAACTAGAATCAAAAACACTACTGTCAGCTGTTATTTTTATTGCACCTTCTAATCCACTAGGCTTTATATTAATAGTTTTCTTTTCTGATTTTTCACCACCAAAAGCATAATAAGGAATATTTTTAAGCTCAAAGCTTTTACAAGTAAAACCACTTTCTGTACGTTTTAACTCAATAGGCTCAATATCAGGATGAGTTATAATAATTGTATCATCTTTGTAAGTGTGTTTAATACCATCAAAATGTTTTTCTAGCAAACCAGCATACGCTATTTCTTGTATTAAAGTTCCATTTTGATATATTGCTATTCTCTCATTAGCAAGAATAACCACATATTCTTGAGTATTATTGTACTCAAATTTTATCATTTTACACTTACCAGAGGATACAACGTTTCTTATATAGCCTAAACTCATTGTTCCATTAAGAGAATAGTTTGCATTTTCAACAGATATTAACCTTAAAGCATCAAAATCACTAGTTTTAATATATAAATCAGAAGCTTTTTGACTTATTGTAGATTCTGTTAAATCAACCCACTCTCCATTCACTCTTTTTTGAATTTTTATATTCATAACGGCTCGCGATATTTCTATATACCCATCACCACCATTACCACCAGCACCTTTATAAACACCTTGACCACCTTTACCGTAGCCATAAGTACCCCCTGTGCCACCTTTATCACCATTTTTTACATTTATTTTATCACTAACAACTACATTATATGAAACAACACCACCATCGCCAGGAACAATGCCATTACCTCTACCTGTACCACCTTTACCACCATTAGCACTAATTAAAACACTACCATTTTTAGTCAAAGTAGATGCCGTACCATCAGCACCAGTACCACCATATCTACTATCAAGAGCACCACCTTTCCCACCAACACCTTGTGTTAATGTATAAACCCCAGCCTCAAGAAATACTGTACCATAAAATACAGCACCAGAACCACCATTACCACCAGATGTTTTATGACCATCTCCATAAGTGCCACCACCAGCACCACCACCAGCTCCAACCATTTTAAGAGTATAGTAACCATCCTCATAAACAGTAAAATTGCCTGATCCCTTCTTTAAAACTAAATCCGAATTAACTTTTATTCCTTTAATAATTACACTTGAATTATCAATAAACGAGCCATATTCTACACTTAATAAATCTCTCTCTGTTCCCACATTACCACTTGTGTAATCCTTTTCAAGAGTTTGAATGTCGCTTACATTACCACCAATATTTGATGTTGCCGTACCTATTGCTGTAGAACCATAAACCATAGAACGATACATTGTACCTCTTCTTGTTTTTAGTCCACCGTAAAAAGCACTCTCAAAGTTTTGAATCTTTTGTGCAGAGCTATTATATAACTCTAAGTCAGTTCTCTCAATTAAGTCAGGAGAAATTTGACCCTTACTAAACTTTATTTTCTTCTGTATTGAATTAGCCATTAACCCCTCACATCTGCATAAATACCACTATTTAATACTACAGGCTTTTTCTGCATATTGTCTAATGCTCTTGCTTGAGTAAAAGCCATTTGATATCTATTAAATAAAGATTGCTCTAAATTTGCATCTCCTGTTATTAATTGGCACAAGTTATAAGCCATATATAATCTAAAATACTCCACAAAATAAGGAGCTAAAGTCGCTTCGCACACCTTTTTGCGATATTCAATATAACATTTATCATTGTTTGTATAAATGTATTTATTATACATTTCATAGTTTAAATTACAATGTGCATATTTATCAGAATACACATTGTTTAAAATCTCTAAATCTTTAGGAACAGAATATTTATATTTGTACTTTCCTTCATTCTCTTCCCTATTTAATTCAGTTTGTGAGGTAAAGAAATTCCATTTATTAGACGATATAGCAAGCGAGAAATAATGCTCATATTGGTCATTAATTATTCTTACAGCATTATCATCAGATTGAACAAAATCAGGTCTTTCTACATAACCTAAAGCAGATAAAACTAAATATTTTATATCATCTTTTTCCATCTTACACCTCAAAAATTAGGTGGGGTTTCCCCCACCCCTCTCAGCTATGCGTTTGCTACTAAAGTAATTACCCCAGAAGCATCAACAGTTGCATTGTAGAACTTATTGTTACCACCATCGTTATCAATAACTAGGATTTGGTCTTTAGCCTTTATTCCATAATGTTTTGGAACATAGCCAGCACCAGTAACAACATCTCCATTTTCATTGTAGTACATCCATAAAGCTGGAACAACACCTAATTTAGCATTGTTTGCAATTGGAGTTAAGTTTTCTGATTTAAAAGCCATCTTCTAATCTCCTTTATTAAAATTAACCAGCAATACCAGATTCGATACCAACAACACCCAAGTCATCGATAACTACAGCACCAGCAGAGAAGTCACCACCAACTAACCAAGCACCTTTTTCTGCAACCCAATCCATAGATGTTTCTACGTTTTGAGCAAGAGCAAAGCCTACAGCGTCACGATGATAGATAAAACCAATTCTATCTGTTGCAGTTGTACCAGTTGGCAAACCACCTTCATCACGATTTTCAGCAATCATAATGAATTTCAAGCCTAAGAATGAATTTAATTCACCATTTACAAGAGCTTTTACAGAGTTGTAGTCAGAAGATGTAACTTCAGTTGTACCTAACAAGTCATCAAGCATTTGTGCAGAGTGAATAAAGTGTCTACCTTCCATAGGTACAGAATCTTTGTTTAACATTGTGCAAGCTTTACGCAATGTCGCAACAGTTAAAGCTGTACGAGATGCACCAACTTTACGAGTATCAGACTTATAACCTTTTGCAATAGCATCGATTAAAATTTGATCCATACGCAAACCAAGAGCATCAGAAGCAACCTCTGCAAGTTCTTTAGCTTCAGAGAAGTTAAATTTCTTGATATCAAATTTATCAACATAATCAAATGCTTCCCAATCTTGTAAAACACACTCAACTTGATTGTATTCTACGTTCATAGCAATTCTATCAGCACCAGGTTGGTGTAATGTTGCCATTCCTTTTCCTTTTTTACGGAAAAATACAGATTTAGCATCTGATACAGATTTTTCACGAGTTGTGCCAGCAAGTACACGTTTTTGACCATAGGCACGTTTTACTTCAGCATCATAAGATAACTGGAATACTTCAGGTATATTTCTTGACATTTTTCAAATCCCTTTATTAAATTAAAACTAAAATCAGGATTGTCAAAATAGGCTCTTTATTGTTATAGGGTCGTTTAAAACGATAAAGCCTTAATAAAGAGGTTTCTTCAAACCTAAACTTATATTAAGGCTTATTTTTCAATTTGTCAAATGGTTAAAATAACTTCCAGCCTTCTCTTACAGATTTACTAATAATCTGCTCTCTTCTTTGATCAGAAGTGTTAGGATTAATGTATTCGTTACGCAAATCCTCAATGTTTGATATATCTCCAGATGTTTGAGGAATATCATAGCTAACACCAGTATTCATATACTCTCTAACTTTTCTAAAGATGTTATTTGCGTGACCAGAGTTAGATAATTGAGCCATAATCCATTTACGCTCTTCATTATTGAAAAAGCCTCTATCCTTATAAAACTCAACATTATCTTTAATAATATCACCAGCATTAGCACCAAGTATTTCTCTTTGGCGTTCTACGTTTTGTTTTTGAGCTTGTTTAATTTGCTCTTCATCTCTAGTATCAAGAATTTGAACATTTTCCATATACTTCAAAGCAAACTCTTTAAGATTTTTACTTGCTTCCAAAGTTAAACCATTATCGTGAGAGAATTGGCTCAAAGATTCCATAACCTCTTTAATATGCTTACCTTCAATAGATTCTTCATCTAGCAAATACTTATCATATTTAGCATCAGGTGTATATTCATACTTCTCAACGCTATCAGGAATATCAGCTCCTTTAGATAATTTTCTACGCATATCTAAAGCTTGTTTTTTATAGTTTTCAATTTCCTTTTTATCAGCATCAAATCTTTTCTTAACTTCGTCAATACGTAAGCTTTTTGTATCTACATCATACAATGTATCATCAAAGCCTTCAGGGATACTAACCTCATTTTCTGTTGTTTCTTCGGTAGAATTATCACCAGGAATTGATGTATCCATACCCTCAGTTAAATCTTCACTCATCTTTGCTCCGTTCAATGCAATATTTAATATGTTTGAGTAGTTCAATTTTCCCCAATCTCATAAATACATCATTAGGATCTTGAGTATTTGGAGTAAACTTACAGTGTCTTTCCAAATCCTCAAGAACCTTTTTACCAGATGGAGAATTAAAAGTCTTATAGTAAAGACTAAATATTTCTTTTGGCATCTGCTTTACCTTTCTCAATAGCATTACTCATAGTAATTTGGTCTACCATTTGTTTTTCTTGCATCATTGCAACTGATTGTGCTTCTTGGTTTTGCATTTGTTGAATTTCTTCTGCTGTTCTCACAAATTTAAATGGCACACCACTCAATTTAGCTATTTCAACAGCTAGCTCATTCATATCTACCACCTTACTAATATATTGCATTGTAGGGTCAAAGCTAGCAGATACTTGTAAAAATTGAATAAGGTTATTTAATTCATTAGCCTTTTGTTGACGTGCTAAAGCTGTATTAATAACAATTTTATAACCAAAGCCATTAAAGTTAGTAACATCTAAATCAGCATCAATATAGCCAAAGTTCTGCAATACCTCAACAATACGTCTGATTAATGGATATAAAAACTCATTAATTAAGCGACCAAAAGAGTTGTTTAATTGTTCAGCCAACTCACCAGCTCTTTGATTGATTTCAGTAGCAGTCATATTTTGAGGGTCGTTTGGAATAGTTGTATCAAACATAGACTTTTTAATATCCATCTCTAATTCAGTAGCTTTATATTGTTCCAAATCAGGCTGTTGACTTACAGCTAATTGCTGAATAGTAGGATTGTTTGTCATATTACTAGGTACTGGATTAATAGCACCAGGCTCAAACAAAAAGTTTTCTGTATCATACCCACCATCCATAGTCGCTGTAAATACTGGAATTGTAAAGCCTAAAGCTCTTAATGAGTATTGTTTAATCTTATTAAGTGTTTTAATATCGCTTAATGCTTTTAAACCACATCCACGACCATAAATCTCGCCCGATGTTTTAGTCCATCTTAAGCAGATAAATGGAGATGCTTTAAACCTCTTCTCAACAATAACCTTGTTTTCATCTTTGAATATTACACAATATATCCATTGTTTACCTTCTTTATATGTACACTCAAGCAACTCAACTTCTTCTTGAGCTTTTTCAGGCTTAAACTCGTATTTAACATCCTTCCATTGTTCTTTAATAAGCTCATTCTTCATCTTAAATTCACGATAGAAGTGGTCAGGATATCCATCTGCACCCTCTTCAATTACCATTTCTTTAAAAGGAATAACCTTAAATACAAGAGGATTGTCTGGAGTTCCTTCACCTACAAACATATAAGAAGTACCAGCAATAAGGTCGTAATAAAAAGATGTTGCTTCGCTATCAAAGTTAGATACATCTTTGAACACGTTACATATATGAGCAATTTTCTCTAAATTCTGATTAATTGCTGTTAAATCTTTATTGTTTTCCTTAAAAGCATATCCAGCCTCAAAACCTACCCAATCAGTATTTACTGGTGTCAATAAAGATTGCACACGCTGTACAAAATGGTCACCAGCTTGCTCTGGTACAGATGTATACAAATCTAAACGGTTTTTTTGCCCATCAGACTTATCTTCTACTTGAGTATATCTATCAGGCAAAACATATTGATATACTTGATTATATAAATTTTTAAACTTATCTCTTGCTGGAGTAGCATTTTGATAACGTTTATATAGCTTTTCCGCATTAATCATCCTAATGTATCTCCCAAAGTTCCCTTAACAACTGAACCAGATTTAACCTGTGGTCTAACCATTGCAGTTTGATACCCACCAATATTCATTTGTTCTCTTAATTGCCCTATTTGCTGTTTACGTTTCTCTAAAGCATCAGCCTCTTCTTTAGCAATAGCCTCTCTTTGACGTCTTTGTTGTGTTTTTTGTGCTTTACGCTGTTGATGAGCCTCACTCATAGAAGCACCAGTACCGACAACGGCAGTAGCGATTAAAGCAATTTCTGCACCCGTACACATCTATTTTATCTCCTTTTTCATAAACCCAACCACATAACCCCTCTTTTCTAAATAACCGTTTAATTTAGGAGCTAGATGGCTTCCTTGAAAAATATAACGCACATTATTAATTTTTGCAAGTTCTTCTATTCTGTTTTGTACCTTTATAAAATTCCTATAGTTTCTATGTTCAGGCAATATATAATAACTAATGACAGACAACATTTTATCTCCCCAAGCATCAAGCGATACAATAGTTACCAAAATTGAGCTATCATCAATATCAAAGTTAGCAACACCTCTAATCTTCATAAAATAATCTAAACATTCTTTGTTTTTATGAGATAAACCATATTCTTTGTTAAATGTTTTTATCCATTTTTCTAGTGTTTTTTTACCAACCAGCGCCATTTGCTACCCTTCCCTTGCTCAACGGTTTCTTTGTTGCCTTGTTGTATATGTAAGGCAAAATTCTAAATGCATCTGCTCCGTGAGATGTATAATCGTGTAAAGGATTATCCTTAAAACACCTGTTTTTATCATCATACTCACGCCTATAATCTCTCAAGCACCCATAACCTAGCTTTGTATCTTTATTAAACCTACAAAGTGGTAAAATACCCCTTACAGCTTGAATATCTGCATATACATTTGATGTACGAGGTATAATGTTTATATTATCTAAACCTAATCTCATTAACTGGTTTTCAATAGTAAGAGCTTTCTCATCAATGGTTAATTGTCTTTGCCTACCATCGTGAGGTAAATTGTGAGATAAGTATCTATAAGGTTTAGACTGAACAACATCAGCATAATGACCTAATCCGTATGTATGATTTTCATAGTAGTCAATAACCCTTATTGTACCATCTACAAATTGCACCCACCAAATAGCCATACTATCAGATACACCCAAGTCCCACATTGTATGTACTGGATATCTTTGGTCGTATGGATATTCACCAAGAGGACAATTCTCAAGCATATCAGCATAATATGCACCTTGAATAGCACCAGCAAAGGAGCAATAATACTCTTGTTGTATTAGTTCTTCAGGTTTACCACGCCTACGCTCTTCATCCATATCTTCTTTAGTCAAAACACCTGTATCTTCAATAGTGTATTTGCAAACAAAAGCTTGTCTGCCCTCTTGCATTTCAGATTGTAAATAATCATACATTTCTTTAGCGTGGTTATTTCCACGAGGTGTAGTGTTAAATAATACCCACCCTCTAGTTTCCTTAAGCATTGGCTCTATTGCAAGATCAAACAAGTTCGGTCTTTGTAAGGCGTATTCAGAGATAACACAACCTTTAATACCAGCACCAACAAGGCTATCATACCTATCACCACCGATGAATGAAATAATTGATCCGTTTTTAAGAACAACTTTCATCTCTTGCTCTGATATTTTTTCTATCATTTGTTCAGGTATCATTTGTAGATACTTAAATCCATCTTTAGTAATACCTTCCCAAATAGCACGCCTTACTTGATTCTGTTGTGGTAGAATATACCAATAATTACCTTTTACCATTATTGCTTGAGCTATCAAGAATTGCAAACAGAAGATATCTTTACCACCACGTCTATGGATCAGGATAAATGCTTTCTTCACATCATTATCCATAAGATAATCCCATATCTTTTCTTGGTAATCTCTTAATGGCAATATAGGTAAATTAATCTCCAATTTTAGCACCCCTAATTTTAATTATAAGCTCATTATCAGGTTGACCACCTACGTTTACATCTTTAGGCAAAATGGACTTAATAAGACTTAAAAAAGCAGTAGGATTTACTAAAGCTTGCTCTTTTAGGTATTCAACCCCACCAACTTCATTAAGAGCTTGTCTTACCATTTCCTTTATTTCTGCTGTTGCTACGTTTGGAGTTCCTTTTACTCTCCCCCCTGTTTTCTTGTGTCCCGTCTGAAATGCCATTTACACTATCCTTTTCTACTATAGTATCAATTTTAACACCATATCTTCTTTCAACTTCATTCTTAAAAGCTAGATTTTTAAAACATACATCATAGAATGTTTCTTTTGTTAGGTTTAATTCAGTAATTAGCTGATTAAATCCATAACCTCTTCTAATTAATTTTTGTGCTGTTCCCACAATATCCATATTACTTCTCCATAAGTTCTTTAAATGGTGGCTCACCAATAAGATCTAATCTTAGTTCATTAACTTTTTTGTTAGTTTCTTCAACAAGCTTATTAATTTCATCAGCAATAGGCTGTTTAAGTCTTAATGCTTCACCAGCCTCTTCTTCAATTAAATAGCAAATAGACATCTCTTTCTGTTTATCTCCTTCAGGAGTTTTAATTAAATAAGCTCCATAACCAGTAGTAGTTATGTGCGAGCCAATAACAATACCAGAGCCTACACATCTGTTTTTAAAATCCAAGTAGTAAATGTATTTACCTATCATATTTAAATCCTTTGTAGATAACATCAATAGCCTTACGTTGTCTGCGTAAAGCTATATTCTTTAATCGTTCAGAAATCTCAAGCAATGTTTCATCTCTTATAAGTTCCCTGTATTCGTCTTGGGATTCCCCTTGTACAGGAGAGGGCAAACGTTTCTTTACAGTAAGATAAGAAATCTTAACTATATTCTTTAGTTCGTAAACTTCTTCTTCTTCAAAAAACAAAGATAGTTGCTCCATATTTCCTCTCCTATATCTAAAATAATATAAATTATTTTATAAATCAAGTGTTTTTAATAATATCACCTGTATAATACATAATACTAGTATGATGTCTATTTAGCAACTTTGCTATTTTTGAATATCGCCAACCTTGTTTTCTCAAATCTTTAGCAATAATAATTCTTACACGTACCAAATTATCAGCTCTCTTATGTGACAATAAATCATCTAACATAACATCATATTTACCACAATATTCTTTTAATATTTCTTTACTCATATTTCACCTCTTGCTACTTGTTGTAATATATCATCAAACTTATCAAACAGACCGTTTTCCAAAGCAAGCCTATATTTTCTTCCTCTTGACAAAGCATAATCATCTGATTCTAATCTCTTAAATTCATCCATACCAACGACAGACGGAAGCAATCTTTCAAGAATGTACTCAACAGCTCTACGGTAAAGTGGGAAGAAACAATTTGTATTTCTTTTAAGCTCAATATCCCTATGATATAATTCCTCTTCAATGGAAAAATATCTGCCTTTTTCAACCTCTGATCTAGATTGTTTTTCAGCCTTGTTTGTGTTAAGCATAGTTAACAACTTAGCAACAGTAGGTTTAGTTTTATTTGAGCTATATCTCCAATACTCATCAATAGCTTTCAACACATCAGTTGTATCATACGCCTCAAAAGCGTCTTTCCACGCAAGATATCTCTCATAGTTTTTACCACACCAAATCTCAATATCTTCATTTGTAGGCTCATTATTGTCATATAACTCAAATATATGTTTAATTATCTCTTGTGCTTTTTCCATTTCAATTACTCCTTACCATACAAGTTCTTTTGTTTTAGGTTTTATATTATCCCAAACCCAACTATTACTCTTAAAATAAGCATAGTGAGGTTTGTTCTTATTCTTACTTCCAGATGTACCTAACCAAGTATCTAGTTTCTCAATCGCTAAATTTAGGTTAGAATGATCAGCAAGTAACTTGTTATATTCTTCCTCTGTTAGTTTTACATTTTTTAATTCACCATAATAATTATATTTATTAACATTCTTATTTACATTTACATTTACATTATCATTTACATTATCATTATCATTAGGTTTAACTTTGGTTATTGTTTGGTTTTTGTTAGGTTTGTTTTTGGTTTCTTCTAGGTTATTGTTTGGTTTTTTAGGTCTACCACCTTTACAACCATTTTCAAACCTTTTACTATTCGCATCTAATTGAGGCTTCACTAAAGTAAAAAACATTCTGACTTCTGGTGTCAATACAGGCTCTTTTCCATTCAAAGCATAATCAGCTAAAGCCATCAAGCAATCTGCCTGACTATCTTTATCCATTCCTATTAATGCTTCAAAAAAAGACCGATAAAATACAAAACTATCTCTCATTCTCTTTACGCTTTCAAATAAGGCGAGGGTCATAGCTGTAACTATTTTTGCGTAAAGAGTTATAATATTTTTTATACTACAACCCTCATATTAACTTGTTCTCTTCACGCATAATTATATATAATATAAATTTCTTAAAAAACTATTAACATCTGTTAATTATCCACATATTTTTTTATTGACTTATTATTTTTTATCTGTACATTACATAATGTAATATGACTTAAAACGAATATTAATCTCGCTCAATATGTAACCACTTCTTTATGGAGTGGTTATTTTTATAAAAACTTTATCATCCCTACCTTTACAAGATGTTATCTTAATTGATTTAACTATATCAGGAGTATCATCTTTAATTTTATGGTAGTGTCGTAAGCAATCTATTATCAATTTACTCATATAAACGCAGTTATCCACATCTAACGGTCTTGATTTAAACTCATAATTAAACTCAATATCACAACTATTCATTTGAGGTATTTTGCTAGCAACTTCAATAAAAGCCCATACAAACATATCCTTATGTTTAGCTCTAACCGACCAATGGCAACCAGAATATATCTTGTTGGTGGATATTTTTTTAGGTAATAAAAACTCTACCTCATAACTCTTTTTAGTGTCTGTCTGCATTGTTTTAAATACTCCTCTTCTGTCATACCTAAATCAAAAGTTAATATATCTTTATAAGATTTATTCTTAATTTGTTGTAAATATTGCCATTGTTCACTAGGTATAAATTGACTAACATCTAAACCCATATCGTGTATTTTAGAGTGGCAAGAATAACAGGTCGGCAACAAGTTCACTAAATCATATCTCAATAGTTTATTTCTTCTACCTATAATATGATGTATTTCAGTAGCATCTTTAAACCTACAAATATGACATCTTTGATTTTTATGCAGTTCTTGAACTAATCTATCTAATTCTTTTTCTATTGCTTTCATAATATCCCCTTAAAAGGTGGGTGGTTTTTTAGAAGATAAAAATAAGTCTTTAGGTTAATAATTACCACCCATTTCATCATACCATTGATTTATTCCACGTAGAATAGCTTCATATTTCTTACCTTGGTCGCTCCCGATAACTCCTGACATATCCATATCTCTCAATATCATATCAATAACATATTTAGCTTGTTCAAAAGTAGCATCAGCCCAAGAACCCTCGACTATCTTTTCTCCACGTTTTTTTACGATTCCTGCAACCCTCTTGTAATATAGCCTGCAATCGTCATAATCGGTAAAACTTGAACAACCGCTAGCCCAAAAACAATTTAAAAGAGCGTGAAATAATCTATTCTGTTTATTTGATTTGTATTTTTCTCTAGGCAATATTTCAATAAAAACTTCATCATCTTTGATTTTATTGAGAGTATTAAGGAGTTCAGGCAAACTCCCTAATAACTCTATTGCTTTTTCTCTACTAATTCTCATTTCTTAACTTAAAATGGAATTTCATCATTACCAAAATCATCATAAGGCTCTACATCTTTATCAGGAAAGATATCAATACCCTCATTTAGATTTATTCCATCTGATGAAATCTTATTAGATGTTACTTGAATCTCATTTACATAGAACACTATGCGAGAATATTTTTTACCATCTTTCTCCCAAGATTCAGAACCTAACCAACCTTTACAATCAACCATTGATTTATCTTCAATATCTAAAGCACTAAACATCTTACAATCAATAAAAGCATATTGTGATTTACCGTCTTTTTTTCCGTTGTAGAAGTTAAGACTAAAGCTTGTTATTGTTTTACCGGTTGATGTTGTAATAGCTTTCTGTTGGCAAATTTTACCATTTAATTCTACGTTATTCATATTTTACCTCACTTGTAAATTTTCATTAATTTGTAAATAAGCTCCATTGATTTCTTCGCCAGAAGATAAAGCTTTTTTAACAGCCATTTTATCAATTTTCTTTTCTTCTACTATTGTTTGGAATCTATCGTCGTTAAAATCATCATCAATAATAACAGAAGTAGATTTACGAGTATTTACTGTAAATGTTCCAGCAATAGACTTGTCTTGTCCACTTTGTTTATGAATTAACAACATATACTCTTCTAAACGTTCTAAAGACTTTTCTTCACGTTGACGTTTTTCTTTAATACGTTTTTCTTCATTTTTTAAAGCTTCAATATAAGCAAGTTTATTTACTCTAACTTTACAAAGAACCTCTAAACCTTGAGCAATAATCTCATCTCTTAATTTAATAGCTTCTTGCTCTTGTTCTTCGTTTATCTCTCCAGTTTCTAAATCAAAACATTCATCAACAAGTTGTTGAGCAACTAATACATCATCATAAATAGACATTATTTTTTCTCCTTTGAAGCATTGATTTCTTTTCTTCGTTTTTCAACGTGAGCCTTAAAAGTTTCCATATTTGACATATTCCATTCTTCACGTTTGGCATATTTGCGAGCAGTTTCAACAATATGTTCTAACTCTTTTTCATCACAAGTATCAATTTTATTTAGCCAATAATGATATGTTTGAACGCTTAAACCTAATTGTCTAGCAATACCTTTAAATTCTTCCTTTGCTCTTTTAACAATAGTAAAATCTGTATCGCCATCTTCATAAGTTAGCCAAGTTGAATAATTTTTTGCATCATACAAATAACGACCAACACCCCACATAACAGCAGAACGTTTAAAAGCATCAGATATACCACCTTTTTCGCCCTCAAAATCAGTATCACCAGCACCATCTGATTTAGTAATGCCGTTTATGGTTAATTCACAAATCAAACGACCTTTTACTTCTTTTATAGTATTAGACCAAACATATCCACATACTTCATCCAACCTATCTTGCACATCACGAGCATCTATATATACAAGCATTTGAGCTTTAACAGGTTTAGATTTATCAACAGGACACTTCTTTGTTTTATCCCAATTTGATTTATTACCAATTCTCCAAGATAAACTATCAGCTGGGAATGGTGCTTTTAAAAGTGTCAAAATATCATTACTGTTAAACAATCTATTCATTTCAATTACTCCTTTTTAGATATAATAAGTTTGTTTCCT
>RHMF01000893.1_pt1 | contig 13350 bp, 13 predicted proteins | sample 5365151 | NCBI WGS metagenome assembly RHMF01 (sample SAMN10266501, study PRJNA497801) | feces metagenome | isolation source: feces | host: Bos taurus | place: China: Prairie of Fairy Mountain | collected 2017-08-14 | reverse complement strand
GGTCAAAAGACTGTTGATGTATGTTTTTTCCGTCATCCAACAGACAAATGGTAGACCAACCCCGCTCGTTGGCGGCAATAAAGTCCTTTTGCGGGTTGTCGCCGACATAGAAATAGTCGCAATTCGGAAAGCTCTTCTCTATCTGGGCGAACCCGAATCCGTCGGTCTTCTCATGACCGCATACCTCTGAAATGACAATGTGTTTCTCATCAATATAATGATCAAGGCCCAGTGCCATCATCTTATTCGTTTGTGTCTTCTGGCGTCCATCAGTAATGATACCCATGCCAATACCATTTTTCTTCAAAGCATCAAGAACATTTCTGGTATCTTCATCCAAAGAGATATCCGGAAAATGGTTCCTGTACATCTCCAACAATACCTCTAGTTTTATTGGGAGTTGATAGGAATCTATGACTTCCTGAAAAGCGTTTTTACCTATTCCATAATCATGAAGCATCTTTTGATATAGCCCTTTCAAGCCATACTCCTTACATAAAAAATCTGATATTTCCCTATAGGCAGACTTCAAGAAATCTATTTCCTTGTATAGAGTATCGTCAAGATCGAAAACCGCCACTTTATACTTCGGCATCATACACAATCACATCATTATCATAACGAAGCATCAGTGTGTTATCGCGCCAGTCGTCCGAATAGTCGATAGATTCACCAAGCAAATACTCCCTAATGATATACTCTGCGTAATTGGCTTTCGCATAATATGACAACGGATATCCTCCCCCAAAACGCGGGTTGATCTCTATTCCCTTGATGTTATGATCCGAGGCCCTATAAAACAATTGGATACAAATGCTTCCTCTTACCCCTTTCAACTCACCCATATGCTTCTGCAAGAAACCTACGATATAGTTTTTTCTGGTAATTCCTTTGTTGATTTCGCCGGCACGAATCTCAATACGTTCACGAGGGACAATGCACTTTACCCGATGATCCTTTCCGTAATACATATCAACTGTAAATTCAATGTACTCATCCTTGTCGACATACTCCATGAACATCAGTTTAGAATCGTTCAGGATTTCGTCTGTTAACTCTTCAGAGTTTCTGATGACATGTACATTGGTACTCAAAGATCCGTCATAGGGTTTGGCAAACAGCGGGAAAACAGGATGGTTCTTATCAACTAACTTTGGAACAGGTATTCCTAATTGTTCAAAATAATCCTCAGTGAGGCGTTTATCCCTGCATGCTTTTACAATATCGCTGTCAGAGATAACAACTCCTATACCCCGCTGTTCAAACAGATCCTTGTTTTGGGCAAGGACCAACAGCTCGGTATCTATAGTTGGGATAATAACACCGATATTATTTGCTTCACAGATTCTCAGCAATTCACCAATATAGTCTTTAGCTGTACATCGAGGAACCTTGAAATAATCATCAGAAAGGAAACAAGCAGGAGCCATTTCCGGCTTCATGTCGGCTGTATACACTTTTGCTTCTTGGCCGAGTTCCTTAATCGTCCTTTGGAAAATCTGAACCAGAACAACACGCTTTCCTGCGGAGGTAATTAAAATATTCTTCATTAATTGTTTGTATGTTTAACAGAGGTCTTTAAGTATCATACGAGGCCGTTTGATACGATTCCAAATTTTTATAATCTTCCTTGTCATAGATAAGACAAAAGGTAATTCAACTTTAATCAATACTTTATCCAAAGGATGCCAACCTCCAGATAGTAACACATTCTTTTCAAAGTCTAATAATAGTGGATGAATGGGAGAGTCAGGCTTACGATAGCCATTGTTCTTCAGTATCCACAAAAGATACTCTTCTTCCCAGATACGCAACCATTGAGCACATTGCTGTTCTGTCGTTACATCCTTAATAATTGTCCGAAGTATACCGATATAAGTATAATAATAGTCAAATGTCGGTACAAAAGTCTGGTATACCGAAGTCGGGTTCGAGCGATGGAAACAGGTCTTTTGCTTAAAGACACTTACTCTCCTATCATTACGTATTGACAGACGGAAATTCATCAAGACATCCTCGCCCATCACAATCTCCTCTGGGATGTCAAAGACCTTTTCATCAAACAAGCCCCTATTATACATCTTTCCCCAAAGGAATCCCGCCAGTTCAGCCCTTCCCCACATTTGCAGGTACTTGTCACTATCTATATATTGAGGCAGAGTCTGGAAATATCGGAGTTCGTCATTTCCTGGTCCAATCACAATATCCGCGTCATCAGCTATCGCCACCATCCTCTCGAGAATCTCTCCATAAAGATAGTCGTCTGAGTCGACAAACATGATCCATTCACCTTGAGCCGCCATGACGCCTTTCTTCCTGGCAGCTGTTGCACCATGATGGGCTTCAGCTAATAGACGAACACGAGTATCTTGTGCGTAGCGACGACAAATATCCAGTGACTGATCAGTGCTTCCATCGTCTACGACAATGACTTCTATATTCTTGTAGGATTGCGACAAGATTGACCTTAAGCACTCATCGACATAATTCTCTGTATTGTAGACAGGGATGATGACGCTTACTAATGGTTTCTGTTCACTATTCTGCATTTTTACTTTCTTACAACAGTTTAAGACTGAGGCCAACCAAGAAAGAGCCTATATTAATTGGCAAATAATAATGTATGTCCAGCAGATTGCTTTTCAGGCTGAATCTGTTACATTTCAGTCTATTCTTGACAGACATCTTGGTATAGTTGCGCAGTTCTTTATATGCTCTTGCACGCTTTGAAGGATCATTCGCATAAAACGACAATGTGGTATAGAAAAAAACCTGAATAAGATGATGTGTCGAAGCATAATGAAGGCCTTTTTCATTCACCAGTCTGCACATTTCCTTGACAATATAGATATATGACTCCGCCCTTTTTTCGTTTTTGCTTACGTCCATGATACTACCTTGTCTCATCTTATATATATAGGTCTTCTTCTTCACCGCACAAAGTGATGATGCGTGACACGCCACCTGAAAACTCCATAATTCGTCTTCATGTATCAGATGGTTTTCAAACCAGAGATGATTGTTCTTCAGGAAATCCACCCTATACAATTTATTAACAGCTATCATGTTCCATTGATCACGATATGTATCAATGATTTCTTTGCCACGCAGTACAGTCATATCATTAAGCTGCAACATCAATCCATCAAATGATGGCTTATTCCCCTTGATATCCAAATCGCCTACCACGATATCATAGTATTCATCTTGCAGGGGGGCGGCAAGCATCTTGACACAATCGGCTGCTATCTCGTCATCGCTATCCAGAAAATACAGATAATCACCTGTAGCTGCCGCGATGCCAGTATTCCTAGCTGCTGAAAGCCCACGATTCTCTAGATGACGAATCGTCTTGAATTCTATGGAGCCATCATAGTCAGCTACTATTTTTTCGGCTACAGCCATGCTATGATCAGAAGAGCCATCGTCTACGACCAGGCATTCTATCTCACCCTGATAGCTTTGGCTTATGACACTCTGCAGACAGTCAGCTATATAAGGTTCTACATTGTAGACTGGGATGATAATTGATACCTTCACCCTAAAATCTCCTCGTAATAATCATATAGACACTGACGGACAAAGCTCTGCTCAAATCTTTCACTGATCATTCTTCTTGCATTTGAAGCCATAGCCTTTCGAGATTTCTCATCTGATAGCATTTGCTCCATTGCCTCAAAAAGAGCCTCCGCATCACGTGGAGGGACAATCACGCCATTCTCGCCCTCTCTGATTATTTCCCTCGAGCCATTAATGTCCGTAACTATACATGGCAAAGCCATAGCACCCGCCTCAAGCACAGTATTCGGGAATCCTTCACGGTAACTAGGAAGCACATAACAGTCCGAAGCAGCATAATAAGCCAAAAGTTCATCACCAGACTGCCATTCTGTAGTAAAAATGGCTGGATGATTGTTAATCAGACGCGTTGTCTCTTCTGAGAGAGGATTCAACGAATCTTCAAAACGTCCTACCAAAAGGAGCCGAACTCCAGAATTTTTCTCATAAAGTTGAGTGAAGGCAGTTATAAGTTCCTCAATACCTTTATCACGGACTAAGCGTCCTAAGAATAAAAATGTGAACACCTCTGGCTTACGCAAAGGTTCAGCCAAGGCCATCACCTCAGGGCGGCGGTCGTATCGATGCATATCCACCCCTCGAATGTTACCATAGCCAAGTACCTTTATTGGTTTACTGGTAATCCCGAATTGGAGGAGATCATTCTTTACACCCTCTCCTTCGGGGATGATATGAGTGGCACAGGCACACGTTATAGCATCCGTCAGCATCAGGATTCTGCGTGTAAGTCCTGTGGATGTCGGAAACACTAGCCCTGTAAACGTATGGACTCTGACAGGCACTCTTGCCAACCAGCCAGCTATCATACTCAGCAATCCTGCCTTAGGGGTCATTGAGTGGACCATTGTCGGCCGTTCCTTCCGAAACACCTTCACAAGTCGCCATAGAGCTACGGCATCCCGCTTCAAAGAAATATGTCGTTCCATAGGAACAGCAATCGTGCGAACGCCCTCCCTTTTCCCGACTATCTCAAGTTCTGGATCTGGGGAAGAAAGCGCTATAACCTCGTAGCGCTCTGACAGTGCTGCAAGTAAACCTTCACAGAACACATCAAGTGTGCTTGGTACTGTGGTTATGCGTATAATCTTTTTCTTCATTAAAGTCTCATTCCAAATTCCCCAAGAATAGAGGAATACTTCTCAAATTCAAGCTGAGTTAATCGTCTATTCCTCCGGCGAATCATCTTCTCATCGCATCGGCACAGATGGGCAACTATAGCAGCAGTAGAAGTAACGATGGTCTTAACCATTAACTGGGGGAATAATGTACTTCGCTCCATCATGTCCCTATTCCTCCATGCATACTTTAAGAGTAATCGCTGGCGATGCAGGTATGTATTCAAACGCATCTTCAGATATTCTCTATAAAACAGAAGCGGCTCGTCATAATCAGCATAGACAGAGCTGCCATATCCACGAATCCACAAATCCATATCCTCACAACCTGACAACGTCTCATCGTACTTCCAACGTCGAAAGAATTCCGTCTTGCCTGTCACGGTGGGATGCACAAAACGAGACGAGCAAAACAAGTCATCTCTACTCCATTTCTTCTGTATCTCTCCACGTATGCCGATGATATGGTCGCTTTCATCAATCACAATGGCGGGGGCTCCCACTACGTCCACTTCCGGATGCTCCTCCAGGAACCGTATCTGTTTCTCCAACCTGTCGGGGAACATGATATCATCGCCATCCATTCTCACAAAATATTTTCCCGAGGCTTGCTCTATCAATCGGTTAAGACCGTAGGCAACGCCCTTGTTTTTTCCTTCCTGAAACAATTTGATCCTGCTGTCAGAGAATGACTTAATAATCTCTACCGTTTGATCCGTACAACCATCATCCCATACCAGAACTTCAATATCTGAAAATGACTGATCTAATACTGATGCAAGAGACTTCTTAATAGTTTTCTCGCAATTGTATACTGGAATCGCGACTGATGCAATATTCATTTTAGGAAGATTTGAGCATCAAGGCTGCATTGACAAGAAAGAAAAGGCCAATTGCACTTAAAACATATCTCTGAGGACGTTGGGTATCCAACTGCTCGTTCAGGACGGGATACATCAGCAAGAATGGAATCATAAACCAACTCAGATAAGCGAAACGATCAGTAAAAGGGAGCCTGATAAGCAACAGCCAAAGAGCATTTACCAGAAGATATGTGCGATAAACCGTGTGATAAACGAGATTCTCTCCGACAAGGTTTCTGACATTATATTTAACAAACAAGACTGGAATTAAAGAATATAACAGGAAATCTGTTCTGAATCCAACATTGTATACCTCAGTTGTTTCGTCTACATTGACAAATTCCGCAGCACGATCATCAAGACCACCAGCAAGAAGCATAATGTCAGAGACGACAGAAGTAGTCAATGTTATCAATAAGAATAATACCCAAATACATTCGCACCATAGATCCTTCCTCATAATGTATCTCGCGATCAAATAGCCCGAAAAGGGAATCAGCATCGGCATATTGCAGCCAACAGCCACCAATGGCAAAAGACATTTTAGCCAACGATTATCAGAGCTGAAAGCTATCAGTAACAGAGCGATACCAAAACCTGCCCTTATTGTATTGCTGCCATAACTGACAAAGCCCATACAACCTACTACGCAGAGGACGAAATAACCGGCATATTCATAGGGGAATAACTTTCTTGCAACCACGAAATAAGCTAAACAGTACACAAAAGAATAAAACAGCCAATATAAGAGTTCGTTTTTCATCAGAAACGAACTTAAAAAAATCTGCAATTTACCCCAAATCACTTCTCTCGTAAAATCGCCGTAGAAATTCTCAGCATCTAAATAATACTCAAGGTACGTCGGCTTGTCATTACTCTCTACGAAAATCAGAGTGAACATGTAAAGCACAAGAATAATCAGCCCCCCCTGAAGATCAAACGAGACAAGACCATCCTCATCTCGTTCTGCCGTAGAGACAAGAAAGATGTAGAGGAAGGGTACAAACAGGAATATCAGGGTAAAGATCGTCATGGGCTTTTCTACAGTGTATCCGATGAATCCTTCATACGGAGCCTCAGTCGCAAGTCGCGAATATCACTGAAAGGTATTTGTCTGGATGTCAGATCTGTCGCTTTATACCTCAGGAAATACAAGAAGTTTACCAAAGAACGAGGCAACCTTTTTCGCAATGTTGTCTTCATACGGGTCTCAGACTTCAACCAAGAGCCAAGGAAGCAATGTGAACAATAGCTGTTCTGGAATTTCACTTCACCAATATAATCGCGGCTATTGAAAAAATCATAGCGGAAAATATTCATCACACCAGGCGTATTAGAGAATTCCTCAATCCTATTCACCAAATTGAATTGCCACTTTCCCTCCAACTGCTGTCGGAAAACGATGGGGAGCGCTGTCATGTCATATTTTCCGTCAGGCAAAATGAATGCACGTTCCTCGTATCTCTTCATAACCTGAGCAATCCAAGAGTTATTAGGTTCGCAACCAATAACCGCAGGTTCAAACAAGTGGATAAAATCTTCACCAATAAAATATGGTAAGTCCAACAGGTCGTCAAAGCTTTTATATACAAATATATCGGAATCTAAATAGATACCACCATAATGATATAAGGCATACAACCGGATATAGTCGGCCGCAAAAGCATATTTCTTAGCTTCAAAGGCCTGTTTGGTCCACAAAACAGAATTGACATCAAAACGTTTTGTATCCCACAGCCATATTTCGTAATCAGGGAGATGCTTTTTCCAACTCTCTATGCAATCCTTTATTAAAGGAGGATAAGGATCACCCGACAACCAACAAAGATGAATTATTTTGGGAATCATGAGTTTGTTTTAATTTGACAAAGCATCCTTTATAGCCTGTAAATATTCGAATTGATGATTTTCATCAGGCTCCAGATAGGCACTTTCACCCCATTCATTCCAAGCAGTTAGGAAAATGTAATCCTTATGATGGGTTCTTGAGACATCAATGAGTTGTCTCAAATAATCTTTAAACTTCTCTGGCGTGCCTCCCACCAAGAGCCGTGAATGGCGATGCCCACGCCGTGGAGAGTCATCATAGTCTACGAACGCGCCATCAAACACATGGGGGTTGGTATTCTTCTTGGCTGTCTGAATCAAACGTCTCCATACTTGATCATAATCATAGGTTATCACTTCATTGGAATTTTCCACATTAACATGTAAACATCTTAGGAAGCGATTATACACTCTTCTCATGAATCTCGGATTTGCCCAGGCGGTATGATGAGGTTCATAATTATATTGATAAGAGTTTCGAGGGAAGAATCGATAAGGATCATACTTGAAAACAAAGCATATCCCGTCAAAACCGTCTTCTTTGGCCAAAGTGTCCCAATAACGACACATCCGCTCAATGTCTTTGCTGTGCCATATGATGCCGAAAACAGGTTTATTACCTCTTTTCTCATAATGATCAGATAAGAAATGGCCCCTTACGTAAGTATAGTGTTTCTTCCAATCAGACTCATTTCCCAAAATATAGGGTATAAGTATCTGAGGGCCTTTTTTACTAGCAACACGCGAATCCGCAATTGGAGCCCAATCATTACCAGCGACATTACTCCAGCTACGTTTCCAGTTGCAATTATCCCATATTAAGAAGTATTTCGTTTTGATCTTGTTTGAATCCCGCATAATCTCTGCAGGTTTTGTCAACAAGTTCTTTTCATTATTAAACCAATAATGATAGACGCCAAAGCCATAGATGCCATATTCATAGGCAAGATTGGATTGCCACTCAACATTTTCCTTCAAAGAAAGATCATAATAATTTTTGTCTAAAGGGACTCTTGGCTGATTGTGTCCTTCAAATAAGGGTTCCGCATTTCTGACAGTTACCCAGTCAGTAAACCCATCGCCCCAGAACTCATCATTCTCAGGAATACAATGATATTGAGGCAAATATAATGCGATAATCTTTGTCTCTGCCATCTTATAACTTCTTAACGACCTGAGCAGGTATCCCTGCCGAAACGCAATTACTTGGTACGTCTTTCGTAACCACACTATTAGCTCCGATAATGACGTTATCACCGATAGTCACACCGGCAAGGATGGTAACCTTGTCTCCTATCCAGACATTCCGCCCGATCATGATCTCACCGTTGGATCTGAGTTCTCTCTGGGCTGGTGGGATATCGGCCTCCTCCCACGACAAACCGCCATGACTATTATCACCGATATAGACATAACGTCCCGTAAGAAGTCCATCACCAATCGTAATCTTGTGACACGAAGAGATTTGATTATATTCACCTATATCACAATAATCACCAATGACTAACGATGGATTAAAATGCTGATCTCCATATTCTTTCCAACACCCAAGAACACAATGACCTTGTATCTTTGTAAAATCGCCTATCTCGATAAACTTCTCCCCCTTACCCTGCAGGATACAGGGGAAATAGATAGTCGATCGCTTCCCCATTTTACCAAAGTTGTTTCTTATCCATACGGTATAGAAATAGTTCCTTGCCGTATGAAACCGCGATGCCAATTGATAAGGATAAAGAATTCTGGCTAAAACGGCTAAAGGGTATAACAGCCATTTCATCAAATGCGTCATATTTCCGAGTCCTATTTTGTTAAGGCATCATAACATGCCAATAATTGTTGTTTGATCTGGCTGTCACTATGTCGAGATAAAGCAACCTCACTTCCATTCTCTGAAAAAGATTGCATCCGCTCAGGGTCAGAAGCAAGTTGGATAATGGCGTCGGCCATTTGCCAGGGATCATTAGCAGGTACAAGAATGCCATCCTGCCCATCATGCACTAAAGACGAGACGCCCCCCACATTGGTAGACACAACTGGAACACCTAAACATTGCGCTTCACATATGGAATTCGGACTGTTCTCTATATAAGCAGTATGAACATACAAGGTCGAAGAACAAAGGATCTCCAACAGCGCTTCAGGTTGCTGATACCCCAGAAAACGGATATGACAATCTTCATATCTGACTTTTTCCTTGCTTTCAACCAGTTGCTTCATTTGAGGATTCATCTTCCCCACTACATTCCATTCAAAATCCACTTGATGGTCAGTGAGGATTTTGGCCACCTTTAACATCATGTCGGGGCCCTTCCAGAATGTGCTACAGCCGGTGGAGACTAACTTGATACTGCCACTTGCGGGGATATGCCACTTTCTTTGACTGGTCAGAAAGACAGAACGCAAGGCTTCATCTACATGGAAGTAGTGACGATTAGGATGCATCAGGCGCGACAAAGATTCATCCCACTTCGTGCGCCCCATATAGTTTTCAACCAGACTCCAGGTGCGTCGTTCCCAAGACACCCAGTTCTTTTCATAACGCTGCTGGTTCCACAGACGATACAATTTCACGGGATGGAGCAAATGACGGAAAGCCACATCACAGGCAGAATAGCTCGGTGGATAACTGGCATTCAAATAGGGAACAGCAGCCCCCATGATATGAACAACGACAGGAACATTGGTATAAGCCACAATCTGTCCAAACGGCCATTCTATGCCAAAAATATGGATCAAATCCGGCAGGTATTGTTCGACAACCCTTCTTGCTCCAGGCAGCATTTTCTCTACATAGACATCCCAGTATTTCCGGAATTTCCTTTCCCAAAAAGACCACCGCGTATAAATGGGCACATAGGTAACACCGTCTATCTCCTTGACTTCAGCATGTTGCTCTGAGACAAAGGCAATGATGAGTTCAAGATCGGGTATGGTCCTGACAATCCGCTCTAAGGAGTCCTGCCATCCCCCGATAGGCTGACCGCCTGAAGCATAGGCAGAGGGTTCTGTCACTTCAAACCATAATACGCGCATAAAATCTTCAATTTGAGTCGGATGATGAATACCTGCATAGAAGAAGCATTCCACATGAGGAACAATTCTTTTTGGACGCTAGGGGCTATTCCTTCCTGAGAGAGAATTAAGTAGAGATTATCACGCCGACATTTCTGGAACTGCCTATCATCCAGATATTGATGCTTTAAGAGCCATTCATAGATGGTTTTCATCTCCTGGAATTCCAAGCCACTTTTGACCACTTGACGCGTCGTATTACTATGAAGCCTATAGTAATTGCAGGCAGCACTGGCAAAACTCACGGAGCCTCTTTCACAAAGCCGAATCCAGAAAAACCAGTCGCCAGCCCCTTTGAAGTCCATGTATTGTTTATCTATTTCCAGAGCTGCATGTTTACTGAAGATGGCACAGCTCGCATTCTGCACCTCATTTGAAAAGGCCAGATACTTTTTGATAAACTCCTTGCCATCCATAGACAAGTCAGATGTCACATGTCTCATCTGGTTGTTTTCTTTGAATGGATGACCATTCTCATCAATCAAAACAGAATGACAAAAAGCCAGAACAGATCCATTGGCCATATAGAGTGGCACCAACGTTTCTAAGAAATCCGAGGAACAAGTATCATCACTTTCCGCAATCCAGATGATATCACCGGTGGCTTCTCGGATACCTCTTTCCCACTGATTAAATGGAGAACCACTATTGGTATCATTGACCAGCATCTTCACCACCTTGGGATGCGACTTATATTTCTCCAGCACTGCCAAACTATGATCCGTGGAGTGATCATCCAGAATAATGACCTCAAAATTCTGATAAGTCTGATTCAAGATACTCTCCATCCGCACATCCAGATAGGGAGCATAGTTATAGTTGGGGACAATAATGGATACAAGTGGCTTTCCTGTCATGTTTTTATCCTGCTAGGCCCTTACACCTATAATATAAACTACGTAGGAAAGTGTATATCGGAGCAAGTACTTTGTATACCCAAGTCTGCACAATGACTTCATGCTCATCGAGCAACTTACCATATTCGAGGAAATACAGATCAGGGTGCAATCGGACAATTTGCTTTTTCAATTCCTCTTTATGATGATCAGCAATAATGCTGTTACGAGATTGATGCAAAATCCTATAATAGAAAAGTGTTTGAGGCAACTGGTACGCTTTACCACCTGTTTCCAGCAAAGAGATGAAGAATTCCCAATCTTCCCAACCGCTGGACATCTCCCGTTTGTAACCACCTACAGCGTCATAACCAGTTCTTCTATACATGGAACAGGAAACACAACAACCTCCTCTTAAAAGATTCCTGATATTGATCTCTGGCAACAAGAAGGGGCCAGATTCATCACCGAACTTTTCAACACCACAGCAAACCAAGATGATATCATGGAACCGATCTAGAACATCTACCGCTAATTCCAAGTATTTGGGGGACATCTTGTCATCTCCGTCCAAAGGGAGTAGATATTTGCCCTTGCTCGTTTTTATCGCATTATTCCTGGCTTCGACAACACCTTGGTTCTCTTGATAAACATAAACAAACCGCTTATCTTTAGCCACATATTGCATAGCAATCTCCTCAGAACGATCTGTGGAACCATCATTCAGGATGATACATTCCCAATGAGGATAGGACTGATTCAGAACACTATCGAGCGCTTCTGCCAGATAGGGCTCTTGATTATAGCAAGTCAGAATAACTGATACTAGTGTATTTCCCATCAATAAGCTACACAAATCTGGCTACCAGTTTCAAAAGCCGACAACCAATGGCATAAAGAAAAGGAGCCTTCTCTCTGATATGGTTCCCATATACTACATAAGGAGACTGACGCATCTGCTGGTAGATGTCCAGTTCTTGACGAAGTCTGGGTGGAAAAAGATTACCAAGGATGATGTCTCTTTCTTCTTGTTGCTTTTTGACACCAACCAGATTATGATCAGAGCTAAGACCTGACATATCCTGTAGAACAACAACCACATCAATATACGCTACTTTGGCATTCCCAAAAACGATAGTCTCCATCCAGAATTTCCAGTCGGAGACAATTTTCAGGCTCTCATCGTACTTCTGATTATTGAACAAAGACCGCTTAATAAAAGAAGCCTGATGACTCAATGTGTCAGAATACAGTTGCATAAAAACACTCTCATCATACTGGTGCAAGATTTGTCCATTATCCGTTCTAATAGCCTTACCTGATATAATATCTGCATCTGATTGTAAATCGAAAACCTTTTGGAGGACATCTTGATCGTAAAACGCATCGCCAGAATTCAAAAAGAGCAGATAATCCCCATGAGCTAGGGATATACCTTTATTCATAGCATGATAAACACCATTGTCAGGCTCACTGCACCAATAAGCAAAATAATTTTGATAACGTTCTAACAATTTCTTACTACCATCAGTACTTCCGCCGTCAATAATTATCCATTCAAAATCCTTAAAGATTTGACAAATTACCGAATTAACAGTCCTCTGTAGCCCGTTGACATTATTAAAATTGACTGTAATAATTGAGTATTTCATGTAGATATTGTAATTTGCCTGTTTTTTGAGGGCACAAGTATTCCTTATTACTTTTTATCACGTATAAAATGTAGTAATTTTGAAAAGAATACTTGAGGATGGAAAAAGAGTAATTTTGTCAAATAAACGTAAGTATCATACTTAGCTTTACCTTTTGTTTTCCACCAAAGCCTTGAAGGTAATTCACAATTAAAACTATGCCCCCTTATTGGGGTCCGCCATGTATCTCCATACCAAAAAGCCAACACCCTTTCTGGTTTATGAGGACACAAGAACTCCATTCCTAAAAAAACGATAGTATCATATCTATTCATATACCATTTGGGAATAGCTTTGCCACACATACTATCACACCATGGACTCCATATTGAAGTGGGTAATTTACCTTTAATATATACATCAA
>RHMF01000892.1_pt1 | contig 13351 bp, 19 predicted proteins | sample 5365151 | NCBI WGS metagenome assembly RHMF01 (sample SAMN10266501, study PRJNA497801) | feces metagenome | isolation source: feces | host: Bos taurus | place: China: Prairie of Fairy Mountain | collected 2017-08-14 | reverse complement strand
AAACTAAGACGCCAGGGGTGAGAAAATGAACCTCAAGAACATGAAGAAAATAATCTTACGAGCTATTCGTAAAGCAAGGAAGGAGAGGAGATGAGCAACGACCTAGATGCACTCAACCAATTAATCAATGAGGCCGTGGATAAAGAGAAAAGCCTAGCGGTTCGTGCAGATGAGCTGGCTCTGCAGAGTAAGCAGTTCGCTGACTATCTCGCAGAGAAAAAGCACAATGACGAAGCTCTTGAGGCTCTATGGTTAATGGTTAAAGACTATATGATCGAACATAAAATGTCCGAGCATGAGAATGATTTTATTAAACTCAAGCTCACACCAAGCGGTAAATACAAAGCCGAGGACATCGATAGCGTAGACGATTCATTGTGTAAAATAACAAAAAGCCTAGACAACGCTAAGGTAAAAGCGTACCAAAACCTGCATGGTGAGCTACCAGAGGGGGTAAAGCCTACTGGTTTCGTGCTTAGAAAGGTGCTCAAGAATGGCAACGAATAAAAAAGAGTATGCACGCGAGTATTATCAGAAGAACAAGGAGAAGATGGACAGGAGAAACCGGGAATGGGTTGCGGGGCATAAAGAAGAAAGAGCGGCCATATGCAGACGCTATCACAAAAAAGCAATGGCCGACCCAGAGAAGCGTAAGAAAATATCTCATGATAGTTATGCCAGGCAGAAGCGTCGTCCATATGCCATGGCCGCGCAACAGGCAGTAAGGGTCGCTAAGAACATCGGTTTATTGTCTGAACGCCCATGTGAACTATGCGGTGCAGAGAAGGCGGAGGCTCATCATGATGATTATAATAAACCACTATCTGTCAGGTGGCTGTGCAGCAGATGCCATCATGAATGGCACCAGAACAATAGTCCAATAAGGCCAGATAGCGACATCAAGAAGACTATTAATAATCGTAAAGTTAAGTCATTCGTAGAGCTAAATGGGCGCCTGCCTGACGGCGTCGAGTCCACTGGCTATATATTAAGAAAGACACTGAAGGGAGACTAAAATGTTTAAGAAGAGTAAAAGGCCTGAGGCTGTAATGACCCCGGATGGATTTTATGTAAGCATTGATGCTGTACGCAGAGTAGTTGCGGACGCAGGGGAGACCTTTCTAAAGCACCGTGCCGAAGACTTTAAGGCGTATATGCAGGAGATGCTTGATAATGGCGCAGACGTGAATGTCCGCCGCTCTAAGAAGGCTTTTAAAGCCAGCGAAGATGAGTATAGGCATTTGCTTAAAATCATTGATGCCATCCTGAAAAGCAGCGAAGAGGCCACCGTGTCTGAAAAGAACAGGATGAAGGACTAATGGAGCCATTCGACATAGAAAAGGTTAAGCAGTGGCAGTGCCCTGAGGGAACTGGTATTCCGCTAATCACAATGCCGAATGTGCCTCGTCCACTGCATGGTCAGGGTATGCAACCTCGCACCATCTTTGGTAAATCTACTTGGGACTTCATGCGGAAGAGTGCCTACTATAACGCTGGGTACAAATGCGAGATATGCGGTTGTGAGCCGAAGAAAGGAGACCTCCACGCCCATGAGCTGTTCAGTTACGACTACGATAAGCAGACTGGTAAGTTTGAGCGCGTGGTAGCTATCTGTCGCACCTGCCATGATGGCATTCACAGTGGCCGGCTCATTACGATGTTCAAGAATAAGAACCCACTATACCCAAAATCATATGTGTTAAGGGTCGTGGAAAACTGCTTCAGCCTCGTACATAAGTATAACCTCGAACATAAGGACGAGCCACTTAGGGTGTACAGCACATACCTAGAGTATGTGGATGTGCCAGAACTTCGGGATGAGATGTTGGCGCTGATTAAAAAGTACGACGTCAAGTTCTACGAAGAGGACGTGCCGAAGCACAAACGCTGGAAGGGGTGGAAAGTTATCGTAGGCAAGAACACCTATGACTCCCCATACAAGAGCCAGGGAGACTGGCAGGAAGCTATGAAAGAGGCGAACGCCAAAGATAATATGCGTAATGTCCCAGATCCATTTAGTGGTGGAGTGTTCGACGAGATAGACAAAATTGTTGACAACAACACACAAGCATAATAATATATAAGCACAATAACATAAGGAGAAAAGCTATGGCTGGAACCATAGAGGGTGGCCGCAAAGCCGCCGCAACAAATAAAAAGAAATACGGCAGAGAGTTCTATGCTCTTATTGGCCGTAAGGGTGGCCAGAATGGCCATACTGGTGGGTTTGCCTCCGAAGAGCCAGGCAAGGATGGGCTTACTGGCCCACAGCGAGCTAAGATTGCTGGCCAAAAGGGCGGCATAAAATCAAGACGTGGACCGTCGAAACATTAGTGAAGAACAAAAAGAGCCCCTCTCGGGGGCTTCTTTTTAATATTGACGACCGATATAATCATCGGGGATAAAATATTGCTGACCACCAGCGTACTTGTCCCCACTCCTACGCCTGTAACGAATGCCATATTTGTCGGTAAGCTTGCCGTAATAGTCTTGCTTGCCAGTTCTGTACGCATCGTTCACGCGCTTCATAACCCTGTCGTAATTGAATCCGTCTCTGTAAAGACGCTCTTTGCGGTCCTCGCCAACGCCGTACATACCCTTAATGACCATGCCAGTCACAACATCATCTACCGTGACATCGTCGGTGTCGCCGCCGTCAACATAGTAATTCCCCTGTCCGCCCATCGGGACTCGCCTCATTACTCTAATGTCTCCAGGGACACCATCATAAAGAGTGTTCGTCCCCTCAATCAGAGACCAGGCTAAACCTGGCGCATCCTCGTCTGACGTTTCAACATCGGGCCGGCCATCATTTTTAGGGGCCATACTAAGATACCGCTGCCTATCTTCTTCTGAGATATCACTAAGGTGTTGAACCTTAGGCCTTCCACTATCGAATAATCTAGTAAAAGCGTCACGCCAGTTATCAACAAATCCTGCCATATTGCCCTCTCCTATTTACTCACCTTACGTTTCTTAAGCTTAATCGGCACGCCGACTTTTAGGTTACCTCGGCTATCAATCGCACCCTGCTCATAAAGCTGCTTAGTATAGAACTGGACATCGCCATCGCTTCCCCAGAGGCCTTTATCCGTTGCTAAGCCGAGGTCAATAATTTTTTGTCCGAATCCGCTATAGTTTGGATCGTTTGTTTTTGGGAGAGTGAAAGTGACGGTATCTTTACTGTCGCTAGCCGTTGTATTTGTTCCGTTGCTCTTTGCTCCACCTGAAGCCTTACTGTTTTTAGCGTCTTCGGCTTTTTGTGCTCGGTACTTCTCGATATAAGACTCATAATTATCGAGCATATCTACGCCGTTAGCTAGTTGATCCTTAGCATAAGTACGCAGCGTATTGACGTCTTTGTCCATCTCGCCATTAAATTGGTATGGAGCCGTCCAGGCTGCGCCAATGCCCGAACCAATGCGGTCCCAGGCTCCGTCCCAAACGTTAGCAATAACGTCTCCCACGGTGTTGTCGTCACTCCACCTCTTTGCGGAGCGCTCATCAACGTTAAGTAAATCATAGCGATTCTTTAGCCTGTCATACGCTGCCTTTGTTTCGCCGGTTAGTTGACTACTATTCTTAGAGAAAACATCTACAATATTGTCATTGTATAATTGCTGGGGGTCTACGCCGCCGAAAAGAGCTGGCATCAACGAGTTGGCGTACTCATCGTAGGTTGCGTTATCGTATTTACCGGCATCGAAGTCTTCCTTAGTCCACTTGCCGTCTTCGACGCCCATGGCGCCAACAAACCCCTTCACCTTCTTTGTGAAGTCATTATAGGAGATAGGCTTTCTGCCAGAGTCTTGAAGCGCTTGGCGGTAAGCCTGATAAAAGCCGCCCTCATTGCTGGCCCAGTCAAACTGGTTTGACCTAGCTGCCTTACTGTTTGCTACAGAGGTATTCTGCGTCCCTCTTAGTTCATCTAGAAAAGACATTATTTAAGTTCCTTTTTATTCATAGTTTTATTATAAAATACCCCCTATCGCCAGGGGATTTATTCTTCGCCTCGATCCGACTTACAAGCCTCACAGTCGGATAGGTCTTCGCCGACGGCTGTGCCCCAGATGTCGTCTACGAGGGTGTCTACCTCTCTCAAGAAGTCTTTGTCTCCACCGTCTACCTCGTAAGCGAGCTGACGTAAACATGCGGCACTCTTGCACATGCACCAGTATTTGTTGTCTATCTTAGCGAAATGCGCCTGCATATATTCACGACGCATGTCTTGTAGCGTCTTCGCCCACACTAAGAACCTGAACGTTTCTTCGTCTTTTTCTTCGGAGTCTGCGACGATAGCAGAACGAAGTGCGTGGCGTCGAAGGTGCTCCATCTCTCCAATAACAGCGATTCTATCACTGGTACCGGCTTTGGCGTGGTCGAATGTTTTGTTTTCATTACCCTCTTCCATATATAATTATTATATATGAAAGGAGAAGAAGATGGGCCTAATCCAGAAAATTAAGTTTAAGCTGAAAAGCAAAAAATCTTGCCTCGAAAACGAAGTCGAAGCTATGGGGAAGGGAGGCAACAAGTGACCTACTCTTCACTAACCAACAAATATATTCCAGCGAACACCTCAAACTATTCAAAGGGGCGCTCTGGGAAGAAGGTAATTAAAATTACGCCACACCACATGGCCGGCAACCTCTCGATAGAGGGGTGCGGAAAGCTATGGCAAAACGCTAGTAGGCGAGCTTCTTCTAATTATGGCATTGGCACAGACGGCAGAATCGGCTGCTACGTCCAGGAGGAGGACCGCTCTTGGTGTTCTTCGTCAGCTGCCAACGATAACGTAGCAATCACGATAGAGGTGGCCAACGACGGCGGCGCTAATACGAACTGGCACGTCTCCGACAAGGCGATTAACTCGCTTATCAACTTGATGGTAGATATCTGCAAGCGTTATGACATTAAGAAAATGAACTTCACCGGTAACGCCAACGGCAACCTTACTCTACACAAATACTTTACGAGCACCGCGTGCCCTGGCCCTTACTTGGAGGGTAAAATGTCATGGATCGCTAGTCAGGTCAACAAAAAGCTTGCCGGGGGAGGCTCGTCTAAGCCTAAGTTAGTATGGACTAAATTTGATAAACCTGCCACCTATATCTGTAACAAACAGCCTACCAACCTATGGAACTTCGAGTCCACAACTTGGTCTGGATGTAAGTCAGTTAAGACCTTCAACAAGGGCGATAGGGTGGACATTTATGGGTCCGTATTGAACGAAAGTCTAAACGCCGTATACCTCTTAACCGAATATTCTTTCACTAAGAAGATTACTAATGGCTTCAATAAAGTTGACCTTGATAAGATTATTCAGCCAGCTCCAGCTCCAGAACCAACCCCGGAACCTGAACCAGAACCCGAACCAGAACCAACGCCTGAACCAGAGCCGACTCCAGAAGATCCGACGGTGGGCATTCTCGAGAAGATTATTGCTTTCATAAAGCATATAATCGAATTAATAACCAAGAAACAAGGAGAATAAAATGGAAATCCTCGGATTATCCTCACTAGCAACCGTAGTACTGACCGGCCTCGTAGCCGGTGGCGTAGAGCTTCTTAAGAGACTCTTCGATAAAGACTGGCGTGCGGCAGTCACTATCATCGTTGCTGCTCTTATTGGCGGGCTAGGCGGCCTAGTTTTCGGCGCCAACTTCCTGATTGGTATGGTGTTTGGCTTGGCAACTTCAGGCTACATCACCATTGCACAGAACATCGCTAAAAAGTAATAGTTAGAGACCCCAGATGGGGTCTCTATTTGCGTGCATCGTTTTCTTGTAATACTCTCGCAGAAGCTTGCCAAACATAAAAACGAAAAACAAACAGCACAAAAACATATTGATCTTCACTTTTGATTTGGCGGTGCACGCAAACGGAGGCCTCAAAAAATAACCCCCTTAAGGGGGTTATTCTTTTCCTATCTTACGCTGGTTCACCCACTTATTATTTAGGCGAATACTTGGCGGATTCCCCATTGCGGTGCCGCCTTCTAGAGTTCTCATTTCCACCCATGTAGCCGATGAGTTAAGCAGTGCAGCCTTCCCACCGGAACGGTCATGGCTTTGCCACACTCCGTTGTCATCGAGCACGGCCCCTGGTCTATAGTCTGGGGGCAAGATATTAGTAAATTTAACACCAAGGTTTAACCGGTCGCCGAGAGACTGGATATTCGGGTTCTTATTAAAGAAGAACATGGTATGTTTATTTGCCCCAGTGCCAGGAGCGAGCGTGAAGGTATAATTGCCAAGGGCAATGTTTGTTGCGATTGTTTTAGCAGTTGCAATGTCTGAATCCGTATAATGCCACAAAGATGTGCCGCCTTGGTAATGATATGCGTCCATGTTACGCGGGTCTGTGGTATCGAGGTTTGGATTGCCGACAATATTGTCGCGCTCTATCTTAGAAATTGTAGTATTTGACACAATGGTGAGGTTGTTTCTGTCGTCTATAGACGCCGTCCAAGATGTATCTACGGTTAGAACGACGCGCGATGAATTGCTCAGCCAATCGGACTGAGCATAGGCGTTACTATCCAAAAAGTAGAATTTAGCGGTGGCAGTGCCAGTAGTTGCACTCGTAGTATGCACGGTAGAGTCCCCCTCCAGAATACCGGCACCGATAGGCCCGGCAGCGTCAAAGCTGATTTGCCACTGGTATTCTTTATCCATCCGCTAAGGCTCCTCTTCTTCCTCTTCTTCGGGCCACGGGTCGTCTGGGAGATCACCAGGCACGTTTGGAACAAGATCCACAGGGTCGTCAAGTTGTGTACGAATATCGTCTACGGTTGGACTATATCTGTTGATGCCGCGGCATGGGCGGACGATGGCCTGAAGGGCGTTAAGACGAGACGCATTATGCGGCATTCTGTTAACCGAGCCGGCAATATCGTCTGGGACTTTTTTCCCGTCATAATTGGTGTCTATCCAATAACTGGAGCCAGTTGTCTTGGTGCGTAGACGGAATTCGTGATGAAGGTACGCCTCTTTACCCTTTGGCACGATAAACGTAATCGTACCGCGCAGGGAGATTGTACCCCATGGCAGAATTACGTTGTTAGCTGCGTCGCGCGTCGATGCAGAACCCTGGAGGATTGACGACATCTGAGACACGTTTGGCTCTGTGTCTTCAACTACTGGAGTAATTAGCGAACGGAAGTTGACGTTTTGACCTTGCGTAGGGCGCACGGTCTGGATGCCATAATTCACTGTGACCTCTAGGTCATATTTGCCAAACCAATAAGCGGCATTATCCGAGAGGTGTAAATTTATGGTATCGTTGTAGTTACCATAATACCATGGATAGTCCGGGTCGTCTGGTACTGAGTCACGGATATAGTTAATCGCGATACTCCCATCCGGGACAGCCGGCAAACGACACTCGCGAATACAACCACAATCATCTTTAATAAGCACGCGGTAGTAACCGTCGGAATGAAGGGCGACTTCGCAATCCTCGGCGTCTGGGATGTGATATTTACGCCACATGGCTGGCTTTGGCTTGCATCCTTCGCCACAAGCCGTACAGCCTGGGTCGAACACTAAGAGGTCGCAAGAGTCTGCATCTGGGACTTCGACGTCTCGTAGGTCATCAAGGTTAATAAGTTGGCCTAATTGCCGACCAGTAACAACGTCCTGGCCGCACTCTCCGTTGTAGACAAGGCTACTGCTAGAGAAGTTGGAAACTAGACTGGTGCAAGTCTCCGGGATTTTTGGGATAGTGACGCGTTCGAGCTTCCCGCAGTTGTTGAAGAGCCAAACATACGGATCGAATGGGTCAACCTCAATAGAAAAACCACATGAGTAACGAGCCGGCTCGCAACCACCGCAGCCGCACGGATCGTTCCCACATTTATTACAATTACAACTCATACCCTTATTATAAATGAGGTTAAAGAGGGCGAGAAAAAACTAATTATCGAGAGCGTTAAGGGTGTCGATAATGCGGTTCAAGATTTGGGTAACCTGATCCGGGTTATGACGTAACATCTCTGGCGTTATACGCGGAATTAATTGTTTAGCCATACTTATATTATAAAATAAAGTTATGATAAACGACACGATTGACCCATTCATTAATGCCTATCGTGATAGCCTAGATAGGCAGCGTGATTTAGCAAACCAGAATCTTGCCAACAACAGGCGCAACCAGTTCACCAATATTATGGCTGGCGCCAATAAGGCTGGCATGCTTTACTCCAACTTCCCAGAGAGAGCGAAGATTCAGTACGACATAGGGACTTATATCCCCTCTGTCACTAGAGTCCAGCAAACCTATCAGACTGGTCTCGACAAGCTCCGCAGCAATACGGTTAACCTTGCTAACCAGCTTAAGACGATTAACGAAGCGATCGCCGATTTGAATGGAACATAATTAAATGTTATATTAGAGGTAGTTAAATAAGGAGAGAGGTAAACATGGATACCGCAAAACAAGCTAATGCCTTTATCACGAAAGCTTTGGCCGTCTTGTCGGACGAAAACGATATCAAGCAATATGGGAATCTCCCAGAGATTTTCAACAATGCCGCTGGCATGGTCAACGAAAACCCAGAGTGTGAGGCCATGCTTAAGGGGTGGATGGTTTCAAAGGCGAATAGCGTAGCATTCTTGCTATGGCGCCGCGGCATCCTCTCCGAAGAACTCGAAAAAGAGTATCGTGAGCTTCCACCCGCTGAAGAGGCGGTCGAAGACTTCGAGGAGTTTGAAAAGGCTAACGCCGCTCGTGCTCAAGAACTCGAGGCTGCCCGTAAAGAGTTTATGGATGAACAGCACGTCACCGACATCTTCAAGGCTGTGCTTAACGGTATGAGTAAAGATAAAGCCGAACAAGAATATCAGAAGATGCAAGAGCAAATCGCTCAGGCACAAAGGGGATAACATTGGGAAAATTCTGGATTACAGTAAACGGCAAACGCAAGCGCACCGCCGCTGGCGTTAAGCATGAATACGAAAAATTCCAGAGTTCAGCGAAGGCCAAAGCGGAGCGCGCGTCTCGCAACTCCGCTAGGCGTTCAGCCCTCAAGTCTGGCAGGGTGAGCAAGGGTGACGGCAAAGATATCGACCATAAAGATAGCAACCCTAGGCATAATACTTCTAGCAACTTGCGGGTGGTATCCCAGGCTACAAACCGTGGGAAGAAAGAAAACTCTCGTCGTAGAGGAAGCAGGAGGAATAGAAGGACATGGGGATCATAAATCGCCACAAAGAGTATGACGACCCGTATAGAATACTAGCGGCACATATCGTGTCCGTTTTTTCGGTCGCGAATATTAAAAGAGTTCTCAGCAACGCAGCTTATATCAAGAGCTTAATGATCTACGAAGCAAAGCAAATGGATGTCAGGGGCATCTTCCTGGACTGTGTTGACCAAGAAATTGTAGCCAACGATATGATTAGGAAGAAAAACGTATACCTCAAAAAGCTCGGAGAGTTTTATTACTCCGAGCTTGATATTGAGCGTCTTAGGCGTGAGATTCGTCGCTTCGCTGAAGAGCTTGGCGTTAATCTCGATTAGAGGTACTGAACTGGCTGAACCTCGAGTACCACACTAACTAGGTTAGCCTGCGTGCGGAAGGTCTTTGTCATCACACGAACCTGTACGGCAGAACATCTGACGCGTAGGTTAGTAATCGACATGCGATAGACGGCGTTCTCCTCGAAGATATCCTCGAATGGGAACGGAGTTTCGGCCGGCTCTTTAACCGTGATGGTATCCCAAACTGGTTGGCGATACCATTTATCATGACCCCTAAACTGGGTCATATTTTGTTTGTCGCCATTAATCGAGATGTACCACCAGCGGTTAGAGTTGTTGATAACCTTCGTATGAATACGCTTAACGGTGAAATCAGCGGCGTTCCCAGGGAGGTTGAGATATTTAGTGTCACGGCGGAAGACGATAGGGGTATCGAGGCGAGCCCAGGTGTCCTCTGCGTATAGACGCATAATACATGGGTAATCTGGGTGAATACCTACGAGCTCCTCCGTCTCATCAAAGCGTGCATCACAGAATGGGATGTCCACGTCTTGGAACCATGGATACTGCTGATAGTTCATCTGCATATCCCAGATGAGACACTTGGCTTTACCGTCGATGCTGTCAATGTAGTTAAAGTAAAGCTTATTTGCATAACCCCAAATCTTGCGAGGCTTCGTCATATCTACACGGTCATAATGGCTGTCCACCGTGGTTGGGAGGCGAGACCAGGTAGCACCTGAGTACCTACGGATACCTTCTTTTTGGTCAAACGAATAGATGACGCCCTTGTAATTGACTACGTCCCCTTGGCTCTGAACGCCAGCAGAATCGACGAAGGTAGAGATTTGTGTAGGCGTACCATCTTCTAGGCCAGCAGACTTTTTGCTTCCATAGGTTTGGAAAATAGTAAAGAAGGTCTTACCGAGGAACATAATCTGGTCGGAGGCATACTCTACCATAGCAGTAATAGGAGTCAGAGAGGTGTCGTATGGGCTGCGGTTAGGGGTGTAGAAGCGGTATGGGAACTGCGTGAAGTTCGGCCCAGCTTCCTCTATAGAGGATACCTGCACGAGGTTCGGGTCATTACGGAAGCCAGAGAGGAAGAGGCGGTTATTATGGAACATAATCAGGCTTGCACCTACGACTGGGCGAGCGTCCACGAATTCAATGCTCTCGATAGTCTTTGTGCCACCCTCAGTAACGGTGTAGGCAACCGTGATGGTGGAACCTTCGCTAGGAGAACCGCCAACTAAGGAGATGCCATAGGTAGATAGCGACACCTGAGCGTCGTTATACTCCCAGTGGCCGCTGCGATAGGTGAAAACATATGTGCCAGAGGCATCGCCGAGAGGGGAGTTGTACCAGGTTTCGTTGTCGACTTGAGCCGTTACACTATCTGCCGAGCCGCCCTCAAACGGCCTGCTCACCCACTCGCCAATCTTAAAGCGCTGAAGCGGAGAATAACCGTCCACATAATAAACCCACGTCACTTTGTCGGTGTCAGTGGCCTGGGCGATATTTAGCTGCTCCACACGGCCGTCTACTGCGATGTCAGTATCCTCAATAAGCTTGTTCATCTCTTTATCATAGATAAGCATACGAGCACCGCCACTGTTCTTAACGCAGAAGATATCATAGCGATAGCCGTTAAGAGAAACCGTACCACCAGTCTTCATATTATCAATGCGGTCGACAGGGACGGAGACGAAGTCGCTGTAAATAAGCCCCATAATTGGGCGAGATGGCGCCGGTTTGTAGTCGTACTTCTCGTCCACCAGCTCACTCTTGTCTTGCAGGCGATAGACGCATTCTTCATGGTTGCCTAAGCCAGTAGCAGCAAGCTCAATCTTACGGCCAGTATTAAATGGGTTCGCAGAGCGTTCCCGCTCGAGGTCGTCCCAAATCTCCATGCGGACATAGAGCTTTTTCTTCGGGTTAGCCATGGCCGGCACTACTGTCATAGAGTGGAGCGTGATGTGCTCAAAGCGATCTGGAGAAACCTTACAGAGGTCAACTGCCGTCTCATAAAGTGGCATAGCGTCTGGTTTAGCGGAGATATAAACAGATAAAATGCCCCGGCACTCGCCAGTATTTTTAATCGTCAGAGTGTTACCGACGACCTTCCCATCGTATGGAAGGGTAAATTTAATCTGTTTGCCCTGCCATAGCTCAATCGTAGTCTGGTATTCAGTCTCATCTTCAAGTTTAGACAAATCGAATTTATCAGATAAGAGTAGGTACTCGCAACCCTGTACGGAAGCAGAGTTGCCACGCTGAGTCGTCAAGTTGTCGGAGTTATAACGGCCGTTAATATAGTACGGGCTAGAATACATCGATGAATTGACGTCATCAGAGGTGGTGTCGAGGCCGAAGTTGTTGTTCAGGGCGAAACCATCATGCACGCGTCGGCTAGTACGCGTTTGTGCCTCAGGCTGTGCGTATGCCCCCGGGTAAAGCTTATGGTTCGCATAGTAGCTAGAGGTGCGTCCGTGTGGGTGTGCGTTGTTCTGATGTCGCCAAGCCATTACATTTCTCCTACGATTGTAGGCTCTTCAACGCCCCAGCGGCGGTTGAGTTGCTGGATTGCTTCGAGCACCTTCTTATTATCAAGATAAGAGTTGATATCTGCAGCAAAGGCGAAGTCGTCTGATTCGTGGTAATAGACGGTTCGCATAACGTCTAGGATGAGGTTCTCCGCTATCGCCGAGATCTCAATTACGTCATCAGGGCTTTTGACTGGTTTCGGAACGCCATAAGCGATGTAGTCGATAATAACTGGCACGTCCAGCGGGCGGTCGAATACGAGCCAGATGTTATCATCTTCTTGCTCAATCGTGTATTCGCACGGTCGGCCGGCTTCCTTAAGGGAGACAATGCCGTTATGGTCGTAGAAATCTTTGACGTCACGATGGCAGATATTAAGCTTACAAATATCACCGCCAGTAGAGGTCCAGAAATTCATCATAGGGATATCAAGTAAACGGCGGAAGTCGCCGTTGAGGTTCCACCTATAGTGGTCTTTTGCGTCTAGCTGCACCTGTTTGTGCTTAGAGAAAATCTTAGATAGTTTAGGTATCATTGGCAGCGCGTTGAATGACCAGTTCAGCGCCTTAATTACGAAGTCTTCCGGGAGGTCGATTGTCCCATCTCCTATATGTGTGCGGAAGATTTCTTCAAAGTCTTTTACTGTGTACTTCATACTTTTAATTATACAGTCGCCAAGGTGAGGACATCAAAAAAGCCACAGGTAAGGGTGGGCATCACCTGTGGCTATTTAATTATAGCGCCTATCGTTTCTTTCGTCTAGCCTGAGCTATGCGGATGGCGGCACCCTGCCGCTCCGCTTGTTTCTTGGTCGGGTACACCTTTCCGGTTGTCCCGTATTGATACCCATTCTTAACTTTTCTTACTGGCATGTTCCTCCTTAATCTGGTATTAGGCAAATTCCCTCAAGGTGTTGTTGGGTGGCGGAGTTTGAGTTCGTCATTGCAACCGAGCTCAGAATGTTTAAGGCAATCGTATCGCCTACATCTAGATGCCCCTGCCACGCCAAACAAGTATTAAATGTCGTATTAACCGAACTGTTTGCGTAGCCAGTGCCAGACATTATCACCGCGTACGCGCCATTTATGAGAAGCCTCAAGATTCCGTATGCGGCTGACCCCAGCCCAGCGCGTCCACCGCCAGTAATCTGCCACCACCCAGCCTGAGTGACGGTATAAACGCCAGTAGAGCTGTTATATGTTACCCCTATCGGAGTAAACAGCTGAACCGGTACCTTAGCAACGGCTGCAGTACCTGCCGTGTATGCTTGGCTACCGCTCGAGAGATTACCAGAAAACCTACCTAATGAAGATAGGTCCAT